>JAABUQ010010322.1_pt1 | contig 12272 bp, 9 predicted proteins | sample 5560001 | NCBI WGS metagenome assembly JAABUQ01 (sample SAMN10711888, study PRJNA513371) | rock metagenome | isolation source: Antarctica rocks | place: Antarctica: Victoria Land, Finger Mt nord | collected 2015-12-18
TCCAGGAGCGCCTGGACCTCCGGCCCAGCGAGGCGGCGCGTGGCCACACCCATGCGCCGCAGCCCGCGCTGCACCTCGCCGGCGACCTGCTCCAGGGATGTGCCCATGGCCGCGCCGGCCGGGCGCGCCGGGCCGGTGACGACGAGCAAAAAGCGATGCTTGGGGACGTACTGCCCGCGCAGGTGGGCCTCCCACCACGCGCGCAGGCGGGCGGCCAGATCGGTCAGGGCGGGCGTGGGCGGCCGCACGGCGGCGAAGGCGTCGTCGATGACCGCTGTCGGGGGGAGAGGCGTGGACAGGACGCTGCATTGGAGGCTGTAGCCCGGCGGGAGCGTGGCCACCGAGGCGAACATGGCGGTGAAGCGGTCCTGGGCCTCGCCGGGCAGCGTGAACAACATTGCGCCCTCGGCGATCTCCAGCCAGACGCGCGGCCCCACGCCCGGACAGGTCAGCGTCCCGTCGTCCGCGAGGGCGGCCGGAGAGCGCCGGCGCACGCGGGGCACGCGGGGCACGCGGGGCACGCGGGAGCGCCACCGCCGCGCTTCCCGGTTGGGGTGGCCACCCCGGCTGCGGGCCTCGGCTGGGGTCAGGTCAATCGGGCCGCTGGCGCGCACGGCGCGCACGGGAGAGCCCGGCCGCGCGCGGCGGGCCAGGTGGACCACACGCACCAGCCGTGGCAAGCGGGACGACCAGGGCGACCGGGGCGGCGCCGTGCGGGCACGCTCGATGTTGGCGACGCGGAGGCGCTGAGCGGTGGTCGCGCCGCGCGCGGGCAGCGCCGCGGCGGTGCGGAACAGATAACCGGCGAGCTGGCGCGGGTAGGGCTCAACCGCCCCTTTGTCCAGCAGGCTCCAGGCCAGGAAGGCGAGGACGCCGGGGATGCCTGCGATGAGCAGCAGGTGGACCTGGCCCACGGTGGACGCGTTGTAGGGCAGGCCACCCGTCACCTTGATGAGGACATACGTCAGGACGGCGACGCCGGCGAGGCTCAGCGCCTGCCGAAGCGAGAGCACGCCCGCGATCCATTTCACCGGGTCGTTGAGGTAGAGCGCCGTGGGATGGTTACGCGCCATCAGTGGCCTCTCCCCTCCGCGCCGTGAGGACGGCCTGGATCGCTTTGGCCAGGGCCGACCCGTCCAACACCAGGAGTGTGGCCAGGGACAGCAGGGCGCTGTCGTGACCACAGAGCCCGGCGGCGAGGAACAGTCCGAGCGTCCCGTACCCGAGGGAGAGAGAGCGGACGCGCGGCCCCGTGTCGCGCAGGGCGGTGACCCGTGAGCGGACGGTGGCCAGGGACACGCGTCCAGGGGGCAGGGCGTGCGGGTGGGCGTGCGGGAGGGGATACGCAGAGATCATAGGGTCCTCCTTGTCGGCGACGGGACAGGCGCGATTATGAGCGGCGATGAGAGAGCGCATGGCGACGGGCGAGACGGTGCGCCGCCCGTCGCCGTGGTGAGGCCAACGCTGCTTAGTGCGTGTTGGCGGCGATATAGTCCGCGATGCCGGTGCCGCCAAAGAGGAGGGCGGTGGCAAGAACGGCGCTGACCCACATGCCGGAGGCGCGCGGGCTGTGGACCGCCTGGGCGGCGCCAGCGATGATGAACGCCAGGGCCGACAGGGGGGCCTTGACTGTGTCGAACAGGGCGAGCAGGGCCGCCGCGAGGTCGCGGAAGGGGTTGCTGCCGGCGACGGCCCCGAGGACGGGGGTGAGAGCCGCGATGGCGGCAGGGTGGGTCAGGGCAAAGTGGGCGCTGGTAACGATGGTGATGGTCTGGTGCAACATGATGAGATGTCCTCCAACTGGACCTATTCTTGCCCGGTGGGAGACCGGGCCTGTTGTTTGACGTGTCGGACGGGGGCCTGAGCGCGCGGCCGGCTGGTGGAACGGTGCGGCCGCGCGCCTCTGATCGAGGGGAGGGACCGCGGGCAAGGCTGCCTACGATCGCCTCCCGGAGCACCGGCGGACCGCGCCCGGACACAAGTCGGACCGAGCGCGCCGCGGTGATGACGATGGTCAGAGCGCTGGACGGCCCGGACTGGGATATGTTACCAGCCCCCATAATTGCTCTCCTCCTCCCAGGCTGCGAATTGCTCAGTGGTCACAATTGGCTGGGCGAGTGTCGGCCCTTCCGCATGTTCACCACGACTCATGGTGCGGATAGAGACGGGGCAGGAGCGCGCGCGCAAATGATTGCAGGTCCGTCGCGACGATACCATCCACGATGGCGGCTTCCTCCTGTGTCAACCCGAACGCGATAGCGGTGGCACGGGGCGCGTGGAGCAGCGTGCTGCGTAGGATAGGGTCCACGAGCGCTGTACCGATCAGACGCTCGTAGGCTCCTGCGTACGGCTCGCGCTGCAGGTCCGCGTCCCACTGTGCCATGTCCATCCCCATCGCTCCTCCTTGACGCTGCTCCTACCGGTCGCGCCACCCATCGTGCGCGTTCCCTTGCCTCCCAGTGTTGCCGATATCGCTAGCCGCGTCCAGACACTTTTCGGGGTATTTTTGTGGTCGTTTCCATTCGATAGTTACTTTTTAGGGGTGTTTGTAGGTCGTTTCGGGGTAGGTGGTGGCCGCGATGGAGTCTCGCTCAGTACCATGCATAATGGGCAGTAGCAAGCATCGACTGGCGTGGGAGGCGACCCTATGCAGACGCGGATAGATATCGATTTTGGTGCGCTAATCAGGCAGCACCGTCAAGCGGCGGGCTTGAGCCAAGGCGAGTTGGCCAAAAGGGCGGAGATGGCTCAGAAGTCCGTGGGAGAGATCGAGCGCGGGAATGTCCCAACGCCGCACCCGGATTCGATCAAGCGCATCGCCGACGCGCTTCAACTCACACCGGGGCAGCGTGCCTGCATCTTCGACGCTATCGGCCCTGCCCGACGATCTGCCACACCTGCGGGAAACTTTTCTACCGCCGATCTTCTCCCAATGGGGCGCACCGCACTCATTGGGCGCGAGCGCGAGGCGACGGAGATCAAAGGCGCGCTGGGGCGCGACGATGTACGCCTGCTCACGCTGACGGGGAGCGGAGGCGTCGGCAAGACGAGCTTGGCGCTCAGTGTGGCCAATGATCTCCACACATCATTTCGTGACGGGTCCATTGTCGTGTCGCTCGCCTCGGTCAGCGATCCGGCACAGGTCCTCCCGGCGATTGCGCGAACGCTCCGGCTACGCGAGACGGCCAACGTCGCGGTGATGCTGGCGGAGGCGCTGCGCAGGCAACACCTGCTCCTGGTGCTTGACAACATGGAGCAAGTGACGGCTGCGGCGCCGGCCATCGCCGAATTGGTCTGGACCTGCTCGCGCCTCAAGGTGCTGGCAACGAGTCGGGCGTTGCTGGGCGTGTACGGCGAGCGCAGTATCGCGATCCCGCCATTGCCGTTACCGCAATCGGATGCTCTGGACGATGTGCGTCAGTCGCCGGCGGTGCAACTTTTCGTCGCTCGCACGTGGACAGCATGCCCCGATTTCCGCCTGACGGACGATAATGCCGCGGACATCGCGCTGCTCTGCCGGCGGATCGACGGGCTACCGCTGGCGCTGGAGTTGGCTGCCGCCCAGGCCATGATCCTGCTGCCAGGCGAGATCGCGTCGCGACTGGACAACGGCGTGCTGACGCTAACCTCGGACGTGCACGGGCGACCGTTCCGACAACGCAGCCTCGATGACACCATTTTGTGGAGCTATGAGTTGCTGGACCCGAGCGAACAGGCGTTGCTGCGGCGCCTCTCCATCTTCGAGGACGGTTGTACAGTCGAGGCGGCGGAGACGGTCTGTGGCGATCTCGAGATCGATGTCTTTGCTGGTCTCACTGCCCTCGCGAACAAGAGCTTGCTCACGGTGAGGCGTCCGGTCAAGGGGCAACCGCGCGTGCAGATGCTCGATACGATCCGCCGCTTCGCCACCGGGCAACTCCGGCGCATGGGAGAGGATGCCGAGGCCATGCGCCAGCACACAGCGTGGGTCCTCTCACTTGTCGAGGAATGGGAAGCGGCGACAGATGGTAGCAGCGTTGATCGCTGGCTTCTGGCGATAGATGCCGACTATGCCAACGTGCGTGCGGTCTTGCAGCGGGCGGCCGACGCGGGCGACCCTATCCTCGGGTTGAGAATCGCGGGGATGCTCGGTTCCTACTGGGTCGTCTACGATCAATTCCATGAAGCGCTTCGCTGGCTGAAAGCCTTCTTTGCATATGCGCCAGATGTCCCGCTCTCTATCCCGCCGCGGATCGAAGCCCGCGCACGACTTTCCCTGGGAGGCCTGGGCATCATGGTCGCCTCGCCGTCGGAGATGCAAGCCCACCTGGAGCGCGGGCTTGAATTGGCGACGCTTGTTCAGGACCTTCGGCTTATGGCCCGGGCGTACCATAGCCTCGCCTGGGTCGAAATCAACCATCGCGCCGACTTGGACGCGGCCATTGAAATGGTAAGCCGGAGCGCGGACTTGGCGCGTACGGCGGGCGACACCGTGCACCTAGTCACAGCGTTGCGGCACCTGGGCCTTATTCACCACCTTCAGGGTGATGGTGCCCAGGCGAGCGATTGCGTTGCCGAGAGTATAGAACTTAGTCGCGCGATCTCAGACATGCGCTCGCTCGGCCATGGATTGATGACGCTGGCACAATTCGCGGCCGATCAGGGCAACGATCACGGGGCGGAGCGCCTCTACTCACAGGTATTAGACCTCACGTATACGGTTGTTGACCGCACCCAGCTCGCGGAAACGCGGATAGGGTTGGGTCTGATCGCCCTCCGCCGGGGCGATCATGACCGGGCACAAGAGTTGTGCGGGCAGTCGTTGGCGCATATGCGAGCGATTGGGCTTGCTGAAGGGGTCGTCGTCAACCTGTCGATCCTCGGGGCGGTTGCCCTGCGCGCCGGGCGCGCTCCCGCTGCCGCCCTCTACTTTAGCGAGGCAATATGCTATTATCCTATGCTGCCAGCCTTGCCTCAGATGGTTATGTGTCTCGACGGCATAGCCGGGGTGCTGTGCGAGCGCGGCGAGTACCAGCGGGCAGCTCGGTTCTGGGGCATCGCGCGCGGCGTGGAAGAGACGCTACACGACAGGCAGGCTTCCTTGCTCGAGCAGATCTTGTCGAGACAGTCGCGGGGCGAGACATCCTCCCAGCTCGCCGCAGCCCTGGGGCCAACGTTCGAGGATATCGTCGCACAGGTGCGAGCGCTTGCGCCGGAGGATCGCTTTGCCTTGGCCCGCAAAGAGGCCCGCCTGCTAGAGATCCAGGTGAAGGATGATGGCGCGTGGATGTAGGGGAACGGGTAGAGGTTGGGCAATGCATACCCATTCGGGTTATTGCCACATGAGAGGACCAGGGCAGATACTACGTCGGCATAGCGACCGAGCAGGCGTTTCTCCCCGCGATGGGCGAGCGGGGGAACGATGGGGAGACGATGGGAGATTTGCCGATACCGTGCCGCTTGTATATCGTGGGATCGATCCTGGTGGGGATCATCATCGCGACAGCGGCGGCAATCCTAATCATTCCCTTTTCACGCGGCGTGGCGGCGACGGTCCCGCCGTGGCAGTTAATTGCCTTTGTCGCGGCCGGGTATCTCGCGGCAAAGACCGAGATCAGCGTCGGCGACGGGACGCATATCACCAAGTTCGACCTGGCGGAAATCCTGAACGTCGCGCTCATTCTCGTATTCCCGTGGCCCGTCGCGGTGGTTTGTTCCCTGGCGTCCAATGTGATGCTCCTGGCATCCCCGGCCTCCCGTTCGCAGTACCGGGAGCGCATCCACAAGTACCTGTTCAACCTATCCGACACGGTGCTCCTGACGGGACTTGTTGGCGGGGGGGTCGACGCCGCCTACGGGGTAGGAGGGCTCCTCGTCGCTCGCCCGGCGGGAGACCCTATACCATTGCTTGGCGCGGCTGCCGCCGTCGGCCTTTACCAACTCGTCAATGCACTCCACGTGGTCGGGGTGGTCGCCCTGGCGCAGCGCGTATCGCCCGTCGCTGTGTGGGCGAAAACGGTGCGCCCATTCGTGTGGATAACACTAGCGAAAGGGGGTGTGGGGGTACTAGTAGCAGCGGTGTGGACGTTTAATCCGGTGCTCACAATCATCTTCGTGGTCCCGGCGCTGGCCCAGGTGCGCGCGACGGGCGCGATGGAAGCGGCGCGCGCGCGCGCGAATGAACTGACCATGGCACTGGAGGAGGCGATGACGGACGCCCTGACAGGGTTGCCGAACAGGCGAACGGTTGCCGAGCGCCTGGCGGCAGAGATCGCCGAGGGGCACCGTAGCGAGGCCCAAACATCCGTTGTTTTTATTGACCTGGACCGCTTCAAGCCGATTAACGACCTCCACGGGCACGACGCGGGCGATGCCGCGCTGCGCGCCGTCGCCGACGCGCTGCGTATGGCTACTCGGCCGGGCGATATTCCCGCGCGTCTGGCGGGCGATGAGTTCGTTGTCATCTTGCCCAGGAGGGATGCGGCGGAAGCGCGCATCGTCGGCGAGCGTTTGTACGAGGTCCTCAACCCGTTGCGCATCTCATACAAGGGCGCCGCGTTAGAGATGGGCGCCAGCATCGGGGTAGCAACCAGCGCGGAGGGGGAGGACGCTGATGCGCTCCTGAAGAAGGCGGATGCGGCTACGTATGCCGCTAAGCGAGCCGGCCGTGGTCGCATGTGGGTCGCTGACAACCCGGATGCGACGAGATCCGCGGTCATGTCGCCGATGAGGATGAGGATAGGTGAAAGGTGAGCGAGGCTAGACCGCCGGCAAACGCCGCCCCACCAGCTAGTAGTTGAGGAGATTGTCACGATGTATCGTTCACGCTCATTGCTCGCGGCCAGCCTGGGGCTGGCCGCTCTTGTCCCTTCCCTGGGCGTCGCGCACGCCGCGTCGTCCGGCTACCGTACCCTGACCCGCGCCGACTACACGACCATGTATGCGCCGGCATGGACCGTCAAGGACCGCTCCGGGCGTGCCATCTTCCATGACCGAGACGCGGGGCTGTTCCCGACGGTAACGGAGTTCGGGTCGCCCGACCAGAATGCCGCCGTCGTTATCGGCGTGCGTCGGGGGCGGGATGACGCCTCGCAGGTCGCGACCATTGAGCATGCGGCCCTCAGCGACGCACACACGGGGTATCGGGCTAAGGGAGGCTATCAGGTGACAACCAAGCAGATCGCTGGGCACACCTACATCGTCACCAGCCTCACCTACGCGTCGGCAAGCGACCGCGTGAACGAGTTCGTGTACGCTACCTCTATGGGAGGCCGCACCTACTACTTTTTCCTGGCCCTCGACGGTCAAGCGTCCGCCAAAGATGAACTCGACGCTGGCGTCATCGTCGGAGCGACGCGACCGCGCTAAGCATCTAACCATAAGTTCGGCATGGTTTCTCGGGCGAATCACGCCCAAACAAAACCGTGCCAGATTCCTGAGCACATGCTTAGCTGGCAGAGCGTCGATGGAACCCAACGGGATCGGCAGGGTACATCGTCAATGTGCGGTCGAGGTTTCGGCTACGTCATCAAGAAGCGGGACCGATGCGGACGGCGGGCCGGAGAGGGGAAGCAGCTCGCCCTCGCTCGTGCCCAGGACATGCGCCAGGGCGACGATGACCGAACGCGTCGGTGGCCGGTGGCCGTGCTCGATATAGCTGAGGACCGTCGGGTGGAGGGTGCCCCCGTCATGGGCGTGCAGGTAGTCCGTCACGGCCGTCGCGAGAGCCACCTGGCTCAGCCCCCGCGCTTCCCGGAGATGGCGCACGCGCTGCCCGAGCGTCTCCATCCCGTGGCGGGGGCGCCTCCTACCCGGCAAGTCCGGGTTGTTAACGCGCCGAAGTAAGTCGTCGTGGCTCGTCTGCAGTACCTGCGCCAGTGCCACGATCACCGCCCGCGCCGGGGCTTGTCGGCGGCCGCGCTCCAGATTGCTGAGGTACGGCACGCTGAGGTGGTAGCCGCGATCGTTGTGCATACGGAGACGATCCGTTACGGCAGCGGCCACGGCCGCTAGGCTCAGGCCCTGCCACTGGCGCAGGGAACGGAGTCGCTGGCCGAATGTCTCGTCGACTGGCGGTCTGACCACGGGCGAGTAAGCGAGTAGGTCTTTGTCCTCTAACCGGAGAACGTGCGCCAGAGCGACGATTTCCTCGCGTGATGGGGGGACTGCTACCCCATGCTCGATTCTCTTGAGGCGGTTCACCGAGATGCGATGGTCATCCTGGTCGTCCTGCACATGTAAATAGTCGCTCACTGCGGCTGCAAGCACTCGCCGGCTCATTTTTCGCCATCGCCGCAGTTCGCAAAGACGCTGGCCAAAGTTGGAGGCCTCGTTTATCGGAGGGGTTGGCTCGGGCATCAGCAGAGTTGGTTTGGGCGGTGGACCGGGGAGAGAGAGCAGATCGCCCTCATCCGTGCCAAGGACATGCGCCAGGGCGACGATGACTGGGCGCGTCGATGGCCGATGGTTGTGCTCGATCTTGCTGAGGAGCGTCGGATGGAGGCTGCCCCCGCCATGGGCACGCAGATAGTCCGTCGCGGCCCCGGCCAATGCCTCTTGGCTCAGCCTCCGCGCTTCCCGGAGGTGGCGCACGCGCTGCCCGAGCGTCTCATCCTTGAGAGGTAGGGAGGGCGACGGAGTACAGAGGGAGAGCGAGTCATCCGTAGGAGTGAGCCACATGTTTTCGATGGCATGACATGCCGAGGGTGAGGAGTTGTTTTCCATCGGTGATGACTTACTATTCTTCGCCTGTTAGTCGGTTGTGGTGTTCCGTTTCTTCGGAAATATGGTGGGCATCCTGCCCCCAGCATAACGTGTTACCGGTAGCTCTACCAAGCGCCCACCTGACGCTCTCGGGAACAGGAGGTTGAGGATTGTGTCCGTCGAGGGGGCGACGCGGTCACGGTAGTACCGACGCTGGGTTGGGCGAGACGTCTCCAGTGCACGGACCCGCACGATGCGTTGATAGTAACATAGATAGGCTCCCCTAGTGGCCTATCCGCCTGTTCGATACGAGCAACCCTCAACAGATGACCCATTCGGGCTATTGGCCGCGCCCCTCATTACCTCTAGCTTGGACATATGACTCACCGCTGGACCACCGCTGACATCCCGACGAGATCGCTGCCGTTGCCGGCAGAGCCGTCATTGCCGCCGTTGCCGGCAGAGCCGCCCGGTCACGTCTACTGCGTGCGGTGCTCGATGCCGACGCCGCGCGACGCGGCACGGCCGGTCCACGTCCGCTGGCACCTCGCGCGGTGGCCGCTGCGCACGTTTCATTGCGGCGAGGCGCCGGCGCGCCGGTGGCGGCGTGGCTCTCCTCCGCGCTATTTGTGCCCGCAGTGTGCGTCGCGGGCGCACCCATCCGATGCGTGCAGGGGCGGACGGGTCGTGCCGGACAGCCCCACCGTGCTGACTTTTCCGGTGTGCGGCTATTGCCGGCCCTCTCGCTCGCCGGCGAGGCGCCCCGCTGTCGACGGCGTGCCTGCGCCGATCATCGCCCTACGCCCCGGCCTCCCGCCGGGATGGGGGGACGGGCTAGGTGCGGGCGGGCGGGGTGACGGCCATCACCGCCCTGGAGCATAACGGTGCCCCCTGGGCGCAGATCTCCCTCCCACCCGCACGTACTTCGTCGCCACCTGGGCGACCGCGTGCGTGGCCGTGGCAGGCGCGCTGGCCGTCCTACCTATGCTGTCGCCTGCGTCCCCTCCTGTCATCCTGCTCAGTTTCCAGCCCTATTTCCTGCTCGATCGGTGACCCATACGGCTACCGTTTCACTGGATAGAACAGCCCTTCCCTGAGACAAGGGGGCATCGTCAGACAATAGGAAGGGGGAGAGGGCACGCTGCGACTGCAGCGTGCCCTCTCCCCCTTCCGTCGTATTTTTGTGTGTTCGAGCCTCGGTTACGGGATAAGGTTGAAGGAATCCCAGTGATTGGATGCAGTGCCGCCGACGAGCATGGCCACGACCGACGCGACGAGCAGGAGTACCTTCACCGTTGAGCGATCCCAGTGCAGCGAGTTGCGAAGACTCTTCATCTGTGTCCTTCCCCCCTACATATTGGACGATGGTTCCTGCGCTAACACGCATTTGTCACCATCAGCAGCTCCGGCCCGGTGGACCGTCGCCAACAGCTCCACTGTATAGTACTTTTGGGTAGGTTGTCAAGTACCTTCGTCCTATGTGGGACACCTAAAAGGCTATAACGGATAGCCCATATGGGCTAATGTGCTGGTGAAAATAATGGGCTATTTTGCTATCGCGGTCAGTTACTGAGGTACGCTATCATAGGCGTACAGCCATGATCCGTGTCTCGATGGGACTGCTACTTGACCATGTCTCCGACCTGGACGGCATCGCGTGGCCGCTAACCGCTTCGGAACCCTGCCGCGGCTGGTACGCGCCTACATCATCCTGACCTACGTGCTGTGCGTCGTCCTGGTCCTGGTTCAATCGCTGGCCAGCGCCGGCGCGCCGGGGGCCGCTGCCGGCCTAACCGTGGCGCGCCTCTGGCCCATCGCCCTGTTTGCCGCCTTGATGTACGTCGGCGAGCGGACCAAGCTGCGGCTCAACGAGCATACAGTGCAGGGGCTTGGGACGCCGGCCTACGTGGCGTCCATCCTTCTCTTCCCGCCACCGTGGCCCTTGCTGAGCGCGCTGCTGGCGTTGACCGCCCTCTACAGCAGGCCCACCACGACGCCGCTCTCCAACGGTGAGCGCCAGATCTCGCCCTTGTATCGCCGCGCGTTCAACGTGGCGCGCTTCGGCGTCAACGTGGGCCTGACGTCGTTCGCGTACGCGGCGCTGGTCGCGCCGGGGATCGCGCTGGAGCCGGCGCGCCTTGTCGCCAGCGTGCCGGCCGTGGCGCTCGTCGTGGTCCTGACCTACGGGCTGGACACCGGGGGCCACCTCCTCTTGCTGGCTCTGCGCACGCGCGTCTCCCTCGTCGCCGCCTGGCGCGCCTCGATGCACCGCTTCATCGTACTCACCGAACTGGCGGCGGCGCGCCGAGCAGATGGAGGCGGTCCTGACCGCCGGCCAGGGGCTCAGCTTGCGGCAAAGCGCCGCCGAGGTGCTGATCCCCACCGCCACGGCGGCACTGACGATCGGCGGGCCGGAGACGGTGGTCACGGCCTACCAGCTCGACGCCGACCGGCCGGATCTCCTCCAGAGGGTGCTGGTGCTCCCGCCGGACGCGGCGCTCTCCGGCCCCATGCACATTCCCCGGCCCCCCTGCCCGTCCACCGGGCGCAACTTGCCCGTGGAGGTCGTGAACCGTCAGGTGGCGTTACCGCTCGCCGTGACGACGGCGGACGGGGCCACGGTAGTGGAGGGACTGCTGCTGCTTGACCGCGTGGCCGCCGCGGTGGGCTCCGAGGACGCTGACGCGCTGCGCCTGCTGGCGCTGCAGGCCGGCATCGCGCTGGAGAACCTGCGACTGCATGACCGGGCGCTGGCGCGCGCCTCGGACGACCTGCTCACCGGCTTGCTGACGCACCGCGCCGCTCAATCCCGCCTCGACGAGGAGGTGGAGCGCGCTCACCACACCGGCGGCGACCTCACCGTGGTGCTGGTGAACATCGATCACTTCACCGCGCTCAACGCCGCGCACGGGTTGTCGGTGGGCGACGGACTGCTGCGCGCCGTGGCGGCCAACTTGCGCCGGCACAAGCGGCCCATCGACATCGCCGCGCGCTACGCCGGGGACGAGTTCCTGCTGATCCTACCCGCCCTCTCCTACGACCAAGCGCGCGCACTAGCCGCAGGCGTGGTGCGGCTGTGCAACCAGATCACGACCCCCGACGGGGCGCGCCTGTCGGTGCGCGCGGGCGTGGCCGCGCTGGGCCGGCACGGGGAGACGCGCGGCGAGGTGCTGCGCGCGGCGGGGCAGGCCGTGGCCGCGGCGCGGGGCAAGGGCGCGGACGAGGAGCGCGTCGGCCTGCCGGAAGAGTCGCTCCTGCTGCTGCAGGACGACCCGGCCGCGCTCAGCGCGGCGCTGGAGCACGCCAACCTGGCCACGGTGCGCGCGCTGGCCGAGGCCGTGGACGCGAAGGACGCCTACACCCGCGGCCACTCGCAGCGTGTCGCCGCATACGCCCATGCCCTGGCCATGGCGCTGGCGTTGTCGGCGGCGGACCTGGAGCGCGTGCGGCGCGCCGGCATCCTGCATGACGTCGGCAAGATCGGGGTGCGCGACGCCGTGCTGACCAAGCCCGGCCCACTCACCAAGGAGGAGTTCGAGGCGATCAAGGCCCACCCGGAGATCGGTGAGCACATGCTCGCCGGCGTGCCG
>JAABUQ010010323.1_pt1 | contig 12272 bp, 12 predicted proteins | sample 5560001 | NCBI WGS metagenome assembly JAABUQ01 (sample SAMN10711888, study PRJNA513371) | rock metagenome | isolation source: Antarctica rocks | place: Antarctica: Victoria Land, Finger Mt nord | collected 2015-12-18
GGCAGTACGGTTCCATCAGTGTGAATATGCGGCGTTCAGTATGGGCGACATTTACCCCATAACATAAAGGGCGAGCGGGACCAGCTTGTACACTGATATCATCCATTTCGGGCCGTGAACGCTTACCGGGGTGGAGACCGGGAGTGGCCGCGAGTCCGGGGTTCGCGCCGACATCAAACCTCGGTCGAGACCACCTCGCTCTGTGAAGGGGGAGCCGGATTCCGGCCGCGGCTGTATTGCCGGGGCGAACAGCCCATGACCCGCTTGAAGGCGGTGCTGAAGGCGCTCTCGGATTCGTAGCCGAGCGACAGGGCGATGACGGAAATGGGGTCGCCGGGATTCGCCAGCCGGTCCCCGGCCAGGAGCATCCGCCAGCGCGTCAGGTATTCGATGGGGGACGCACCGACGGTCTCCTTGAATTTCAGGGCGAAGGTCGATCGCGACATCCCGACACGCTCCGCCAGCTCCTGCAAGGTCCAGGGATGCGCGGGATCGTCGTGCATCGAGGTGATCGCCGCGCCCATCTGTTGATCGGCCAGGGCGAAGAGCCATCCGACGCCCCCCCTCAACCCTCCCGCCAGATGCACCCGCAGGGCCTGAACCAGCATCATGTGGGCGAGGTGTTGCACGACCAGAAAACCGCCCGGCTGCGGCTCGCGCAGCTCCTGCATCATCCGCTCCATGGACCAGCGCAGCGCCGCCTTGTCCGATTCATTCTTGATATGAACAATCGGCGGCAGCACTCCCAGCAGGATGTCGGTATGATTGCCGGCGAGGGTGAAGAAGCCGCCAACACCGGAGAAATCCCCTCCCCCATTCCAGGTGGCGATGCCACCATTCAGGGGGGTCGAAAAAATCGACTTGAAGTCGACAGGCGTCAATGTCAGGTCGCTTGCAAGGCGGAAAGGCCGCCCGAGCGGCAGCAGGAAGCAATCTCCCGTCTTCAGGCGCACCGCTTCGGGGACGCCCTCCACGGAAAGCCAGCATTGGCCAGAAACCACCGCATAGCATTTGATGCCTTCATGCCGGGGGAACTCAATCGACCATTCTCCGCCCACATCAAAGCCACCGGACATATAGTTGAGTGGTTTGAGCAGCGACAGCACACCTGAGAGCGGGTCCATGGGCACTCCGGACGATTGCGAAGATAATTCGGACTCTAAAGCATGGATCGTCTCTCGTCAATCGCCTATCTTGTGATCCACGGGGCTGCGAATGCGGTCACGCCCGGAGCACAAAGTAGGTCATGAACAAGATTCTAGTCATCGGCGCCTCTGGTTTTGTCGGCAGGCATGTCGCCCGGACGCTGCTCGCGGACGGATACTCGACCCGCTGTTTGGCACGTAACCCGTCGAAGGTCCAAGATTTAGCCACGGCCGGCTGCGAGGTTGTCCAGGGTGACATGTCCGATCTCGCGTCGATGCGGCATGCCCTGGAATCCGTCCAGGCCGCCTACATCTCCGTCCATACGCTCTCACCCCAGCATGCCAACACGGCGGGCCAGGGCTTCATGGAAGTCGAGATGAATGGATTGCGGAACATCGTCACGGCGTCTCGGGCGCACGGCGTGCGTCGCCTGATCTACGTCACGTCCCTGGGGATCACGCCCGATGGGCCGAGCGCGTGGGTACGCGGGCGCTGGGAGACAGAGCAGTTCTTGCTGGAGAGCGGCCTCGACGTGACCATCATCCGGCCCGGCCAGATCGTCGGCGTGGGCGGGCAAGGCTTCAACATGATGGTGGGCCAGGCCAAGAGCAGAGTCGCGGTTGTGCTGGGCAGCGGCCGGCTGAAGATGCGGAACATCGCCCTCGACGACTTGGTCTCCTATCTCGTCGGCGTGCTCAACGACCCACGCGCGTATGGGCAAATCTACGACGTGGGCTGCGACGAGATCCTGACGACGGACCAGATGATCGATATCGCGGCGGAGGTCCTGGGCCGACCTCATCCCATCAAGATGCATGTCCCTCGGGCGCTACTCGGCGCGCTCGCGCCGCTCATCGAGCGCCTGAGCAAGTTCCCGCGAGGTTCGGTCAAGGGCCTACTCGATGGCCTGGTGATCGACCTGATCGGCGATCCCCTGCCGATCCGCTCGATCTTGCCTCGGCCGCCCCTATCGTATCGCCAGGCCGTGGAACGGGCACTGACCAAGGAGAAGTCGTGATGCGTGTCTTCGTCACCGGCGCCTCGGGCTTCATCGGCTCCGCCATCGTCCAGGAACTCATCGGCGCGGGCCATCAGGTGCTCGGCCTCGCCCGCTCGGATGCGTCCGCCAGGTCCCTCGTCGCCGCCGGTGCCCAGGCGCATCGCGGTGATATTGAAGACCTGGAAAGCTTGCGCCGAGGGGCGGCCGCCGCGGACGGCGCGATCCACACGGCCTTCTATCACGCCATCAGTCACATGAGACTTTCGACGCGCCTTCGCGTGATGCTGGGCGGGAGCCCGGGCGGGATCGTCTCCAGGTTCCTCGGGGCCGCGGTCGGGGCGGACAGGCGTGCCATCGAGACGCTCGGCGATGCGCTCGCGGGACCCGACCGCCCCCTGATCGCCGCCTTCGGGACGATGGCGCTGGAGCCAGGTCGGCTCGCCACGGAGGATGATCCGTACGATCCCAGCTCTGCCGGTGGTCCCCGCGGCGAGTCGGAGAATACAATGCTGGCGCTGGCTTCGCGGGGCGTCCGGGCCTCGGTGATCCGCCTCCCGCCGGTGGTCCATGGCGTCGGCGATCGCGCCGGCTTCGCCCCGCGTCTCATCCAGCTTGCCCGGAAGAAGGGCGTCTCGGGCTACATGGGCGACGGCGGCAACCGCTGGCCCGCGGTGCACCGGCTCGACGCCGCCCGTCTCTTCCGGTTGGCCCTGGAGAAGGGGTCCGCGGGGGCCAGGTATCACGCGGTCGCCGAAGAGGGCGTGCCGTTCCGGGACATCGCCGACGCGATCGGGAAACGCCTGAATGTGCCGGTTGCCGCCAAATCCCCGGCCGTGGCGGCCAAGCACTTCGGCTGGCTGTCGATGTTCCTGTCGGTCGACAACCCGGTCTCGAGCAAACGGACGCAGGAAGAGCTGGGGTGGCAGCCGAAGCACCCGGGGCTGATCGATGATGTTGGACGGCCGAGCTATCTGGGGAACTGATGCGACGCGGGTAACGATGAGATCCTGACAAGCGATCCCATGATTGATATTGCAGCAAACGTCTCATGGATGGCCTGGATGTCGATCTGACGGGCGATCCCACGCCGATCCGCGCGATCGCGGCCCGGCCGACCCCGTCCCGTCGCCAGGCCGTGGAACGGGCCCTTAACCCAGGAGGATTCGTGATGCGTGTCTTCGTCACCGGCGCGACGGGATTTATCGGCTCCGCCATCGTCCGGGAGCTCATCGGCGCGGGCCATCGGGTGCTCGGGCTGGCGCGGAGCGACGCCTCCGCCGACGCGTTGGGGCGGCTGGGCGTCGAGGTAATCGGGGCGACCTGACCGACCCGGAGGGCCTCGCCGCGGGCGCCCGGGCCTGCGAGGGGGCGATCCACACGGCCTACATCCACGACTTCTCCCAATACCAGGCCAATGCCGACATCGATCGGCTCGCGATCGAGGCGATCGGCGCCGCGCTCTCGGGCTCGGGCCGGCCGTTCGTCGTCACCTCCGGGATGGTGGGCCGCGCGGCGGGCCGGCCCGCGACCGAGGACGACTCGGGCGATCCCAACTCCCCCGGGGCGGCCCGCGTCCCCTCGGAGGTCGTGGCGCTGGCGATGGCGTCGCGCGGCGTGCGCTCGTCGGTGGTGCGGCTCCCGCCGTCGGTCCACGGCGAGGGCGATCACGGCTTCGTCCCGGTCCTCATCGGCGTCGCCCGCCAGAAGGGCGTCTCGGCGTACGTCGGCGACGGGCTCAACCGCTGGCCCGCGGTGCACCGGCTCGACGCCGCCCGCCTCTACCGGCTGGCGCTGGAGGGGGGGGTCGCGGGGACCAGATATCACGGGGTCGGCGACGAGGGCGTGCCGGTCCGGGAGATCGCCGAGGTCATCGGCCGGCACCTGGGCCTGCCGGTCGTCGCCAAGTCCCCCGAGGAGGCGGCCGACCATTTCGGCTTCCTCGGCCGCTTCCTGGGCATCGACTGCCCGGCCTCCGGCGCACTCACGCAGGAACGGCTGGGGTGGCGCCCCACGGGCCCCGGGCTGATCCCCGACCTCGACCAGGGCCACTATTTCGAGGGCTGAGACGAGGCCAGCAGGCCGAACGGGCGAAAATGGCGAGCCGTTCTCCGAGTCCCCTCCCCCCTTCTGGGGAGGGGACCAGATGGGGAGCCCGCAAGTTTAGCCCTATCGGTCTACCAGGCGGCGGCCTTTGGCCCGCGAGCCGGCGGCCGGGATCGCCCGGCCGGCTGCCACTTTTTGGTCGGGAGGATACATTAGAGCGGTCGCCTTGCGCGCTCCGCGCTCGCCTTCCTCCAACGGACGCCCGTCGATGCCTTCCAGCCGCCCCAGCCGCCTCCCCTGGTTCTTCCTGGCTCTGATCGCGGGCGCGGGGGCGGCGACCTGGTTCGGGGCGATCCGGGAGCCCGAGGACCCCAACGCCCGGCGGACCGGGCCGTTCCTGGCGACGCCCTACCTCCAGCTCGGGGAAGACCCCCGGCCCGACGCCCTGACCCTGCTCTGGCACGCCGAGGACCGCGACGACCCCTGGACCGTCGAGGTCAGCTCGCCGATCGGGGCCCCCTGGAAGCCGGCCGGCAAGGCGGAGCCCCGGCCGGTGAAGCTCGACGGGGTCGAGCCGCACCGGATCTACCGGGCCGTCCTGGGCGGCCTGGCGGCGGGCGAAGCGTTCCGCTACCGGGTCCTGCTCGGCGGCAAGCCCGAGTTCGAAGCCACCGCCAGGGCCAAGCCCGCGCCCGGCCGGCCGCACCGGTTCGTGGCCTTCGGCGACTGCGCGGCGAACACGTCGGGGCAGCGGAAGGTCGCGTACCAGGCCCACCTGGCCCATCCCGACTTCGCCCTGATCACCGGCGACATCGTCTATTTTCAGGGGCGGGTCGGCGAGTACCGGGGCAAGTATTTCCCGATCTACGCGGCGGCCCAGGCCTCGCCCGGGCTCGGGGCCCCCCTGCTCGGCTCGATGCCGTTCGTGGCCGTGCCGGGCAACCACGACCTGATAAGCAACGACTTCGACAAGAACCCCGACCTGTTGGCCTACTACTATTTCTGGTCGCAGCCGCTCAACGGCCCGGTCGTCCCGGCCGGGTCGACGACCAGGCTGGCCACGCCCTTGAAGGGGGACCAGGGCCGGCAGGAGGCATTCCGCAAGCTCGCCGGGGCGAATTACCCGAGGATGGCCAACTACTCGTTCGACTACGGCGACGTCCACTGGACCGTGCTCGACGCCAACCCCTACGTCCAGTGGGCCGACCCGATCCTGAGGGCCTGGGTCGAGGCCGACCTCGCCTCGGCCCGGGAGAAGCCCTGGCGGTTCGTCGCGTTCCACCAGCCCGGCTTCAACTCGGCCAGGGCCCACGCCGGCGAGCAGCAGATGCGGCTCCTGGCCGACGTCTTCGAGCGCGGCGGGGTCTCGATCGCCTTCAGCGGCCACGTCCACAACTACCAGCGGACCTACCCCATGACCTTCGCCGCCCGGACCTTCGCCGACGGCCACGCCCCCGAGCCGGGCACCCCCGTCGACGGGTCCTGGACGCTCGACAAGGCCTACGACGGCACGGCCGGGACGACCCCCCGGGGGGTGATCTACCTCATCACCGGCGCGGGGGGCGCGAAGCTCTACAACCCCGAGCAGACCAGGCAGCCGGCGACCTGGCAGCCCTTCACCCACAAGTTCGTGGCCGACATCCACTCGCTGACCGTCGTCGACGTCACCCCCGACACCACGACCGTCCGCCAGGTCGACGCCGACGGCGCCCAGCTCGACCGGTTCGTCCTCCGCCGCTGACGACCGCCCGGCTCGGAACTCGCCCTCGCGGGCCGAGGCAAAGACTCTCCCAGTCCCGCCGCCCCCCGTTGCCGCGATCTCGGCGAGATTCCCGGGATCGGGACGACACGTCCCCGATCCGGGCTCGGCCGCCCCTCGCGCACTTCGGGCGGCGGCCGGCCCGAGGCCGTGTTAAGGCAGGAGGACCGGGCGAAATTTACGTGAAAGAGGCCCGGCGTTTGCAGCTAGTCAGGCCGGTTGGCCTTGATTGATCGCCCGGAACGGTCGAGGGCTCACCCGCAGGCCGAGCGGCCCGCTCGGCCGAATGTCGCTTGCAGAAATTGAACCAACGGGTGTCATCGATCCGATGACTTGGGTCGTCGGCGTTTTTTGGGTTACGCCTCGCCACGGATCGGCAAGGTGTCGGGCGCAGCCAGATCCCAGGGCATCGATCGGACCCCGAGCCGTGGCTTGCCCCATGGCGTGGGATCTTCGTATTTCATCTTCAAAGGAATATCGCATCATGAAGCGTTCTCCCCGGCGCAGTTTCCGCCCGACCGTCCTCGAACTCCTCGAAGATCGCGCCGTGCCGGCCACCGCTTCGACGATGGCCGGCGTGTCCGCCGCGGCGGCGGCCTCCAGCACCCTGCAAACCCAGTTGACCCAGCTCGGCACGCAGATCAACGCCGCCTACGCCTCGGCGGCCTCGGCGATCCGGACGGCCGAGATCACGCTGATCTCCCCCCCGCCCGTGACCGGCACGACCACCGGCGCTGGCCCCGCCCTGGGCGTGACCACCGCCGCCGTCCAGTCGCAGGTCTCGGCCCAGATCAGCGCCCTGTATCAGGGGATCTCCTCGGCCCTGACGAGCTCGAACACGACGTACGGATCGAGCGGCTCCACCCGCGCGCTCAACAACCTCCTCCAGGCCGAGTTCACCGGCCCCGGCGGCCTGAGCGGCCAGCTCAACAACCTGTTCGCCGCCACCTCGGCCGGGAACGCGAACGGGACCGCCACCCAGTCGACCCTGCCGCTGCTCTTCGCCGCGGTCGAAGGGGCGCTGAACCAGTCGTACTCGACCACGGCGATCCAGGTCTATCTCGGCGAGTCGGGCCAGTCCGTCACGACCTCCACGACCGGCTCGGGATCCACCACCAGCACGGGTACGACCGGCTCGGGGTCCGCCACTGGCACCACGACCGGCACGGGAACGACCACCGGCACGACCACCACGTCCGCTAGCGGGAGCACGGCGTTCAGCCTGACCCAGTTCGGCACCTTGGCCAACTCCGCCTACTCCACCTTCGCGAGCAACGTCCGCACGGCCGAGCTCACCCTCCTGTCGTCCGGCACGACCGCCGCGACCGGCACCCCGTCGTCGGTCTCGAGCGCGGCCCTCCAGCAGGTCGCCACCCTGGCCCAAGGGCTGAGTTCGGCCCTGGCCAGCACCCCGGTCTCGGGCCAGACGGCGCTCCTCGCCACCCAGTTCACCGGCACCACCCCGGGCAGCCTGAACACGGTGTTCACCGGCCTGTTCGCGGCGGCCGGCGGCTCGACCGGCACGATCCCGGCGGCGTCCCTGCCGCTGCTCTTCACGGCGGTCGATAACGCGATCGCCAGCTCGTACGCGGCGACGTCCGTCGAGGGCTACGTCGCGGCCACCAGCCCGATCTACAACCAGACCAGCACCGGCAGCACCACCGGCTCGGCCGGGGTCGGCACGGCCACGGGCACCGGCACCACCTCGACCGGCACCACCTCGACCGGCACCGGCACCGGCACCATCCCGGTGACGACCACCACCACCGGCTCGAGCACCGGCGTCGGCGGCCAGACCGGCACCACCGCCACCGGCGGCTCCTCGACCACCGGCACCGGCACCACCGGCTCCGGCACCACGACCACCACCGGCACCGGCACCACCACCGGCGTCACCACCGGGTCCGGGACCATCGCCGGCTCCGGGCCCGGCACCGGCACCGGCGCCACCACCGGCGGCAACACCGGCTCGGGCACCGGCACCGGCACCGGCACCAGCTCCGGCGGCACCACCGGCCTGGTCGGCTCTGGCGGCAACACCGGCTCGGGTACCGGGACCGGCGTCGGCACCGGCACCACCGGATCGGGCACCGGCACCGGCACCGGCACCGGCACCACCGGATCGGGCACCGGGATCGGCAGCTCAGGGAGCACCGGCACCGGCACCGGCACCGGCACCGGCACGGGCATCGGGACCGGCACCGGCACGGGCATCGGGACCGGCACGGGCATCGGGACCGGCACGGGCATTGGGACCGGCACCACCAGCGGGGGCACGGGCGGCACGGGCGGCGTCTGATCGCCTCCAGGCCGGCCTGACGATCTCCAAAGGACGCCCGGCCGCCAGCCTCACCAGGTTGGCGGCCGGGCGTTTTCGCGCCTTCAAGGGTCCAACCCGGCCGGGGCCGTCAGGGGTCGATCACCTCGCGGTCCGGGCCCCGGCCGACGGGGGCGGGGTGGTCATCGAGGCGTCGAACGGGGCGGTGATCGCGGCGCCCGACTCGTCCACGCCGGTCAGCAGCGCGACCGAGCGCTCCGCTCCGTCGAGCAGGGCCTGGCAATGGTTCAGGAGCCCGACCCCCCTCGCGTACCGGCCCAGGGCCTGGGCGAGTTCGGGACGGCCCTGCTCCAGCTCCTCGACGATCCGCTCCAGCTCCTCGACGGCGGCCTCGAAGCCGACGTCGCCGATCGTTCCTTCGCTCATCCTTCGCGCTCCGGGGTCGGTGTTCCATCCAGTGAAAGGCATGGCTCAAGGGCCCTCGCGGACCTCTTCGACCCGGCTGACGACGGCGCCCGAGGCGAGGCGCGAGGTGATCCGGTCGCCGACCTTGAGGCCGGAGGCGTCGCGGATCGGGGCCCCGGCGTCGCCGAGGGTGGTCAGGGAGTACCCCCGGGCCAGGACGGCCAGGGGGCTCAGGGCCTCCAGCCCTGCGGCCAGGCGGGCCAGGCGGTGGCGGCGGTCGTCGACCTGGCGGCGGAGGGCCCGGTCGAGGTCGGAGGCCAGGTCGTCGAGCCGGACCCGGGCCTCGACCAGGCGGTCGCGGGCGTCGCGGGTCAGGCGGTCGCGGAGGTGGTCGATCGCCTGGCGGGCCTCCCGGGCGTCGGGGACGCACCGCTCGCCAGCCTCGCTCGGGGTCAGGGCCCGGAAGTCGGCCGCGTGGTCGGCCAGGGTGACGTCGACCTCGTGGCCGATCGCCGAGATCACCGGCAGCCTGGAACCGGCGATCGCCCGGGCCACGACCTCCTCGTTGAACGCCCAGAGATCTTCCAGGCTCCCCCCCCCTCGGGTCACCACGATCAGGTCGGCCCCGGCGACCCGGTTGGCCAGCGCGATCGCCTCGGCCACCTCCTCGGCCGCCCCCGCCCCTTGCATCCGGGCCGGGGCGATCAGGACCTCCGAGGCCGACCAACGCCGACCGGTCACCTGGAGGAAGTCGCGGATCGCCGCGCCGGTGGGGCTGCTGACCACCACGATCCGCCTCGGGAACCGGGGCAAAGAACGCTTCCGCTCCGGGTCGAAGAGCCCCTCGCCCTTGAGCTTCTCGAACCGCTGGCGAAAGGCCAGCTCCAGCGGGCCCACGCCTTCGGGCTCGACCCGGCGGATCGTCACCTGGTAGTCGCCCCGGGGGGCGTAGACCGACAGGTCGCCCCAGGCCCGGACCGACAGGCCGTCGACCAGGTCGAACGGCAGCTTCTGCGCGGCGCCCTTCCAGATCACCGCGCGGATCTGCGCCCCCTCGTCCTTCAGGCTCAGGTAGACGTGCCCCGAACGGGGCCTCGACAGGTTCGACACCTCCCCCCGGACCACGACGTCGGCGAAGTCCCCCTCCAGGACCGACTTGATCCGCGCGGTCAGCTCCGAGACCGAATACTCGGCCGCCTCGTCGATCCGGTCGAACAGGGGCAGGCTGGCCATCGTCGGGTGCGTTCCTTCGCGCGGGTCGGATCGGCGGGCAACCTGGACTAATGAACCCGATCGTCGCCCTCGCCGCAAGCTCGATCGCCCCGAAAGGCCGAGGCGAGCGGCCGGGCGGAGTCAGAGTGCGGCGGCGGGGTCGGGTCGGGCTGGCCGCTGTGCATCCGGAGCCTGGCCGGCCGGACGACCTGGACCAGGGCCGCGGGGATCGGGGCGAAGACGACGACGCCGCCTTGATCGTTGACGATCGCCGGGGCCGACCAGCCGTCCCGGCCGTGCAAGGCGTGGAGCGCGGGGGGTTGGGCGACGACCTGCCCCCGGGCCCGGTCGTGGAGCAGGGCCACGGCCAGGGTCGGGCGGCCGGCGGCCACCCGGCTGGCCGCCTCGCGGGTCCGGAAGAGGCCGACCTGGGTCTCGGCCGGCGACAGGGGGCGTCCGGCGGACCACTCGGAGGATGCAACGGTGAAGAGCATGGGCCGTTCCCTCGGAAGTGCCATTGCGGAGAGGGGCCGACCGGTCCGTCCCGATCGGCGATCACGGCATGTATCGATAGGCACCACCCGTGCCACCGGTGTCCGCCCCGGCGTGCGGCCCGGGAGGGTCGTCCGGGCCGCGCGCGACGGACCGGACGCTCCGAGTGCCCGGGTCCGGCCGGGCCTGACGGAAGCTCGGCCCGCGCGACCCCGAGGACCATCGCGACCGGCCGGCCGCGTCCGCCCAGGCCTCCCGGTCGTCGCCCGGGGCGGCCGCTCGGGGGCTCCCGCGACCTCCGGGATTTTCTTCGGCCCGGCCCGCCCTACTCCAGGGTCAATGCGTAGGCCACGACGGCGGCGAGCGCCACGAAGAGCACCGCCGAGAACACCCCGAGCGCGATCCACCATTTCCGCTCGCCCGATTCCAAGCCCTCGCCCCCTTTCCGGGCCAGGTAGTCCACCACGGCCGCCTTGGCCTGCCGGTGGTCGAGGGTCGAGGCCTCGCGGACCGCCTTGATCAGCATGATCCGGTTGATCGGCCGGTCGTCCCGCCGCGCCGAGGCGCGCTCGGCGTCGAGCAGGTCGTCGATCCAGCCGCCGGGCCGGTCGACATCCGACCCGGCCGGGAGCCGCCCCCCTCGGCGGGCGATGTACCCCTCGACGGCCCGCTTGGCGTCCCTCAAGCTGATCGGCGAGGCCTCGCGGAGCGCCCGGATCAGGGCGATCTTGTCGGCCCCCCGGCCCGTCCGGGCCAGGACCTCGCGCTCGGCGTCGAGCAGGTGATCGTAAGAGCCCGGAGGCCCTTTCTTGGCCGTCGAATCGTCGACCGACTCGTCCCACATCCGCAGGCCTCCTTCGATCCGGTCGGGTCACCCGCGCCGGGTCCCGACCACGTTGACCCCGCTGCCGATCACCAGGTCGTTCCGATACGCCCAGTCGTAGAACCGGCCGGCCCGGGCCGGGGGCAGCTCGACGATGTCGTCGTACCCTTCCTCGGCGAACCAGCCCTTCAATTCGGCCACGGTGTGGTGCGACTGGTAGCGGGGGGCGTACCAGTCGAAATTGTCGCAGACCCGGAGGGTCCAGTCGGGGTGGTTCGAGAAGTTGGCCACCTTGTTGAGCGTCCGCTTGAGCCCCGGCACGCCGCCGACCACGCCGAGGGCGACGCAGAGCGGCTCCAGGGCCCGACTCGGCAGGCGGGTCGTGGCCGCCCGGAGCGCGGAGTTGGCCCACTCCTGCGGCGGGGTGTTGCGGCGATACAGCCAGACCGCGAGCTTGCCCCCCGGCTTGACCCGGCGGGCGACCTCGCGGAACGCCCCCCGGGGGTCGGGCCCGTGGTGGAGCACGCCGATCGAGAACGCCAGGTCGAACGACCGCTCGGCCAGCGGCAAGCGGCCGAGGTCGGCCTGGACGATCGCCACGCCCGGCAATCCTTCGCAGAGCGCCGACGCCTTGTCGACCGCCGAGCTGAGGTCGACCCCGACGACCTTCGCCCCGTGCCTGGCCGCGAGCAGGGCATACCGCCCCCCGCCGCAGCCGGCGTCGAGCACGAGCTTGCCGGCGAGGTCGCGGGCGTCGACGCCGGTCTTGACCCGGAACGTCGCCTCGTCCTCCTCGTCCCGAACCACGTCGTACCGGTTCCACTGCCGGCCGAAGCTCGCCGCATACCCCTCCCCCGCGAACCGGGGGACCCCGCCGACCACCGGATAGCTCGCGCCGCAGGTCCCGCAGCGGAGCGAAGCCCCGCCTCCGAACCGATCGAGGGTCTGGCCGCACCGGGGACATCGCAACCAAGGCAGAAGCTCGTCATCCATCCCGACGAGTATACGGCCGAAGGACCCCCGGCGGAACGGCGGCCGGCGCGGTTGGGGGTCGATCGGATGAGATCCTCATCATGTAGGGTGGGTCGAGGGACGAGCCCCACCATCCGACCGT
>JAABUQ010010324.1_pt1 | contig 12271 bp, 10 predicted proteins | sample 5560001 | NCBI WGS metagenome assembly JAABUQ01 (sample SAMN10711888, study PRJNA513371) | rock metagenome | isolation source: Antarctica rocks | place: Antarctica: Victoria Land, Finger Mt nord | collected 2015-12-18
GTGGCTTTCTAAATGTCCTGCGGCAATAAATTCTGTTAGAACCTGTTGTTCGAGCGTGGGCAGTTGGCGATCGCTCAGCCATTTTGCTTGAGCAAACAATGACACCAGTGGTTGGGGAACTACTAAGTAACCGATTCGCAGGGAGGGAAACAGAACTTTAGAAAACGTCCCAATGTAAATTACAGAATGGTTCCGATCTAACCCTTGCAAGGCAGGAATCGGACGCTCGCCATAGCGATACTCACTATCATAGTCATCCTCTAAAATCAGGCAACGGTGCTGCTGTGCCCAACTTAGCAATTCTAGACGACGAGAGAGCGACAGGATTGAACCTGTGGGAAACTGATGGGAAGGCGTGACGTAAACCAACCGCAGGGAGTTGGCTGCATCAATGCTTGGTAGTTTTTCGACAATTAAGCCCGATCCATCCACCGGAATCGGGAACAGTTTGGCTCCATGACTGAGAAAGACTCGACGGGCACTTAAATAACCAGGATCTTCAAAGGCAATCCTATCCCCTGAATTAATCAATAATCGCATCACCAGATCGAGTGCTTGTTGGGTGCCATTAGTGAGGATGATTTGTTCTGGCTCACACTGCACTGCTCGCGCTCGTGCTAAATAATGGGCGATTGCCTGCCGTAAGGAGCGATCGCCTTGAAAGTCTGTGGCATATTGCAACCAATCCGAATTTGCCATGCAGTAGTGCGACAGCAATTTGCGCCAGAGTGCTATGGGAAAATACCGGAGTGCTGGTTGTCCGTAGCGGAAGCTGATAGGCAAGTCTAAGCCAGGCTGGAGCGTGAAGGAAGTTTGGCTGAGGCGATCGCCATATTGTGAAAGTTGAATGGGCGAGGGATTTGAGTTGAGTTCTACTGCTACTGGAGTTGAATGCAGCAAGTCATCAGGGAGTTGAACGCAGACGTAAGTGCCAGAACCGACAATAGTTTCCAGATAACCCTCACTATGAAGGCGATCGTAACTCTGAGTGACTGTCGTGCGAGAGATTTGCAACGATTGAGCGAGGGAGCGAGTCGATGGAACTTTCTGACGAGGCAAGAGTCGTCCGGTCAAAATCGCTTGCCGCAGTTCTTCATAAAGCTGCTGATGTAGCGGCAATAAGGGATTATCGAGAGCAATGGCTAAGTCCATGTGGATTTCAACTATACCAACCACATGATGCGATATTATGTCATTGACTGTAAATTTGACTATTCAGTTTAGTATTTTTCACTGTTGTATATTGCGCTTACTCTCCAAAGTGGACTGATGTTAAAGTTGAAAACTGGCTATTGCCAGAGTCCACTTGGACTGGATAGGCTGAGGGTAACGAGATTGAAGCAACGTCATCATGCTGACACAACAGGGCTTCCGAGTTAGGGCGGTAACTCCAGCAGAAGATACAGTGATTGCCCATCATTTTTATCAAATGTGGCTGGACAACCAGATTTCAGCCGATGCTATTGTACCAGATTGGTTAGAGATTACTCTTGAGTTTATCAACCAAGCTCGTCAAACCTTGAGCTATCAGGCATTTGTGGCGGAGGTGGAGGGGCAGGTAGTTGGCTCTGCTTCCTGTCAGCGACGTGCCGGACTCTACCCTAATGTCATGAAAGCAGCAGAACGTTGCGATGGTTACATTTGGGGTGTCTATGTAGAGCCTGCCTACCGCCATCAAGGTATTGCAACTCAACTGACGCAACAAGCAATCGTTCACCTGAGAGCGATCGGTTGCACCCACGCGGTTCTCAATGCTTCGCCGTCAGGCAAGTCAGTCTATTCCCATCTGGGATTTGTCGATGGCAATTTAATGCGACTGGACTTACGACAATCCGAAGATTCCCACTAGCTTTCATTTAAAATTAGCACGATGACTTCATTAGACACTGCAACTCAATCAGATTCGTTAGCAATCACCCAACGCAGTCAAATCAAACGATTGCCTCAACGCGGCAACTACGATCGCTCACTAATTCATCAAATCCTAGACGAAGGTTTGGTATGCCATGTGGGGTTTATAGTCGAGGCTCAACCCTTTGTGATTCCCACAGCTTACGGTAGGGTGGGCGATCGCTTGTATATTCATGGCTCTCCTGCCAGTCGGATGCTCCGCATGCTCAAAGGGAATATTGAGATGTGCGTTACAGTCACACTGCTAGATGGTTTGGTACTGGCGCGATCGGCATTTCACCATTCAATGAATTATCGCTCTGTAGTGATTTTCGGTAAAGCAGAAGTAGTCGAAGAGGTAACCGAGAAATTAGCAGCGTTAAAAGCATTTACAGAACATGTTATTCCAAATCGTTGGTCAGAGGTGCGTCCTCCCACTGCGACTGAGATTGCCGGAACCCTTGTCCTATCTCTTCCCTTAAGCGAAGCGTCTGCCAAAGTGAGAACCGGACCACCTAAAGATGATGAAGCTGATTATACATTACCCGTTTGGGCAGGAGAATTGCCATTACACTTGACTCCCTCGACTCCCATTCCCGATCCTCAGCTAATATCTGGAATTGAGTTGCCAACTTACGTGCAGCATTATACCAGGAGTTTCCCGGAGACTGGGGAATGAGGAGAAAACTTGGAAATCCATCGCTTGCTACTCGCTATCCAGAAACCGTTGGGTTAGCTTTTGGATTTTTAGGCGTTCTCATTTTCAGTCTGACCCTGCCAGCTACTCGTGTGGCTGTGGCTGAGTTAGATGCCACCGTTGTTGGGTTAGGACGGGCGGTTGTGGCAGCAATTCTAGCAGCACTATTATTGAAAGTCACGCGACAACCTCGACCCTCTAGGCAGCATCTACCCAGTTTGATGATCATTGCCGCAGGTGTGATTGTCGGGTTTCCGTTGCTCTCAGCTTGGGCAATGCGTTCATTACCTGCCGCTCATGGTGCGATCGTCATAGGAATCTTGCCCTTAGCGACTGCCATCGCAGGTGCGTTGCGAACAGGCGATCGCCCCTCTTTTGCCTTCTGGTTGTGGAGTAGCTTAGGAAGCGCTGTTGTCGTCCTCTTCACCATTTTTACCGGAGGAGGTATCCAAATGGCAGATTTAGCTCTGCTTAGTGCAGTAGCCGCAGCAGCGATCGGGTATGCCGAGGGAGGACGGTTATCTCGCAAGTTGGGTGGTTGGCAAGTAATTTGTTGGGCGTTGGTACTGTCTGCTCCTTTTTTAGCGGTACCTGTTGCACTCACCATTGTTCATCAGGGATTACACGCTTCCCTCCAGTCTTGGTTGGGCTTCGGCTATGTTAGTGTGTTCAGCATGTTTCTTGGTTTTTTTGCCTGGTATCACGGACTAGCGATCGCTGGTGTGGCACGAGTCAGCCAAATCCAACTTTTACAGCCCTTTTTAACGCTCTTTGCCTCAGCATTACTGCTGCACGAACAGGTGACATGGTTAACCTTTGGGGCGGCATTTATTGTAGTCGCAATGGTTGCATTCAGCAAAAAAGCACCAATAATTACACCTGGGTTGAGTCAGAGGCGTTAAGCTTAATCGATCCTAGTGCCGCATCATCTAATGTAATAGATAGATTTGAGAACAACAAGAGGTGTTGAAATCGCATTAACTTTACTCAGAGCTTGTATTTACAATGTATTTCGCTTATTGTATCGAATAAATTTGCAGTGATTCTATAGCTATCTGCTGTAATTGTTGAGAATTCAGCTTGCCTTGAGAATTACGAGGTAGCTCTGCAAGAGGAATCCAATACTTAGGTCGCTTAAACTTGCTCAATTTATCCTCAATTGCTGTTTGTAACGTAGCAGCAGAAATATTTGAGCTGATAGGAACATAAATAGCTGTAACAACCTGTCCCCATTGTAAATCGGGAAGACCAATTACACAAACGTCATCAACAAGTTGAGTTGCTTTGATAGCTGCTTCTACCTCAGATGGAAATACATTTTCACCGCCAGTAATGATTTTCTTGCTATTGCGTCCGACAATATTTAAGTAACCCCGCTCATCGAAAAATCCCAGGTCGTCTAATTGAAAATCATCTTGTGTGAAGAGTTTTGGATAGTAACCTAGTGCTAAAGATTCAGCCTGAATAGTAATGTTGCCTATTTGGTTGGCACCCAAAATTTGACCTGCATTACGGACAGTTACTTGAGCATGAGGTAACACTTGACCGCAACTATTATTGTTTGCTAAAAAATCTTTTGGCTTAAGAGTAACGATCTGTGAAGCAGTTTCTGTCATCCCATAGGTAGGAGCTAACTGAATGCGATCGCGTCTTGCCTGTTCTAAAAGTTCAGCCCAAGCAGGAGCGCCGCCGAGTAATACAGTTTGAAAACGCGATAACCAACTGGCTAACACTGGATTCTGGAGCAGACGTTGTAGCTGCGTCGGCACTAAAGATATAAAAAACTCGTCTGGCTCAAGATCGCATTTTTTCCCTGCTGCTAACTCTTTGAACGGTACAATCGCTAGCTGCCCGCCACTGGTAAAAGAGCGCAAGAATTGCATCAAACCGCTGACATGATACAGTGGCAATACACAAAATGAATTAACTTGATGTAACTGGAAATACTGCTGAAAACCTCTTACCGATGCCATCAGGGTTTCGCAGGTATGGATGGCAAAGCGAATTTCTCCTGACGAACCGCCAGTAGGAATCATGATCCATTCAGGATTAACGATTAGAGGTTCAGGGTTAGGGTAGTATTCTCTTACTCCCCAATCTCCATACCCCAAAATTAGATCTGGTTGTACTAGTTTAAAGACTTGTTGCCATTCTTGTCTCACCCAATTGGGATTTGTCAGAAAAACCGGACAACCAGCCGCACGAGCTGCCATGAATCCAGCGATAAATCGTACAGGATCGCGCTCGGCTAAAAGAATTTTTGGTGGTATTCCCTCGCGATGTAACTGGGTTAATTCTAAATATAAATGCTCAAAGCACTGATTGAATTGACTGCTGTCGTAACCGAGCAACCAATTATCTTTTATCCGTTTTTCTAGAGCTGCTATGATTTCCATAAGTTGTCTAGATATTCATCATCCTCTTCAAACCAAGAACTAACTCCAAACCCAACAGCTCTGTTGTGTCGGGATAATTCACCTGCTAACTCAAGAGCGGCAAGTCTACCAATTACAGTTTCAAACCCAGAGGAGAACACGGCATCAATTTCATGTTCCTGGCAAAATTGTCGCAAACGAGAGGGGGAACCAGCAATGCATGGTTTGATGACAAATATACCCCGCCATCCCTGTTGATATACGGCTGCTAATTGCTCCAGCGTTGCTACCGATTCATCTAGAGCTAGCGCAGTAGAGTAGCGATCGCTTAATTCCAGCATGGCATCAAACTGATTCACTGGTAACGGTTGCTCCAGAAACTCAACATTAAAGCGATCGCAAGCCCTAAGCCATTCTTCAGCTTCCCCGTAGCTGAGTCCTCCATTGGCATCTAATCTCAATTTGGCGATCGCTGGTAGCGCCTGAACTAGCTGATGAAAAATCTTCAATTCTACCTGTATTGGAGCTACACCGATTTTCCATTTGAAGGTGCGGTATCCTTGGTGCCACAAAGTTTGCCATTGATTTAGAGCTGCCTCTCCTAGCGGTAGTAAGGCGCTGATGGGAAGGTGGGAAGGTGGGGAGGTAGGGGGAAACAAGGCTGATTCAAAGCCAAATTGACAGGCGGGGAGGGTAGCCGGGATCGATAAGATCGTCTCAGATGAAATCTCGGTTGGTAGTTGGTGGCAAAAATTTAGGGCTTGCTCCAAAGTTTCCGAACCAAACCAGCTAATCGGAGCGATCTCACCCCAGCTTACTTGCTCTGCATGACTCAGACGTAGAATAATGCCTTCTCGGAAATCCCAACTACCATGACTAGTTTGCAGGGGACGCTTAAATCGACGCTGGTAAGGACGAAACTGAAATCGATACCCCATTAGCTGATTGGGAGTACAAACCCCAACCCTAACAGCAGGCAAGAGAAAAAATGCAATGCTACAGCAATGAATTTACAATTACTTACCTTTTCCGGCTGATCGTGATACTGTTGGACATGCCGAGATAACTTGAGGGCAAATGGCAAGCTCAGCCAAATCAGTAATGTCCAAACTGGGAAAACTCCTAAACTGACAAATAGAGTAGTCAGAGCATAAATACTGCCGCTAAACCAAGATAATAGATCGGCGGCTTTAGCGGTACCAAGGCGAACGATGGGCGATCGCTTCCCTGCGGCTAAGTCGTCTTTACCCTGGTGAAAGTGCGAACAAAACAAAATTAAACTTGTAGCAATTCCAACAATGACTGAGGCAGCTAAACTTACGATTGACCAACTTTGAGTTTGGCTGTAGTAAGCGGCGGCGACTGCTAATGGGCCAAAGCAAACGAAGCAAATAATCTCTCCTAAACCTTGGTATCCTAGACGGAAGGGCGGTCCTTGATAGCTGTATCCTAAAGCACAACACAACAGCACTATGCCGACTACGGTTAAATCTTGTTGCCACCAGGCAATTTCCACTATACCTGCTAAACCCAACCCTAAAAATAGATTTCCCAGCCAGAAAATTAAAGTTTTGTTTCCTGTTAAATTGACAACAGAATGTGCTTTGTTTTTATCAATGCCAGTTTCGGCATCAAACACATCATTGCTGAGATTAGTCCAAGCCAGAATAAAAATGGCGGCAGCTAAAAAAGTAGAAAATATGCCACTATGAAAGATCTTAGTTTCAGCAAAAGCGACAGCGCTTCCTACCCAAATGGGCATAATGGCAACGCTGTACATCGGCGGCTTAATTGCTGCCAACCATAACTTAGTATTTGGATATTCGATCAGTTGTGTAGTCATTAGTGATTAATTGAACGAGCAGAAGTTTACAAGGGTGCGAAAGTTACTGCTTTTGATATCATCTGAGCCTGGAAATAGCCCAACTGCTTGTATGCTCAAGCTGGTAGTGGTTAATCTGAATAATATGTTACCTCTAGAAATACCATCATGTTTGACGGCACATTAGGAACACAACTTAAAAAAAATTTACTATTTTTGCCTCATGCCAGTTCTACCATGTCAAGCTAATCTATTTTTGGAGCGAAAGTCATTGCTGCAATTTCTCTCAGGTTGCCAGCAAAATTGCCGTAGCAGAAACTCTACACAACTTGTTAGTATATCACTAGAAATTGAATTGATCGATCCGCTAATTATCCTGCAATTGGCAAAACCAGATGAGCTGAGTTTTTATTTGGAAAACAAAAGCAAAGGAGAAGCGATCGCTGCTATTGGTGCATTGGATAAATTACAATTATCAGGTGAAATTAATCGATTTGAGCGGGTTCAAGAATTTATTAATTCATACCTGGTTAATCCAATTACTATTGGGGCAACAGAATTATTTAGTGGACCACACTTTTTTTGTAGCTTCAGCTTTTTTGCTGAACATTCCCAAACAGATTATCCATTTCCAACAGCTACAGTATTTCTACCCCAATGGCATGTAGCGACAAGACACAATCGCTCTATTTTAGTAGTAAATTTAGTTATCAATTCTGAAGTCAACGTTGAAATAATTGCTCAAGAATTATGCGATCGAATTGAAGTTATCAAAGCGGCGAATACCTCAAATATGATGAGCGATCGCCAACAAGAGTTTATTAAAATATCAGAGATAAATCCAAATAATTTTAAACGAGCCGTTCTATCTTCTTTAGCATCAATTAATTCTAACGATTTAAGCAAAATTGTGATTGCTCAAGCGCTAGATGTCAGTTCGCGACAACCTTTCAGACTGTTTCAATCCTTAAATAATCTCCGGATACTTCATCCTGATTGTTATATCTTTTCTCTAAGCAACGGCAAGGGACAAAATTTTATTGGTGCTAGTCCAGAACGCCTACTTGGCATTCACAATCAAGAATTAACTACTGATGCTCTAGCTGGTTCAGCACCACGAGGTAAAACAGTGGCGGAAGATGGCGAGTTAGCGGCTCGCTTGTTGAATAGTGAAAAAGAAAGACACGAACATCAAGTAGTAATTGACTTTATCACTCAACGCTTGGAAAAGCTAGGTCTGGTACCCCAAATGTTAACTCCACAGTTACGGCAATTGGCGAATATTCAGCATTTATGGACACCCATCAGAGCAAAAGTTCCTACCAACGTGCAGCCCTTAGATATTGTCGCTCAGTTACATCCCACCCCAGCCGTTGCAGGTGCGGCAGGAGATGTCGCCTGTGCAGAAATTCGTCGCTATGAAAGCTTTGAACGCGGTCTTTACGCTGCGCCTTTGGGTTGGATAGACTATCGGAATAACGGTGAGTTTATTGTGGGAATTCGCTCGGCTCTAATAGACGGCGATCGCGCTCGACTCTATGCTGGAGCAGGGATCGTTGCTGGTTCCGATCCAGATAAAGAGTTGGCAGAAATTCAACTGAAACTTCAAGCTCTCCTCAAAGCTCTAATTTAATTGCAGATGATTTGTTGCATCAAAAGCTACGGTAAGAGCGATACTTCCTGTGACAAACTGGATCGAAGACCAACTATTTGCTCGGAGTCGGCATGTCGAATGGATTATTTGCCAGAAAATCAGTAGATAGCTTGATGCAAGAGGCATCTACTGAGAATGGTGAAGGATTACAACGGACGCTTGGTGCAGTTAATTTAACCGCTATCGGCGTTGGGGGCATCATTGGTGCTGGTATTTTTGTGCTGACGGGGCAGGCAGCAGCTCAATATGCTGGACCAGCGATCGCTTTATCATTTATCATTTCAGGCATTGCCTGTGGCTTTGCTGGGTTATGCTATGCCGAGTTTGCCTCGATGATTCCCACCGCAGGCAGCGCCTACACTTATGCCTACGCCACATTAGGCGAACTTGTGGCATGGATTATTGGTTGGGATTTAATTCTGGAATACCTTTTCGGTGCTTCTACAGTGGCAGTTGGTTGGTCGGGTTATGTAGTCAGCTTTCTGAAAGACTATGGCATTATAATCCCCAAAGCAATATCTACCGCACCCTTTAATCTACCAGCCATGTTTATTGTGGCACTCATGTCGGCGTTGCTTGTTATTGGCATTCGTAAGTCAGCAGGGTTTAACAATGCGATCGTATTTGTTAAGCTTTGTGTAATTTTACTATTTATCTTTTTTTGCTTTTCTCACATTCATTCCCAGAACTTAACGCCATTTATTCCGCCAAATACAGGGAAGTTTGGACATTACGGTTGGAGCGGGATTTTACGTGGTTCAGGAGTCATATTCTTTGCCTATATTGGCTTCGATGCCGTTTCAACTGCTGCTCAGGAAGCTCGCAACCCGCAGAAAGACATGCCAATTGGCATTTTAGGTTCCCTGGTAATTTCCACAGTATTGTATGTGATTGTATCACTGGTATTGACAGGAATTGTACCTTATCAACAGCTCAACGTTGCCGATCCAATTGCTGTGGGGGTTGATGCCGTTGGAGCAGGATTGCACTGGTTAAGACCATTAGTTAAAATTGGTGCGATCGCTGGTTTAAGTTCAGTTGTACTAGTTATGTTACTGGCGCAACCGAGAATTTTTTACTCAATGGCAAAAGACGGATTGTTGCCGCCTCAATTTGCTACCATTCATCCCCGATTTAAAACCCCAGCCGCAACTACCATTGTGTCAGGAATTGCCGCAATGATTTTCGCTGGCATTTTACCAATAGGTGTGCTGGGAGAATTAGTAAACATTGGCACTCTACTTGCCTTCTTCATTGTCTGCACTGCCGTGCCTGTTTTACGCCGTGCTAGACCTGATTTACCTCGACCTTTCAAAACACCATTAGTTCCCTTAGTACCAATTCTCGGCGCACTAATGTGTTTAATACAGATGCTGGCTCTGCCCTTTGATACGTGGTTGCGACTATTTGTGTGGCTGTTGATTGGATTTATAATTTATTTTACCTACGGTCGTAAACATAGTACAGTTCAACTTCAAAAAGCCGAACAGAGTAATTACCAAAATTGACGATCAGTACTACGTTACACTCCTTACATTTATGCACATTTTCAGTGGTTATCAAGACTTGTTACAACGATTTTCTTCGGTTCTAAATCAGTTCTCCGGTTTGAAGCTATTTACACAGGCTTCAGATATTTTCTTGTTTGATTCCTCAACTGCGGCTCAAGACATTGCCTTAATGCTCAATGCTGAGTGGGATGGATGTAATAGTATTTCTGTGCCTTCAGTTGATGAGGTAGCCCTGAACACGGCGGCGCAGTTAGTAGGAGCTTCTTGGTGCAAGAATGGAGACTCTGTTGCCTTATTAACTAGACTAATAGCAGATGATTTTGTTAGTCGTTATGCTGCCGGAGAAAGACATTTCAACAATGCCAACTTGAAGTGTGCGATGTTAGCCTCTCTCTGTTTGAAAGAAGTTAAGCTAAATTGCGCTCATCTAAGTTGGGCTAACCTGAGTCAGACGAACCTAAGTGCATCTGACTTGACCGCCGCAGATTTAAGCAATGCCAATTTAACTGCGGCTTGCTTGAGTCAGAGTGCATTGGTGAGGACGAACTTAAGTAAAGCTAACTTAGAACTTGCCGACTTAAGAAGAGCAAACCTGACTAAAGCTAACTTAAGTGATGCTTGTCTTCGTGAGGCAGATCTAACAGGTGCTAACCTGAGCTTAGCTGACTTGAGAGGGGCCGATTTGAGTGGAGCCAAGTTTGAAGGAGCCTGCTTAACAGATGCTAAGTTGACTGTAGCTCAGATGGAACATTGACTTATTGTAAAGTGTGAGGATTAATCGTAAAAAAGCTCATTTATTATTAGTATTAGTAGCCCATAAAGATAGGGAGCCAATGTATATTACAACATTTCTATCATCTTGAACTTTAAGATATGCTCCGAAATTTCCATCTGTACGAGAAGCCCAAATTGCCTTGTTAAACCCGTAGATAACTAAATTGCCGTCAGATTGCATAACACATCTGCTTACTGCTTTATTGTTGGTTCTTGATGACCATAAAGCTCTTCCTACTCTGTAAAGAACAAGGTTTCCATCTTCCTGTAATATAAGTTGATATTTACCGTTATTTGAGGTTAGAAATTGACCTTTAGTTAACTGTTCATCCGACTTTAAAGTATCACTTACTATCTGAGCGACAGCAGAGGGAGCGATCGTCAAAGGTAACAGATGATTTATATCTTCAGGTGCAGGTATTTCGTAAATAGGTATTGGGGGAGGAGCGATCGCCGGACACAACAGACGATCTATATCTACTAAGGCTGCCTCGGCTGATCGATAACGCTGTGTACAATCTTCTTGAAGCATCCGTCCTAAGATTTGTCTTAATTCCTGACTCACAGGTTGACTCAAGTGTTGCTGCCAGTTGTTAAGCCAACCATAGCCCTGTTGCTTCCATAGTTCCCAAGGGTGAATATTTGTCAGAAGATGAAAGCAAGTAGCACCTAAACTATACAAGTTACTTGAATGGTATGCTTCTCCTGCTTGCATTTGTTCGCTTGGTACATAGCCAAAGGTACCTACCATTGTCCCTGGTTTAGCTGCGATCGCTGTTAATTGCTTGGCGATCCCGAAATCAATTAGCACCAACTTGCCATCGCTCTGATGACGCATAATATTTTCAGGCTTGATATCCCGATGAATAACTTGCTGGGCGTGAACAAAGTTAAGGATATTTAACAAGTCAAACAATAATTGCCCAACTCTCTGTTGGTTATAAACCCCATACTGTTCTAACTCCTGCGCCAGAGTTTGCCCTTGAATATACTGCTGAACCAGGTAGAGCCTGAGATCCTGCTCAAAGTAAGCTTGTATGGTAGGAATCTGAGGATGTTCGCCAAGATGTTCTAGTCGTCGTGCCTCTTGCTCAAACATCTGAGTTGCTTTTTGCAGCGCTTTAGAACCCCGAAGCTGTGGAGCAAACTGTTTGATGACACCATGCCCTTGTAGTTTGTCTAAATCTTCTGCCAAATAAGTACGACCAAATCCTCCGCTCCCTAGCTGTTGCGGCTTGCAAACATAAACACTCCGGCTTGCAAACAAGACACTTTCTGGCTCAAATTAAGGGTCTTCCGCGATTTTGATGCTGTTGGCGAATGTGCTACAAAAGGTAAGCTAATACAATACGAAGTTTTGAACTTGGAGCCAGTGCGGCAAATCGAGAGACGTGAGTCTGAGCATGTGCCTCTCCTTGTAACCCTACCGTGTACACACAAGTGGAGTCTGAGCGAGTTTCCATCCGAGAAAGATCGACTCAAACTGCCGCAGACCATGAACCAGCGTGGGCATTCCGGGGGGACGCTGGGAAGAATAACCCGACCATC
>JAABUQ010010326.1_pt1 | contig 12268 bp, 10 predicted proteins | sample 5560001 | NCBI WGS metagenome assembly JAABUQ01 (sample SAMN10711888, study PRJNA513371) | rock metagenome | isolation source: Antarctica rocks | place: Antarctica: Victoria Land, Finger Mt nord | collected 2015-12-18
ACGCCCATGATCGCCCAGCCGCTCGCCGGCCTCGCCGTCGCGATCGCGACCGCCCTGCTCTGGCCCGCCGCCCCCACGGCCGACTCCCCGACGGGCCGCCGCGAGGCCCAGGCCGCGCTCGGGCCGTTCGCCGGGCTCGTCGGCGAGTGGAAGGGGACCGGCCAGCCCCGGCGCGGCAGCTCCCGGGGGGCCTGGACCGAGGCCGCCGGCTGGGCCTGGAAGCTCACCCCCGACTCCGCCGCGCTCGAGCTGACCGTCACCCAGGGGGGCAAGCTCCTCCGCTCGGCCCTGCTCCGGCCGACGAAGGACGTCGGCACCTTCGCCCTCGACGCCACCCTCGCCGACGGGTCGCGCCGGACCTTCGTCGGCAAGGCGGCCCACAAAGCCCCGCTGGTCCTGGTCGCCGACCCCCCGGCCGGGGACGGCCCGCGACGGGTGACGCTCAACCCGCTCCACGACACCCGCTTCCTCCTGCTCCTGGAGGCCCGGGCCGACGACGACCCGGCCTACCGTCGCCTGGCCGAGGTCGGCTACACGAGGCAAGGCGTCGCCTTCGCCGCGGGCGAGTCGTACCCCCCGTGCATCGTCACCGGCGGCCGGGGCACGACCCGGGTGAGCTACATGGGCAAGGCCTACTGGGTCTGCTGCTCGGGCTGCAAGGACCTCTTCAACGAAGACCCCGCCGCCGTGATCGCCGAGGCCGCCGCCCGCGACGCCGCGAAGGCGAAGGACCCGGCCGCGAAGAAGTGAGCGGGCCCGGCGGCGTGACGGGTACTTCCGGGATTCTTATCAACATCCTCGGGGACTCTTGGTCCTGATCACCTGGCTCGCGAAGCAGACTGCCCGGATCGACCCTCGCGCGCCGGGCCCGGCCTGGGGGGTAATGATGCCTGCATATTGCCTCGCGTCGCCCTCGTGGTATCCTTGGTCGCGGCATGACCTGAGGCGGATCGAAACCTCATCACGATCGGGGACGGCAAACCCTGCCCCCCGCGGATCGGCCGGCTCCGGCCTCGACGGGGGCTCATGCAGATCAAGACCGTCCCCGGACCGTCCGCCGCGCTCGATCGCCACCAGTCGCGGCGCGAGGGCGGCCTGCCGACCGTCTCCGTCCTCTCGGGGCCGGCGGGGCTCGCCCTCCGGGAGGCGCGGCTCTGGGCCGGGAGGCACGGGCGCCCGGTCGTCGAGGTCCTCGGCCCTCGGCTCGAGGCGATCGCCGACGCGTGGGCCGACCGGCTGGCCGCCTGCTGCGACCTGAGACGCCTGGTCGTCTCCCGACTGGCGCGGCGACGGGGCGAAGACGCCGACGACCTCGCGGGCCGGGTCGCGCGGATGGGCCGCTCGGAACTCGGCCTCTTCCTCGGTGCGGCCTCGCCCGACCCGGACGGAGAGGGCGTCGAAGCGGCCTCCCGGTGGATCCTGGGAGGATCGGCCGACGGGACGGATCTCGCCGCGCCCGGCCTGGCCGGTCGGCTGGGGGCGGCGCTGCCGGGCCGGGCCGGCGTCGAGCCCGCCGGGCGGGCCGTGGTCGCCCTCGGGGCGTTGATCCCCCTCGGGTCCCGCCCCCTGATCCTCGCGACGCGAGGTCCGGGCGAGGCCGACGTGCCGGCCTGGGTCGAGGCGGTTGCGCGGTCGCTGGCGGACCTTGTCCTCGCCCAGCCTCGGTTGACGACGATCCTGGTCGTCGAGCCCGGCGCCCTCGAAGCCTACATCCGTCGGGCCCCCGAGTCGCGCGCGAAGGCCCTGATCCGCTCGGGGATCGTCGCGGTCCCCGGGCTGGATCGGGGCGAGATCTCGCGACGGCTGGCCGCCGCGCTCCCCGGGGCCGACCCGGGTCACGAGGCGACGATCCGCCGGCTGGCCGACGACGGCACCTCGGCCGAGCTGGTGGACCTGCTCGTCGAGGCCGCCCGGGCCGGGTCGGGGCCGGCCGAGCCGGCCGCCGCCGACTGGGCCCGGAGCGCGGCCGAGCGGTTCCTGTTCGAGCGGCTGGAGTCGCTGCCGGCGACCGCCGGGCTGTTCGCGCCGAACGCGGCCCTCGACATCCCGTTCGGCCCCGGCCGGGCGATGGAGGTCGACCTTTCCTCAATCGCGCTGAAGCTTGCCATCGAGGTCGACGGCTATTATCACTTCCAGGGCGAGGACGCCTATCGACGCGACCGCCGCAAGGATTATCTGCTCCAGAGCCGGGGCTACCTGGTGGTGCGGGTCCTCGCCGAGGATGTGGTCCGTCGCCTGGAAGACGTCCTGGACCTGATCCTCGGGGCGGTCGCCGCGCGCCGTCGCGACGGCCACGCCTCGAATCGAGACACCATCCGATGAACAACACGGCCGGCCTCTCCCCCGTCAAGATCCTCGCCCTGGCTCGGCTGCTCGCGGCCGGCGACAAGGGCATGCCCGAGAAGGCCCTGCACAAGGACCTGGCCCCGGTGGTCAAGCACCGCTGGGACGCCCAGGCCCTGGCCGGCCGGCTCGGGGTCGCCCTCGCCGAGCTGGAATCGGCCGGGGCCCTGCGCCGGCTCGCGAAGGGCAAGACGACGAATCTGGCCCTGACCGACGCCGGGCACCGGCTCGCCTCGGAGGCGCTCGGGATCGACGGGCCGCCGGCGAAGCGGACCTGGGCGAAGCTCAAGTCCGATCAGCTCGCGGCCCTCGCCCTCGGCCGAGCCGGCCGGCCCGTCGGCAACCTCAAGGTCGAGATCCTCCGGTCGCACTACGGCCTGGACCTCGGCGAGGGCAAGCCCTCGCTCCCGCAGGCGACCGACGGCGTGGCCGGGAAGCTCCTCGGCCTGGAGGCCGGCCAGAAATTCACGGCCGACAACATCCTCCGCAAGCTCCTGCTCGACGCTGGGATCGCGATCCCCGCCGGCCAGAAGCCGAGCCCGGCGAGCATCCGCGAGGCCCTCTTCCGCCGGGCGCTGGACGACCCGTCGGCCCGGAAGCCGCTCGACCTGCTCGCGACCCGGAGCGTGGGGGCCCGCCAGTCCACGGCCGCCGAGCTGGGCGCGGCCGTCCTCCGCACCTGGATCGACCGATCCGAGGCATCGACGACCGACGAAGGCGAGCCACCTCCCGGACCCGAGCGGCTCGACCTCGACGACTTCGCCCGGCGGGTCGTCGAGGCGGCCCGGTCGAGCCCCACCGGCCGGTCGGGCGACGCCAGGGTCTTCATCGCGCACGTCCGTCGCGGACTCCGGGACGACCCGGCCTTCGGCGGGATCGACGAGGCCGCGTTCAAGGACCGCCTGATCGAGGCGCATCGCGCCGGCCTCCTCGAGCTCGGCCGGGCCGACCTGGTCGAGGCGATGGACCCGGCCGACGTCCGCGAGTCCGCGACGCCGTATCAGAACGTGGTCTACCACTTCGTCCGCACCGAGGAGCCGGCTCGATGACCCGGATGACCATGCCGACCCCGCACCCGCCCGCGGACATCCCCCCCGGCCTCCCCGACGACCCCCGAGCCCGGGCCTTCTGCTCGCCCGACGGGCCGGAGGTCTTCCACGCGGTGGCCCACTGGAACGACATCTGGCGTCCCGACCCGTACGACGTGGAGACGATCCACGAGGAGGCCCGCGACGTCTTCCGCGGCCTGGTCGCCCGGGCCTCGACGACGCCCCGCCCGACCTCGGGCCGGATCCTTCTGCTGCTGGGGGAGTCGGGCTCGGGCAAGACCCACCTGATGCGGGCCTTCCGCAACTGGGCCCACGCCGGGCGCCGGGGATACTGCGGATACATGCAGATGACCTCGGCGGCCGACGACTACGCCCGATACGTCCTGAACAACCTGATCGACTCGCTCGGCCACACCTACCACGAGCCCCACGGCGAGGCGACCGGCCTGAAGCGGCTCTCGACCGCGCTGGCCGAGTCCTCGCCCTCGATCTCCGCCGAACGGCTGGTGCAGCTCCGCGAGGATGAGCTCGACGCCAGGTGCCTCGGCCGGCTCGTCGACGCCCTGGCCGAGCAGATCGTCATGGACGAGCGGTTCGACGACTTCGACCACGACCTGGTCTGCGCCCTGCTCTATCTCCAGCGCGACGACGCGAGGCTCCGGAGCCGGGTCCTGAAGTACCTCCGGTGCGAGGACCTCTCCCCCTCCGACCGCGAGGCCCTCGGCGGGCTCACGCCCCGGATCTATCCCGCCGCCGCCGAGCGGGTCGTCACCCTCCTCGGCGGGCTGATGGGCTCCGTCGAGTCGGTCCCCCTGATCCTCTGCATCGACCAGCTCGAAGCGATCTGGAACCTCGACGAGGCCCCGAACCGATTCCGTCGCGTCATGTCCACCGCCTGCGACCTGATCGACCGCGTCCCGTCCTCGGTCGTGGTGATCTCGTGCCTCGAGGACTTCTACAACCACATCAAGGACCACCTCGCCATCCCGGCGCGGACCCGGATCGAGCAGGACCCTGAGCCGATCCGCCTGCGGGCCAGCCGGCGACTCCCCGAAGTTGTGCAGCTCATCGGCAGGCGACTGGACGCGCTCTATCAGCCCCAGGGCGTCTCGATCGTCGAGGACGACCCGACCTATCCGATCCCCGCCGACTCCCTCCCCTCGCAGGCCGGGAAGCCGACCCGGTCGATCCTCGACTGGTGCCGCGAGTTCCGCGAACAGTGCATCGCGAGCGGGGGAGTCATCAAGGAGCCGGTCAACAAGCCCGACGAAAAGGTCGTTGAGGAGGTCGGCGCGATCCGCCTGGAACAGCTCTGGAACGACTTCCGCTCGGCGGCCTCGACGCCGATCCCGACGGATGACGTCGGGCTGGCACGACTGCTCGCCCGGGCCATCGAGGCTTGCTCGGACGAGGTGGGCAACGGCCGCCACTTCTCGGCCGAGGTCGACGGCACGATGATCGCGGTCCAGAGCCAGGCCGGCGACCTCTCGGTCGACCGGCTGCTGGTCGGCGTGTGCAATCGATCCGCCAAGGGCGGTGGCCTTGCCAAGCAGGTCGAGGAGGTCGAGAAGCGGACCGGGGACGCGACGCCGAGTGTCACGCCCGTCATCGTCCGGTCGACCGAGTTCCCGACCAGCCCGACTGCCGCGGTCTCGAAGCAGATCGGCAATCTCATCACCCGGGGCGGCCGTCGCGTCGTCGTCGAGGATTCGGACTGGCGCGCGATCCAGGCGATGGGGGCGTTCCGCGCCGAACACAAGGCCGACCCGGGCCTCGCCGCCTGGCTCGTCGAGGAGAAGCCCCTGTCTCGACTGGAGTCGCTCCGCAAGATCCTGGCGCTCGACGAGCGCAAGGCCGCGAGTCTCGCCCCGGCCCCTCCCGGGGTCGATACGTCGAAGCCCGTTGCGCCCGAGGTCGCGCCGGTCGCAGTGGCGGAGGCGGGGCCGCTCGACGTCGGGGCGACCCTCGGCATCAACCCCGCGCGGATGACGATCGACCCGGCGGGCCTGGCGAAGCATGCCGCGTTCCTGGGCGCCACCGGCAGCGGCAAGACCACGCTCGCCCTGGCGATCGTCGAAGGGCTCCTGCTCCGGGGAATCCCCGCGATCCTCATCGACCGCAAGGGCGACCTCTGCCGGTACGCCGACCCCGGCGCCTGGTCCGGATCGGCCCCCGACCCGGCGACGGAGGCGCGTCGGGCCGCGTTCCGCGATCGGGTCGACGTCGCGGTCTACACCCCGGGGGCCCCGACCGGCCGCCCGCTCTCGATCGCGGCGGTCCCGCCCGGCCTGGGGGCGCTGAAGTCGGACGAGCGCGAGAAGACCGCCCGGTTCGCCGCCTCGGCGCTGGGCGGCATGATGGGCTACAAGGCGAAGGATAGCGACGCCGCCAAGGCGATCATCCTGGCCAAGGCGATGGACCTGCTCAGCCAGGCCCGGCCCGGCACGGCGGTCTCCCTGCCCGCGCTGATCGACCTGATCGACGGCCCCGACCCGGCGCTGGTCCACGCCATCGGCAAGCTCGACACCAAGCACTTCGCCAAGCTCGTGCAGGACCTGGAGACGATCCGGCACTCGCGGGGGGACCTGCTCGCGGCCGAGGGCGAGCCGATGGACGCCGAGGCACTGCTGGGGCTGGGCGGGCACGCGAGGCCGGGCCGGACCCGCCTGAGCATCATCAGCACCCGGTCGCTCGGGCCCGCCCAGGACGTCCAGTTCTGGGTCGCCCAGTTCCTCCTGGAGATGACCCGGTGGACTGGCCGGGCCCCCTCGAAGTCGCTCCAGGCGGTCCTCCTGTTCGACGAGGCCGACCTCTACCTGCCGGCCGTCGGCAAGCCGCCGACCAAGGAGCCGATGGAGGGCCTGCTCAAGCGCGCGCGGTCCGCCGGCCTCGGCGTGCTCCTGGCGAGCCAGAGCCCCGGCGACTTCGACTACAAGTGCCGCGAGAACATCGGCTCCTGGTTCGTCGGCCGCGTCACCCAGGCCCCGGCGCTGGCCAAGATGAGGCCGATGCTCAGCGAGTGCCGGATCGACGTCGAGTCCAGGCTCCCGGGCCAGTCGACCGGCGAGTTCCACCTCATCCGCGAGTCCGAGGTCACCGCCTTCCGCGCCGATCGCTCGCTCATGACGACCGAGCAACTCCCGGAGGCCGACATCCTCGACCTGGCCAGGAAGACAAGGCCCGGCTCGACGGGCGACTGATCCACGTCCCGGCTCCGAAGAGTCCGCAATCCCAATCGTTCCAGGAGTACGCGTTCACGGGCCGAGGGTGACAATCGTTCAGATCCGAAGGGAGTGAGGAAGCCTGAAAGCCGATCCAGCCGATATGAAGTCAGAGGCGATCGCGCATGACGAGCGGTCCTGGGATGACCATCCCCAGGGGCTTCAGGAGTCTCTAACGGCAGGGAACGAAAAATGACTGAAAGTAACCGAAGCACCAAGAGCACCACCAGGCAGGCAGCCGCGAAGAAGGCGGCCGCGCGCCCCGGCCCGCGCGCGGACAAGGCGGACGGGGAAGGCGCCGTGCTCGCGACGATCGCCGCGATGCCGGGACCGGATCGCGCCCTGGGCGAGCGGCTCCATGCGATCATCAGAGCCGGCGCCCCGGACCTCTCGCCGAGGCTTTGGTACGGGATGCCCGCGTATGCCAAGGACGGCAAGGTCGTCTGCTTCTTCCAAAGCGCGCAGAAGTTCAAGACGAGGTACGCGACGTTCGGCTTCATGCACGAGGCGAACCTCGACGAAGGCGCCATGTGGCCGACCGCCTTCGCGCTGAAGGAGTTAACCGCCGCCGAAGAGACAAGGGTCGTCGCGCTCGTGAAGAAAGCGGTGAGCTGAGGACTGGGCCACCCGATGGCGACGGAACGCGCGTCTTCTTCGAGCATTCCGGCCTCGACGTCCCCCAGCCCCGGGGCAATCAGGCGCTCCGGGGAGCTGAGGTCGGCCGGGAGGAGATGTCTGATCGGCTTACCGGCGCGGTCGCTGGCTTGGCTGGTCGCGGGGACAGATCGGAGTTTTTGAAAGTTTGCCCCCTCGCGGCCGTCGTCGGCCTCGAGACGTCGTGGGATGACGATCAGCCCGGGAGCGACGGGGCGGGCGTGCCGTCCAGCCGCGAACGCAGGCAGTCGGTTCGGTGAGGAAGCCGAGCACGTCCGTGAGCCGCTCCGGCGACACCAGCCCACGGCTGTGTCGCTTCCGGCCGGGCTGCCCGCCTCGCTTCATTCCCGAAGGCGGCCGGGGTGGGCGGAGTTTGAGGTGGATCGGGTCGCTGGAGGGGGACCTGGACGAGTTGGTGGAGTCCTGGCCGAGCCGGGCCTCCGGCGCGGCGATCCGCCGCTCGAAGGACTGCACCGGCGCCAGGACCGCCGCCTGCACGTCCGGCGGCGTCTGATCCCGGAGATCGCGGGGGATCGGCGGCATGGGGCTCATGCCGCCGTGGTAACCGGCCCGTCGGAAGGGCGCCAGGTCCGACTCCCCGTGAACGGATCCTTCAAGGATTTCGTGCCGCGAGTCCTGTGCTTCGTGCTGTTGCGGTTCTGCGCTCCATGCCTCCGAACTCTCCACCGACTTCCTCAAGGAAGAGACCGGCGGCGGCTCGCCTCAGCTCACGGCTCGGACGACCCCGCCGGCCCCGACTATCGTCTCGCTCAGGGCCCAGAGCCGACGGGCCGCCTCGTCGTCCTGCGCGGCCGCCGCGGGCTTCACCGGCCGACTCCTGGTGTAATAGCCGCCCGTGGCCCCCTCGACGTCCGGCGAGCTGGCCAGGTAGATCGTCGTCTCCGCCCCGCGCTCGGGGGAGATCCCCAGCAGCCGGGTCGCCTGCCGGAGGACCCAGAAGCTGAAGCCCTCGCCCGAGGAGAACCTGGTGGCGACGACCCCCGGGTGCAGGCTGTTCGCCGTCACGCCCGAGCCCTCCAGCCGACGCGACAGCTCGCGGGTGAAGAGGACGTTGGCCAGCTTCGACTGCGAGTAAGCCCGGAGCGGCCTGTAGCCCTTCTTCCCCTCGACGTCGTCGAAATGGATGCCGGAGACCGTCCGGTGCGCGTCCGAGGAGACGCTGACGACCCGACTCGGGGCCGACGCCCTGAGCGTGTCGAGCAGGAGGCTCGTCAGGAGGAAATAGCCCATGTGGTTCAGGGCCCAGGTCATCTCGATCCCGTCGACGCTCTCTTGACGGGGCGTGATCATGGCCCCCGCGTTGTTGATCAGGACGTCGATCCGGGGATGCCGGGCCTTGATCTCCTCGGCCAGTCGGCGGATCTCGGCCTGCGAGGAGAGGTCGGCCAGGAAATACTCCACCTCGGGGTCGCCGGCCTCCCGACGAATCATGGCGGCGGTCGCCTCGGCCTTCTCGCGGCTCCGCCCGACGAGGACAACCCGCGCCCCCATCCTCGCCAGCTCCCGGGCCGCGACCTCGCCGATCCCGGCCGTCGCCCCGGTCACGACCGCCGTCTTGCCGCTCATCGTCTTCGTCGAGTCCGCCATGCCGTCCTCCGAGTTGGGCGCGTGTGTCAGGACCATTATGGGGGCGGCCGGGCCGACGGGTAGGCCCCGGCCGCGACGATCGCGTCGTGGGGTCGCCTCCCCTCCGCGCGGAATCGCGGAACTCCGCGACCCCTCGCTTCGATGGTATGGGTGGGGCGTCACTCCGGACGCCATCCCGACCCATCGAGCGAGCACACCCAGCGGAGCGGACCCAGTCATGGCCACCCAGCGGCAGATCGACGCCAACCGGCGCAACGCCCTCGCCAGCACCGGGCCGAAGACCGCCGAGGGGCGGGCCCGGTCCCGCGCCAACGCGATCAAGCACGGCATGGCCGCCGAGGAACTCATAGGTGACAACCAACGCGCCGACTTCGACGACCGCTGTGCCCAATGGGCCGAGGAGATCGCCCCATCGACGGCCGAGGGCGAGTGGGCCTTCGACCGCGCCGTCGCCGCCTCGTTCCGCATCGAGCGGTGCGAGCGGAGGCGATCCCGTCCCCGAGCTCCGGCCCGGACCTCGGACCCCGGGCCGGGAACGGAACGAACTGTCATGTCCCTCTGGGACACCCGACCCCATGAAAATGCGTGCAAGCACGCGACCCCAGGAACGGGGACTTTCAGAAGCAACCCGATCCCCTCGCCGGTGTCCGAAGGTGGGCTCGATCGCGGCCCGGTCGACCGGGGGCGGAAACGCCCTTGGGGTCTTCCCCCGGGGCCCGGCGTCGGCTAAGATCGAAGGCAGACTCGCACCCGTAGCTCAATTGGATAGAGCATCGGTCTACGGAACCGAAGGTTATAGGTTCGAATCCTATCGGGTGTACTTATAAGTCCAGGATGGCCGAGGCTCGACCGGCCGGAAGCCCGGCCGGGTGTTTGGGGAGAAGGCGGCCGGGCGACGCCTCCTCTTTCGCCTCGCCCCTCACGTCAGGGGACTCCGACCGAGGCCAACCCGGTTGCGACACGCACCGGGACGTCCGGAAGTGGTCGCCTGGAAGGCGAGGGATTTCAGATCCCAGGACTCGGACATCAACTTGGGTCTCCGTGATCCTGGCCGGGCCGCCCCTCATCCGATGCAGAGGCAGATTCCCGGTGGCCCTCGCATCGAAGTCGGCCTCGCCCCTCTTGGAAAGGGAGCGGGACTCCTCCCTCGTCCACCACCCGGCCCGCCCCCTTGGGGATAGTGCAGGATGGTTTCTGTACATTCCCCACCCTTCGGGTCGGGGATCGGGCCTGAAGCGGCGGGCCACCGCCGGTCCCTTGGAAGGGAGCCAAACCTGGACAAGGAGCCGGACCGACCTCTCGCCGACCGACTACGCCCTCTCCTGGGCCCTGACCGACCACCTGGCGATCAAGCGGGTCGACGACTTCCTCGACTACATCCGCGTGATGAGCCAGATCCCGCCGATGGAGCCTCGGAGCACGGAAGACCACCTCCGCACCTTCAAGGCCGCCTTCGGCGACAAGCTCGGCAGCTCGACGTAGCCCTGGGCAGCCACCTCCGCAAGCTCAAGCAGGTCGACGCCCTGCCCTATTACGCCGTCATGTTCGAGCAGCAGATCTCCGGCAATCGGGTCCGCCGGGCCGCGATGGTCAGCCAGTCCCCGCTGGTGATCCGCCAGTGGATCCAGACCACGACCTCGCCCAAAGGCGCCCAGCCCCGCTGGCAGATGCTCCCCCACCCGAGCAAGGCCCGAGCCCTCCTCGAAGCCCACCAGTTCATCGGCGGCTGACCGGGCGAGACGACCAAGGAGCATGGCCCGTTCGCCCGACCGGCAGACGGCTTGCAAAGGGTCGCCCTGAGGCTATGATGAGAAATCGTCGGGCGCGCCCTGGGACGGGCCGAACTCCTCCCTGACGCACCCTGTCCGACAACCTGGGGACGTAGCTCAATTGGGAGAGCGACGGCTTTGCAAGCCGTAGGTTGAGGGTTCGATCCCCTTCGTCTCCACTGAAGTGCTATAGCTTGCACCGCCCGAATCTGCCGGAACGCCACCCGGTACCTCGGTTGCGGAATGCATTCGGTCTGCGAGCAGTCGCGGGTGTGGAGTAGCCATCGAGTGGCAGCCCCACAACCCGCCGCCCTTGGCCGCCTCCACGACGCTCGAAAGGGGCGTCCGACGACGAGCCACCCGGTTACTCAGTGTATGGGAAATCCTTGGAGACGCGGCTTTGGTACGGCCGCGTCGCTGTGGACGAGGCGGATCTCCCCTCCCGCCACGTGATAAATTTCCTCGACATAATCCATCTGTAAAGTTCTTATCGCGTGATGATACAAATGTGGTCTGATGTGGATTTTCACGAGCACGCCTCCGTCGGGCTGCTGTTGCGCCTCGACCACCGAGCCGGACCAGCCGATCCGCGACAGGCCGTCGATCTTGGGGATCCAACGGAAATGCGCGTGACGCTCCTCGGGCTGGGGATCGACCTTGGCGAACCTCTCGACGAAACGGCGCTGGAATTGGAGCATCTCGCCCCTCGCCTCCTGGTGCGGGACGAGGTGCGTGCCCTGGTAGGGAGGGGTTGGGGGGACGTGAAGTCGAGGATGGGGGTCGCCGCCCAGGATATAGACCGGGATGAGGCCTGCCTTCTTCGCGTCCGCGAACCGCTTGGCGTCGGGGGAGCCCGGCTTGACGAACTCGATGTTCGATGATGGTTGCTCGACGACTGGCGCGACTAGGGCGCCGGCCCTGGGCGAGCGACGCACGGGGTGTTCCTTGGAATGAGGGGAGGCAGAGGCGGCGAAGACGACGACCGCAACGCCGACGAACGAACTTACCATGGAATCGTCCTTGTCCTTGGGTTCTGGTGCCATCAGGGCTGTGTGGCGGTTAACTTCCACTTGTTAAAGTCGGTCCCCGACCTGGTGTGAGTTACCGTGACGGTCCCCAACGAGATGACATGATCTCCACCACACCAGTCGGTATATTTCACGCCAATCGTCTGGGTGTATTGCATCAGGATCTGTCCCAATCCTACCTCTGGCCATTTATCGAATATGATTCCCTTATTATCGCTGATCGTCCCATTCATGGCATAGATGGTCAAAAACGGGGCATTACCGCCCCAGTTGCCATTCCATTCGGGGTCTGCCCCGGCAGGGATGATGTAGGAAATCTTCTCGACAGGGGTCAAGTAGTATCCTGCGTCATCGAAACCGGAACTCTGCAAGACCTGAAACTGGACAATCTTCGCGTTGCCCTCGCCTCCTATGTTGTATTCAAGGGTCTGATCGAATGGAATCATGGTGAATCCCGACGGTGGGGAAATTGGTCGTGTCCTGAGTTTATTGTGCGGTCGGGAACGTCAGCCATTCCTTGAGCGACCAGACGTGATCCGCCAGCCCGGCCGCCATCGCGGGCGTTCGCCCGCGATACCTCCCCTCGCCGGTCGGCT
>JAABUQ010010327.1_pt1 | contig 12266 bp, 8 predicted proteins | sample 5560001 | NCBI WGS metagenome assembly JAABUQ01 (sample SAMN10711888, study PRJNA513371) | rock metagenome | isolation source: Antarctica rocks | place: Antarctica: Victoria Land, Finger Mt nord | collected 2015-12-18
GACCCTGGGCGGGACCTGCCTGAACATCGGCTGCATCCCGAGCAAGGCCCTGCTGGACTCCAGCGAGCTGTTCCACCTGGCCCAGACCCGGTTCGGCAAGCACGGCATCCGAGTCGAAAATCTCACGCTCGACCTTCCGGCGATGCACGCCCGCAAGGACGAGGTCGTCAAGGGACTGACCGACGGCGTTCGCTTCCTGTTCAAGAAGAACAAGGTCGAGCCGGTCGCCGGCGCCGCCCGGCTGGCCACGCCCACGGCCGTCGTCGTCCGCAATTCCGAAGGCGCCGAGACGACGCTGGAGGCCAGGCACATCTTGCTGGCGACCGGCAGCGCGCCGATCGAACTGCCCTTCCTGCCGTTTGATGGGAAGGTCGTCGTCAGCTCGACCGAGGCGCTGAACTTCGACCGCGTGCCGAGGCACCTGCTGGTCGTCGGCGGCGGTTACATCGGCCTGGAGCTGGGCTCGGTCTGGAGGCGGCTCGGGTCGAAGGTCACGGTGGTCGAGTTCCTGCCCCGGATCGTCCCCATCGCCGACTTCGAGATCGGCGCGGCCCTGCACAAGAGCCTGGTAAAGCAGGGCCTGGAATTCCAGATGGAGACGAAGGTCACGGGCGCCAAGGTCGAGGGCGACCGCGCGACCGTCTCGGCCGAGACCAAGGACGGCAAGGCCCTGAAGTTCGACTGCGACCGCGTCCTGGTCGCCGTCGGCCGCCGGCCGTACTCCGAGGGCCTGGGACTGGCCGACGTGGGCGTGGTCGCCGACCCCAAGTCGGGCAAGGTCGCCGTCGACGGCCACTTCCGCACCAATGTCCCGAGCATCTCCGCCATCGGCGACCTGATCGCCGGGCCGATGCTGGCGCACAAGGCCGAGGACGAGGGGATCGCCTGCGCTGAGTATCTCGTGGGCAAGGCCGGGCACGTCAACTACGACACGATCCCCAGCGTCATCTACACCTGGCCGGAGATGGCCAGCGTGGGGATCACCGAGGAGCAGGCCAAGGAGCGTGGGCTCGACTACCGCGTCGGCAAGTTCCAGTTCCTGGCCAACGGCCGCGCCAAGGCGATGGACGAGGCCGAGGGGTTCGTCAAGATCCTCGCCGACGCCAGGAGTGACCGCCTCCTGGGGGTCCACATCCTGGGCCCGCGCGCCTCGGACATGATCGCCGAGGCCGTCACCACGATGGAGTTTGGCGGCAGCGCCGAGGATGTGGCGCGGATCTGCCACGCCCACCCGACCCTGTCCGAAGCCGTCAAGGAGGCGGCCATGGCCGTCGAGAAGCGGGCGATTCATAGCTGAGCGGCGAACTGGAATCGTCGGGAGGATCGGGCAAGAGCCGATCGTGCAACTGTCGGACGGCCAGATCGGTCGAATCTGCTCATCCAACGGACCAGGTTCAAAGAGGTCTAGGGAGGAGATTCACGCTGGGGAAAAGGGCAAGGAGCCCGCCTACGTTGCCTGGCGTGGCATGCTGCTGGCGGAATTGGCGTTGGCCCGGATTCCCGGACTCATCGTGACCAAAGCCCCTATCGACCTGGCGTTCGACTTCCTGGTGGCCACGGAGCAGGGCGTTTGTTTCTTCGTGGTCGTGAAAGCCTTCTCATCCTCCAGGCACCACCTCGCCGCCTGGAGAGCGGACGAGGAATGGAAGTGGAAATTGGACGCGGAGACGGTCCGTCACGCGCGCGAAAGCCGGAATTCTTTCCTTCTCTTCGTCTTCGATGCCGACACGGACCTGGGACGTTTCTTGCGCCTGGACACACTTCCCGAACCCAATCCTGAAGATAGCATTGTAAGGGTTCGGCTCCCCGCCGAAAATGTGATTAATAAGGAGAATCTGGAAGCCATCATCGCGGCCATTTAACGGAAACGAAGGTCGTGACAGTTGCCCGCTCCTCCCAGAGATCGACCGAAAGCGGTCAGCCCTCGATCGTCCGGAGTTCCGCGCTTCGGCCAAGGGGAATGAGCTGCTACGTGGACCCGCCCCGGGTCGAGCGGGCCCTCGCCACGTTTGCGCTCTCGAAGCGGTCCCCGGCGTGAAGTGGAGCGACAACGTCGGGGACACCGAAGGACCGTCGCGCTGGCCGCAACGCCCTGGTGCCGTTCGGGGGCGGGAGGGCGGCTTGTCCGTTTGACGTGATCGAATTTCCTTGCGTATTCCGCTCCCCGGACTTACCCTGGACCATCCATCAATGGAGACGACCCGGGCGCGTGCCCCGGTGCGTGACTTGGGGACGAGGACCGGGCCGGCGACGCGACAGCGTCCGACCTTCGCGAGCGACGAGGGGATCATGGACACCGATCGGGACCGACGGCCCGGGGGCCCCGCGGTCGCGGGCTACCGGGGGCCTGGGCCGGTGCGGCTCGGGCCGTATGAACTGCTGGAAAAGCTCGGCCAGGGGGGTGTGGGCACCGTTTACCGGGCGCGTCACGTTCACCTGAAACGGCCGGTGGCGCTGAAGGTGCTCGCCCCAGGACGGGTCCCCGATGCCCGGGCCATCGCGCGGTTCTTCCAGGAGATGGAGGCCGCCGGCAAATTCGACCACCCGAACCTCATCCGGGCCACCGACGGCGGCGAATGCGACCGGCGGCTCTTCCTGGTCATGGACCTGGTGGACGGGCAGGACCTCGCCCGGCTGGTGCGGGACCTGGGCACGCTGGCCATCCCCGACGCCTGCGAGCTGGTGCGTCAGGCGGCCGAGGGCCTCCAGTGCGTCAGCGAGCATGGCCTGGTCCACCGCGACGTCAAGCCGTCGAACCTGATGCTCCGCGCCGACGGCATGGTGAAGATCCTCGACCTGGGCCTCGCGCGGATGGCCGAGGGCTTCCCGGGGGGCGACGCGCTGACGCGGACCGGCGAGGTCGTCGGCACGGTCGATTACATGGCGCCGGAGCAAGGTGGCGCCGGCCGGCGGGTCGATATCCGGGCCGACCTCTACAGCCTCGGCTGCACCCTGTACAAGTTGCTGGCCGGCAGGGCGCCCTTCGTCGGCCCGCAATACGACACGAACCTCAAGACGATGATGGCGCATGCCCTGGTGCCCGCGCCTCCGATCCGCCTCCTGCGGGCCGAAGTTCCCGAGGAACTGGAGGCGTTGCTGGTCCGCCTGCTGGCCAAGAACCCGGACGATCGCCCCAGCACCCCGGCCGAGGTGGCCGCCGCCCTGGCCCCTTGGGCCGTCGGCGCCGACCTCCGCGGGCTGGCCGCCCGGCAGCGGACCGAGGTGAGCATGACCACCCTCGCCCCGGACCCGTCGGCCCCGACCAGCCGCGAGCCTTCCGGGCTGTCGCCCACGGACTCCTTCTCCGGGACGGTGCGGGAGGAAAATCGGCCCGCGCCGGCTCAGCGGGGTGTTTCGCTCCCCCGCGCGGTGGCCGACTTCCCCCCGTGGCGGTTTCAGGCGTCTGAAGACCTCGACGACTCGGCCAACGTGTTGACCTCACGGCTCCCAGAACTGAAGCCTGAGGCACCGAGCGGGGTCTTCACCTCTTGGTCTTGGCACCGCCGCGGGAACGACTGTCCACGGCGATGGGTGCAGGACCTCGCCCTCGTCGTCACCCTGGTCGTGATGCTCGCCCTGGTCGGCCTCGCCTCGGCCCTCAGCAAGGCGCCGACGACGACCTCCAAGCTCTTGCCGGTGCCACAATCGCAAGTGCCAACGCCGCAGCCGACGCCAACGGCGCCGCAGCCCCAGGCGGTGGAGGGGGTCGCGTTCGACCCGCTCCTCGCGGCGCCGACGGTGCTCCTCTGGCCGGGGCCGCCGAGCCGTTCGCAGTGGCGGCACGACGCTTCGAAGCGGACGCTCTTTCTCAGCACCGACGACTCCAGCCTGCTGGCCCTGGGCAAGGCGCCGGCGGGTGGCCGCTACACCTTCGAGATCGGCCTGGAGCAGTTTCCCTGGGTGGGGGGCGTGGGCCTTTTCTTCGGCGCTCGCCACACGCAGGTCCACGGCAAGCCCGCTCTCCGCTACCAGACGGCCGAACTGGCGAGTTTCCGCGACCAGAACGACCAGGACGTCTTCGTCATCCGACGCCGGGTCGTCAACCTGACGGAACTCGGCATCCCCGAGATCCAGATCCTGCAATCGGTCGCGATCCCCAGGCCGGTGGCGGCCTCGAACCATCGGCTGGGCATCGCCGTCGGCCCCGAGGGCCTTGAGCAGGTCCTCTGGGACGGCAAAACCCTCCCGGAATTGGTCGCGGACGTGGTCAATGATGGGCTGGAGGCCGACGACTTCCACGACTCGTTCGGGTTGGTGAACTTGCAGGGGACGAGCCTGATCCACCACGCCTCATATCTTTTCCAAAAGGGAGCCAAGCATGTCGAACCTTGAAGATGAAAGCAAGATCATTATCAAGCTCGATATCCAGATCCCGCTACGAATGGGGGCGGTCGGGGTGCGGAGCGACCATCCGGTCCTCATGATGCCCATGACTCCCGTGGTGGCCTGCCTGGCTTCGATCGACATCCCGGCGGGCGGCGCCACCGTCACCGTGAACAATCCGGTCGAGGGCCTTGGAACCGTTTTCGTCCGGGGGAGCGTCACCGGGGTCGGCGCCGGGATCACCGTGGTCGGTAAGGTCTTCCCCCCGGACACCATCCCGCCGGAGAACCCCGCGGCGGGTTTCCCGAGCACCACGACCGACGATCAGGGCGTCTTTACCTTCGAGGCCCTGGGCGACGCGGCCTGCAACAACGATCCTTACGGGAACTACCCGTTGAACAAGGCCAAGGTCTGGGTGTACTGCAACCCATGCCAACCCCCGACCTCGGTCGTCGTGAGTTTTTTCGGCATGTGCTTTAACTTCGCCCCGATGGTCCGCGTCGGCAGGTCGGCCTTCGAGATGGAGGTTGAGGTCGAGAACGAAAACGAGTTTGAAACGGCGCCCCTGCAATGGGTGCTGCGGGTCGCCGGCTTCACGGGCGATCTGGCGTGCTTCAATGGGTCGTGGCGGCTCGACGCGCGGAACCCTCGCGACGGGCGCCGCGCCTGGGATAACGGGGGGGACGCCGATGCGAGCCCGCTGGTGGAACTGTCCTGCGACGGGCAGGGGACCCGGCGCCTCCTCTTCCGGCTGGGGGGTTTTTCGGTGACGTACGCCCGGGCGGCGGGCTCTTGGAATGCGCTGGGCTCGAACATCCTCGCGGGCCCTACCGCGGCGGGAGGCTGCACCGGCACGGCGCCCCCTTCCCTCGTGATCGAGCCACGCTGATCCCATGAGCCTCGAATTCGCCCCCTGCCGCCACGGCGTCGACGCGAGCCTTGCCGGTGTTCGCCATTGCCGCTCCCCGAAGCTGATCGGCTCCAGGCGCGTCACGGCGCGGGAGTGCCACTCCTGTTTCTGCCGGGATCACCCCGGGCCCTCCGCCGCCGGCCCCCGCCCACGCCCCGCGCGCCGGGTCGTCATCCGCACGCCCCTGTATGGCTGGGGCGGTTACCCCCAACTGGCGATGGGGCTAGGCATGGGCCTGGAGGCCCGCGGCATCGGCGTGGCGTACTGGCCGATGGGCGTCGACGAGTCGCTGATGCCGCTGCCCCGCTATTTCCGCCAGCGGATCGTCGAGGACCCGCCCGACCCCTGGGTCGTGCAGCTCCACTGCCCGGCGCTCCCGTTGCCAGAGGGACGCTCGGTCGTCTCCTACACGATGTACGAGTCGACCCGCCCCCCCGCCGAATGGATGCTCAACCTGAATCGGGCCCGCGCCGTCCTGGTGCCGAGCCGCTGGTGCGCTGACGTCTTCAGCGCCCGCGGGTGCGACCGCCCGTTGTTCGTCGTCCCCCCGGGCGTCGGCCCTCAGGAATTTTTCCCGGGCGACGGTCCCTCCGAGGGGCCATTCACCTTCGGGTTCAACGCGCGGTTGTCGCACGGCCTGGAGCGGAAGAACGTCTTGGGAGTCATCCGCGCCTTCCAGGCGGCCTTCCGCGGCGATCCCGACGTCCGGCTCTCCGTGAAACTCTTTCCCGACTGCCCGCGATTGCCGGTCTCCGACCCGCGGGTCGTCGTCCTCCGCGAGTCATTCTCCACCGAGCGGCTGGCCGACTGGTTCCGCTCGCTGCACTGCCTGGTCAATGGCGCGTGCGCCGGCGGGTTCGAGCTGGTCCCCTTGCAGGCGATGGCCTGTGGGGTCCCCGTGATCTCGACCGACTACAGCGGCATGGGCGAATACATCGACCGTTCGGTCGCCTATCTGCTGGACTACGACCTCGTGCCGGCCGAAGGCATGTACACCGGCCAGGGCGTCTGGGGACGGCCTCGGGAGGCGAGCCTGATCGCGAGGATGCGGGAAGTGCGCTCCGACCCGGCCGCGGCCAGCGCCAGGGGGCAGGCCGGATTGGAGCGAGCGCGCCTCATGACCTGGGACGCGACGGCCGACCGCCTCGTCGCGGCGCTGGAGAGGGTGGGGATGCTGACCCCAACGCCTTCAGCACCTAGCCGACTTTGAGGTCGAATCCTAGATGTGAACCGACGCCCCCATGCCCTGGCCGGCGGCCTCCATGACGGCCTCGGAGAAGGTCGGGTGGGGGTGCATGGCGTGGAGGATCTCTTCCTCGGTCGCCTCCAGCTTCTTGGCCATGACCAATTCGGCGATCAGTTCGGTGGCCTGCGAGCCGAGCAGGTGGGCGCCCAGAAGCTCGCCGTGCTCGGCGTCAAAGATGAGCTTGACGAAGCCTTCGGTCTCGTCGGCCGCCTGGGCACGGCCGCTGGCCAGGAAGGGGAAACGCCCGATGCGCAGGGGGCGGCCCAGTTCCTTGGCGGCACGCTCCGTCAGGCCGACGCTGGCGACGCCGGGGTCGGTGTAGGTGCAGCCGGGGACGTTCGCGTAGTCGACCGGGTGGGGGTGCCGCCCGCAAAGCCGCTCGATGCAGGCGATCGCCTCGTGGTGCGCCACGTGCGCCAGCCAGGGCGGGCCGATCACGTCGCCGACGGCGTAGACGTCCTTCGCGGCCGTCTCGTACCCCTGGTCAGGGTCGGCCTTGATGTGGTTCTTGACGATCTCCACGCCCAGGTCCTCGGCGAAGAGGCCCTCGACGTTCCCCAGCACGCCGATGGAGACGAGCATCACCTCGGCCTCAAACGTCCGGGTTCCTTCCGGGGTCTCGACCTCGACCTTCACGCCGTGGGCGGTCTTCTCGACCTTGCCGGTTTTCGACTTCGTGTGAATCTCCAGCCCGCGCTTAGCGAGGCTCTTGAGCAGGCCGGCGGAAACCTCCTCGTCTTCGCCCGGGAGGATGCGGTCCAACAGCTCGAGCAGGACGACTTTCGTGCCGAGGGCGTTGTAGAAGTAGCCGAACTCCAGGCCGATCGGCCCGCCGCCGACGATCAGCATCGACCTGGGCTGCTTCGGCAGGCTCATCGCCTCCTTGTAGGAGAGGATGGTCACCCCGTCGAAGTCCGCCCCCGGCAGCGGGCGCGGACGGACGCCCGTGGCGACGACGATCGACCCGGCCGTGAACTTCGCGTCGCCGACCTGCACTGTGTGGGGCGCGACCACCTTCGCGGTGCCGAGCTTGCTTTCAACCTTGTACTTGCGGAAGAGGTGCTCGATCCCCTTGTTGAGGTTGCCGGCGACGGTGCGGCTGCGGCCGATGATCTGGGAGAAGTCCCACGACGGCTCGCCCGAGTATCCGAATGCCTTGCCGTGCCGGGAGATCAACTCGACGAGGTGGGCGTTGGTGAGCAAAGCCTTGGTGGGGATGCAGCCCCAGTTCAGACAGATGCCGCCCAGCTGGTCGCGTTCGACGCAGACGACCTTCTTGCCCAGCTGCGCCGCCCGGATCGCCCCGGCGTACCCCGCCGGCCCGCCGCCGATGACCGCGATATCGTAGTCGTAAGCCATGATGTCCTGATTCGAGTGCGGAATGAGGGGAGACGCCGACTTGCGATCCGGCCTGGTCAGAGCAGCATCGACGCCGGTTCTTCCAGCAAGCCCTTGAGGGTGCGGAGGAACTCGGCGGCGGCGGCGCCATCAACGGCGCGGTGATCGACGGTCAGGGTGACGGTCATCACGGTGCCAACAGCCAAGGCGTCGTTGACGACGACGGGGCGCTTCTCCGCGGCGCCGACGGCGAGGATGCCGACCTGAGGGAGGTTCAGGATCGCGTCGAACTCGCGGACGCCGTACATGCCCAGGTTGCTGATGGTGAACGTCCCGCCCGTCATCTGGTCGGAAGTGAGCTTCATCTGGCGGGCCCCCTCATACAGGGCCTCGCTGCCGGTGCGGATCTCGCGGAGGCCCAGGGTGTCGGCGTCGCGGAGGACCGGGACGATCAGGCCGCCTTCCAGCGCGACGGCGATGCCGACGTGGACCCCGCCGTGACGGAGGATCGTGTTGTCCTCGAACGTCGCGTTCATCTCCGGGTGCCGCCGCAAGGTCAGGGCGACGGCCTTGGTGACGAAGTCGCCGACGGAAAGCTTGACCTTCTCGGCGGCGAGCTGCTTGTTGAGCCGCTCGCGGACGGCGACGACCTGATCGACCCGGATGTCAACGGTGACGTGGATGTCCGGCGCGACCCGCTTGGCCTCGGTCATGCGCTGGGCGATCGTCGCCCGCATCCGGGTCAGGGTGATGCGCTGCGGCGGCGCCCCGGCGGCAGGCCGTGCCGGCGCCTGGGGCTTCGCGACGCTCGTCGGGGAAGGCGCGGCAACCGGCTTCGGCGCCTGCTCCAGGAAGCTCTCGACATCGCGACGGATCACCCGACCGCCGGGCCCACTGGGGGGGACTTGCTGGATGTCGACCTGCGAGGCCGCCGCCACCTTGCGCGCCAGCGGCGTCGACTTCACCCGCCCGCCGGCCGCCGGCCCCTGCGCGGACTCCGCCGCCGGTGCCTGTGCTGGTGCCGCCGCCGGTGCTGGTGCTGGTGATGGTGCCGGGACCTCGCGCCCGTTGCTCCCGGTGGCCTGGGCTTCGGGTGCGTTGGGGGTGTTGGTCTGCTCCTGGCTGTCAAAATCCCCCCGGACGGCGACCGACTCCTCCTTCGGTGCGGTCGCGGCGGCGCCCGCGCCTGCGCCTGCGCCCTGACCCAGCGAGGAGGCGACGGCCTTGGGGTCTTCCCCCTTCTTGGCCAGGACCAGGACGCGCTGGCCCAGCGCGATCTCGTCCCCCTCCTTCACGTCGAGCTGCGCGACGGTGCCCTCGTCGAACGACTCCATCGGCATGACGGCCTTATCCGTCTGGATCTCGGCCAGGGTGTCGCCTTCCTTGACCGCGTCGCCGACCTTGACCAGCCAGCGGACCATCTGCCCGCTCTCCATCGTCGGGCTGAGCTTGGCCAAATTCACTTCGATCGGCACGGGGGTCTCCTTCAGGGCGACGCGGCGCTGGACGTCGGGAAATTGGCGGCGAGGCCGGTGGGATGGGTCGAACGGTCTCTTGGGAGGGAGATCGGCAGGATTCTCACTTCCCGTCGGGCGCGGGCCGCCGCCTCACCTCAGCGGTACATCACGTCCTTCACCTGCGCGATAATCCGCTCGGGCGTGGGGAGCATGGACGCTTCCAGCCCTTTATTATAGGGGACGGGGGCATCCTTGGTGGTCACTCGGCGGATCGGGGCGTCGAGTTCGTCGAAGATGCGCTGATACAGGCGGTCGGCGATGCCGGCGCCCAGGCCGCAATAGGGCCAGTCTTCCTCGATGATGACGGCGCGGTGGGTCTTGACGACCGAGCCGATCAACGTGTCGAGGTCCAGCGGGCGGATGGTGCGGACGTCGATGACCTCGGCGTCAACGCCCTCGGCGGCGAGGGCCTCGGCGGCGGCCATCGTCGGCTTGAGTGAGCGCGAGTACGTGATGAGGGTCACGTCGGCGCCGCGGCGGCGAATTTCGGCCTTGCCGATGGGGACGAGGTGCTCGCCCTCGGGGACCTCGCCCTTGTCGCCGTAGAGGCTTTCGTGCTCGATGAAGACGACGGGGTCGTCGGAGCGGATGGCGCTCTTGAGCATCCCCTTGGCGTCGGCGGGGGTGGCGGGCATCATCACGATCAGGCCGGGGACATGGGCGAACCAGGCTTCGGGGCGGTGCGAGTGGGTCGCCGCCAGGGCGCCGGCCATGCCGGAGGAGCCTCGGAACACGATCGGCACGGCGAACTGGCCGCCGCTCATGTAGCGCAGGTTGGCGGCGTTGTTGACGATCTGGTCGAACGCCACGAGGCTGAAGCTGTAGGTCATGAACTCGACAATCGGCCGCAGCCCGACCATCGCGGCGCCGATGCCGATGCCGGCGAAACCTTCCTCGGAGATCGGCGTGTCGACGACGCGGCGCGGGCCGAAGCGGTCGAGCATCCCCTGGCTGACCTTGTAGGCGCCGTTGTACTCGGCCACCTCCTCGCCCATCAGGAAGACGTCGTCGTCGCGCTCCATCTCCTCGGACATCGCCTCTCTCAGGGCCTCACGATAGGCGAGCACGGGCATGGGTCTCGGTCACTCCTGGGGGATGAAGGGGGCCACCGTGACATCCTGATAGAGCGCCTCCAGAGGAGGGTCGGCGGCCTCCTCGGCGAACTGGATGCACTCCTCGACCTCCTGCTTGACCTCCTCGTGGAACCGCTCGATGGTCGCCTCGTCGATCCACCCACGCTCCTTCAGCACGGTCTCGTACACGACGATCGGGTCGCGTTCCTTGGCCTTGTCCAGCTCCTCCTTGGTGCGGTACTTGGCCGGGTCGCTCATGGAGTGGCCGCGGAAGCGGTACGTCTTGGCCTCGATGAACGTCGGGCCGCCGCCGGTGCGGGCGCGATGGGCGGCCTCGCGGGTGGTGACGGCCATCAGCTCGACGTCATTGCCGTCGATGGCCACGCCGGGGATGCCGTAGGCCGTCCCGCCGCGGACGGTCAGGTCCAGCAGGCACGAGTGGCGATGGAGGTGGGTGCCCATCGACATCATGTTGTTCTCGACGACGTAGATGACCGGCAGCTTCCAGAGGCTGGCCATGTTGAAGGCCTCGTGGAGCGAGCCCTGGTCCATGGCGCCGTCGCCGAAGTAGCAGATGCAGACGCGGTCTTGCTTGCGATACTTGATGGCGAAGGCGACGCCCGCGGCCAGCGGCAGGTGGCTGGCGACGATGGCGTGGCCGCCGAGGAAGCCCTTCTCGGCATCGAAGAAGTGCATCGAGCCGCCCTTGCCCTTGGAGCAGCCTGCGGCCTTGCCGAGCAATTCGGCCATCGCCGGCTTCGCTTCCATGCCGCGGGCGATGGCGTGCCCGTGGTCGCGGTAGGCGGTGATGACGTAGTCGTCCTCGCGCAGGACCCCGATCGAACCCACGGCGACCGGCTCCTGTCCGCTGTACAGGTGGCAGAAGCCGCCGATCTTCTGGTTCTGATACAGCATCGCCGACCGTTCTTCGAACCGGCGGATCAGCAGCATCTGCCGCAACCATTGCACGGCCTGGTTGCGGGCGACCGCGGGCTTGGCTTCGGTCTGCGCCTGGGACATGGAGTCCGACTCCTGAAGGTTCGCGCGCCCTGGGAGCGGTCGGGGCCGATCGGCCGCCGGCGCGGGAATCTGGGGCCCGTCGGGGGCGAAATCCGGGCCCGGCGCGGGGGAGGGACGGCCGGGAGACCGTCGCGAGGCCCACCAGTGGCGGAACATTGGAAAAATCCGCCCCATCTTACTCAATGACCGGGGCCTTCTTCCAGGCGGGGTCGGGAAGTTTGCGGCCGCCGTCGCTTCGCGCGGGCAGTACGCCGCAAGCCTTGAGGACCAAAGGATTGCGGTCCACGCGTCGGCCCGATTTTCCCATGCCGGGCCATCGGATGCAACGCGGGATTCGGCGCGGCGCCGGGGCAGAGGTCGGCGAATCCCTGCGTTCAGGCCCGGCCCTTCCATTTGGCCAGGCCACAATGTGCGTAGTTGCCTGGCAACCGGAGCACCTGGACACGCCAGGGTTTCCCTTCGAAACGCCGGGAGCCCTAATCCCTTCATCACGCCGGCCGAAGCCCCGAAAGAGAAGGGAAAGGGGCCATGCTGAGCATTTCCGAAAGCGTTGATACGGTGAAGACACGACCGTCCGTATCCCGGATGACGGGTCCCAGGGTGTCATTGACCCGTGTCCAGCCCATCCCACCCAGGACGGCGATCAGCGGCACCCCGCCCAGGCGAATTGACTCCTCGCGTAACGTCTTGAATCGAGGGGCCTTGTCGCGAGCCGTCCCTCCGTCGTTTGGGGCACTATCTCACGGCGTAACCTCCTTCCCGGACAGTTCTTTCCGCAATTCCTCCGGGGTCAGCTTGAGGAACTCCCCGAAGCTCAGATCGGGGACCCTCAGGCCAAG
>JAABUQ010010328.1_pt1 | contig 12265 bp, 12 predicted proteins | sample 5560001 | NCBI WGS metagenome assembly JAABUQ01 (sample SAMN10711888, study PRJNA513371) | rock metagenome | isolation source: Antarctica rocks | place: Antarctica: Victoria Land, Finger Mt nord | collected 2015-12-18
TCAAGGACGGCAATTGTCGGTACGTCGATGATCGCCAGCAACGGTCGCCGATCGGCCCTCAGATCAAAAAGACCAATGGCACGACCGGCGTGCTGATGTCGTGCTTGAGCAGCGGCAACGCGCAGGCTCGCATTGAGATACAAGGCTCCGAAGGCTCCCTTCGGATTCCATCGCCCGCAAATTTTCGAATATGCTGTATCGCCACAGTCGACCCAATCTGGCTTGCAGACTCGATAATATTCGCCGCCTCTTACGACCGTCGGAAGCGTCTTAGCCGCCATAAGCAAAAAGGCGCGCGAGATACGCGTAAATTGGATCGACGCCTTCGGAGCGAATGACTTCGAGAATCGTACGGTCAGCAAGCCACGCGTCCGGTGTGCGAACGATCTCTGGAATACGTGACGGCTTGATCTCGCGATGAAGTACGATCGCGAGATCGTGTAGACGCTCGACGCTCGCACGGCGCGTTGCCGGAATGTGCCCGGTTTTCCACGCTGCGAGCGAGGGCTGACGTACGCCAAAAATGTCGGCGAGCTCGCTCTGCGACAGACCCAAAATCTGCTGTGTTTCGTTGAGAACTTGATCCGGTCGAATTTCGGTCTGCATGCAGCAAGTATATCACGATTTATAGGCAGCTGCAAGGCGACTATATTTCGGGGCACCGCCACCGTGCGGGCGGTCGGTTCTTCGAACCGTCCGCACTTAGTTGATCAGGAGAATCCGAATGGCGAAAAAGGAAACCGCGGCGAACGCAAAGCTCAACGGCGAGAACGCAAAACGCGTCAAGCCGGCCGAAAAGAAGCACACCGCGAAGACCCGTCGCGCCGCTGCGGCCACATCGTCGCGTTCGGCCCGCAAGCCAGTCGCAGTGGCGCACCAAAAGCAGATACAAGAGGCGCAGTGTTGGCGATTGGGGTGACCAGGCTAGCTGGGTACGGTCAGCAGCTCGGAGCTTCGCGCCGCCTCATGGACCCGGCCCAGACCTGAGCGCCTATCGTAGTGGGGGCGTCGGCTTTCGGGTCGCGCGAACCGTTTCTACTTTACACGTTGTCAACGCCGGGTAAAAGCGAACCACCTTACCCGGAATCGCCGGTTGAATTCTGCCCACCTGAGCCGTCGTCTTGGATGCTTGAAGACCGATACCCGCCCGACGTCTTTCACGCAGTCGATAGCTGTCGCCGGAGATCATGGCGACGCGAGCGTGATGGAGCAGTCGATCGAGCATGGTAGCCGTCATCGTTGACGTCGCCAGCGAAAGCGGTATCCGATTGCGCGAATGGTATGCACGACTTTAAGACCTCACGGCTACTTCTTCGATGCAGAACTGATCGAAGATATTATCAAGCTGGCTAAATGATTTAGTGCAGACGCCAGCTTTAAGCTAAACTCTGGATCGCGTCCCGCAGAGTGGTGTACGAATAAGTCTCGACGCCAGTTGGGTCTCAGCCTCTCACGACAGCCAAGGGCTTTTTTTGGTAGTCGCGGATCGCTCCAAGTCCTTCGAGCGAGAGCCTCGCCGTTGCAGCTGCCACTCGTCGTTTTGTTTCAATGGCAGCGCCCCGACGAGGCGCCCGATCGCCGCTTCGTTCGGGAAGATTCCAACAACGTCGGCTCGGCGCTAACGAACGCTAAGGCACTGCTCATCCCGTTACGCTGCGTCTGGCTGGCTAGATCAGACTCGCCTCAGGCCACCCAACGAGCGTTCAATGCGGCGCGTTGAGCGGCGGCAAATACGTGATGCCGTAGTCCTGGCCGAGTTTTACTAGCTGCGCCATGTCCCGCGGAGCTTGGAGATTCTGTTGCGCCATCGTGAGGAACATTCGGCCCAGCCCGGACGGTTCGACCATAACGACTAATTCGCCGGTCATATCGCCGACGTTCTCGAACTGGTGCGGCACATTGCGCGGCAGGTACACGACTTTACCGGCGGGTGCATCGATCACGTCTTTGCCGAGCCAAAAGCGAAAATGTCCGCGCGTGATCACGTAGGTCTCGTCTTCCCGCGTATGCACGTGCGCCGGAGGCCCACCGCCCGCTGGCACCTCGGTCACAATCGTCGAACTCACGCCCTGCGTTTGGGCACCGGTCGTTACGAACCGCATGGTGATTCCCATTACGCTGATCGGCGTCGGCACGCCCGCGTCGACTGCTCCTAGCGTGACGCAGAGGGCGGCAGCTGAACAACACCGTGCGAGCGAAAATAGAGAGCGTTGGAGCATACCATCCCCGATCCGGCTAAACGGCGCTCTCACGACCGAGGCGTCGCCTGAATAGTTTACCGGAGTTCCTGCGCGACACCCTTCTAAAATAGAGCCTGCTAAATGGGTCGCATTGGAATAAGACTTCACTTGCTGATGCAGTCTCACTACTGCTGCCACTCGTAGTCGTCGCGGCGTGGCCGCAGCGCATCGTGAGCGCCTGGGTTCTCTCTTACTACTTTTTTTAAGTTAGCAGGTTTTGCTTGCGACCGGGTAATGATAATTGGTTGACCGAGGCCGGATGGGAAACAGCGTCGGCGCTCTCTCGGCACGTTCGGCACGAAGAAAAAGTTGAGCGGGCAGAGCGGGATGCGAAACCGCACTGGACCGAGGGTTCGACCTGGTTCGTAACGAGCGAAGTACGGTCGGAGAAGTTCTCGATCGCTATTTAGCCGATCGCGCTCCACTCGATACATGCAACAGATTTAGCCGACGATCGCGGGCTCAAATGTATCGCACAACCTAGCTCTCAACGGCCATAGGGCCCCGTTTGGGTCCTATTCGCCACTGTGAGTCCCGAAAAACCAAACGGCGTAAGCGTTTGGCGGAAATCGGCGGGAAAGTGTAGGAATCGAACCTACCAGCCCCCTTGCGAAGGCCTCAGCAGTTTTGAAGACTGTGCGAACCACCAGATCCGTACTCTCCCATGCGGGAAGCAGGATGCTTGCGGCGCGCGTCTCAGGCGGACCTACTTTTTGAGGCCGAGCGCTCGCAGCAGGTTGCCCGTGAGATCACCGCCCGCTTTTACACCGTCGGATTCGAATCCAGTGGGCGAGCCGTGTTCTTCCGCTGCGACCGCAGTCGCGGGAACGTGGAAATGTTGGAGCAACACGTCGTCGGCGGGTCGCATCACGTCGGGCGCCGGCTCGGCAACGACGTCGTGCGCGGCCGCCACGTCGTGAACGGCGACATCGTGTGAGGGGACCTCGTGCATCGGTGCGGACTCGAACGCTTCTACTGGACGTGTGTCGTGATGCTCGTCAGCAAACATGTCGGCGTATTCGCTACGGCCGTTCGTCATGACGGGCTCGAGCGGCACGACGGCGTGCTCGTGGTCGTCATGCAAGATATCGCGAAGATCGAAGGGATCGACGTGGGCATGACCGTTTGCCTTCACTTCGACAAGTTCGTTTGCGAACGAAGGCGAGGGCGCGCCGAACATTTCGGCGTTTAGCGAGAACGACACGCTCTTCGCAGGCGCATCGACGGGTGCGGGCTCGGGTTCGTGCGATTCGTACGATGCCGGCGGAACGCCGAACGCTGCGGTACGATCGCCGAGCGGCTCCATGTGATCGGGCGTCTCGAACGCGAAGGGCAACTCGTCGATCGCGAGCTCATGCGCATCGTGTGCGACCACACCGTTCGCTTCGTGCGCGACCGCTTCGTGTGCGACCGCTTCGTGTGCGATGACGTCCGGCACATCGACGGCGTGCGCGACGTCATCCACGTGCGGAGCCGCGTTCAGCGCCGTCGTTTCGGCGAAGATCGACGCCAGCGCGTCGAACGAAACGGAAAGTTTCTTCCCGGGCAGAGCGGGCACGTTCGGCGGCGCGTCGAGCGGCATCTCGGCCTCGATCGGCGCGGCGGCACTCGCCGCGAACGTGAGTGGCGCGCTCGCGACCGCGAGACTGCGCTGCGATTCGCGGTACCGCTCGAGTGTTTGCGCGACGATTTCGATCAGCCCCAGGGCCTCGGTTTCGTGCACCAGATCGACCGCCGTGTCGAAATCGATGCCACTCGCGTGCGCGAGGTCGTCGAGACGCGTCCGGCCATCGGCGGCCAAGAGAAAACGCCACTGCCACGGGCGCAACTGCATCGCAGCCGCGCGCTGGTCGAAACCGGCCGTCTGCGCGATCGTGTCGAAACGTAAGAGCATCGATCAGTCCTCGAGTTCGCCAAGGTCGAAAGCGGGCATTTCACGGTCACCGGTCTTGAGGCAAAGAATCAGCGAGGAACGATAGCCGTTCCAATTGATCGGGATGACGAACGCCGGCGCGTCCTTGGGAAACCGCACTTCGTCCGCCTTGCCGCGGATGACGACGGGCACGCTGATCATAAAGCCCGGGCCGAGATGTTCGCGCGCGTTGCCAGAGATCGTGTTTGCGATTTCCCCGACGCAATCCGAAAGAAGATCGTCGCTACGATCGGTCTCACCGAAATGCCCCATCAGTTCACCGACCATCTCGCGCGGCGCCGTGTAATAGACGCAGCCGCGATGTTTGCCCGAGATACCGATGACGGCCGAGAAATCGTTCATCACGTGATCGGTCGTCTCTTTGATGAACGGCATACTCACTTCGGCCGGAATGCGCGTCACCTGTTTGAAAAAATTCTCGGTGCCCTTCACGAAGATCTTCAAGTCGTCTTCGCGCATCGCCGGTTCGTTTTTCGTAATCATTGGTAGCGTGGCTCTCTTTTCGCGGTAGACGAGTGGTTCAGTCGACGAACAGTTCGGAGATCTCGGTCGCGAGCGTCTCCGACGTGAAGGGTTTGAGTAAGAATCCGGTCGCACCGCGCTTGACGGCTTCGACGGCCGTGCCGCGATCGGCGAGTGCCGAGATCACGAGAATTTTCGTCTCGGGCGCTTTGCGAAGAATCGCCTCGACGCACGAGAGGCCATCCATGTTGGGCATCGTGATATCCATCGTCACGATCTCGGGATGGAACTCATCGAAGATCTTCAGCGCTTCGACGCCATCGGCAGCCATGCGGATCTCGTGATTGCCGGCGCCGATTTCGCGCTGGATATGGCGGCGGATGATGTTCGAATCATCGACGATGAGAAGTTTCATGGTCTTGCCGCCGGGTTCAGTTGTAAGCAAGGGTGGCCACCCCGTTGCTCGCGTGTACCGCGGGCGCGACGGTCGCGACCGGCAGCACGAACGAGAATTCGGTATATTTGCCGGGTTCGGAACTCATACTGAGGTTGCCGCCGGACTTATCGACCACGGCTTCCTTGATCACGTTCATGCCGATTCCGCGACCGCCGTCGACCGTCGACTCATCGAGCGTGGAGAACGCCGGACGGAAGATCAGGGCGACGACTTGCTCGTCGGAGAGCGCCGCGGCTTGCTCCGGGGTGATGATGCGCTTTCTCGTCGCATGGTCGCGGATCACAGCGGGATCGAGACCCGCACCGTCGTCGCGGAACGAGAAGCCGAATTGATTGGCGGCGAGACCTTCGGTCCGGCGGATCGCGATCGTTCCCGAGCGCGACTTGCCGATCGCCGCGCGCACGTCGGTCGTCTCGATGCCATGCACGAGACTATTTCGCGTGAGCTGAACGAGAACGTCGCGAACGGTGCGCCGTAGATCGTCCGGTAGCCCGTCGATGGAAAAGCCCGTCGCGTCGACGACGACGTCTTTGCGCAGCTTCTTCGCGAGCTGACCCGCAAAATGCGAGATGTTTCCGACGAGATCGCTCGGCGGATCGACCTTGGCCGCGAGGGCGCTGGGCTTCGAGGTGCCGACCGGCGCGAGCATCGGACCCGTGCGGCCGAGGCCGACGAAGCGCTCGCGGAGATCTTGCAGCTCGTCGAGATCTTGACGCAACTCCGATTGCGCGATGACGACGGAGAGGAAGTCGTCGCCGCCGAGCGCCGAGCGCTCGCGCAACTGGACGATCTTGCCTTCGAAGAGATCGCACGTTTTTTCGAAGTAGCTCAGCTCGAGCATCGCAGCGTTGCCCTTGACGGTATGCACGGCGCGATAGACGATGTCCAGACGCTGGCGCAGCAACTCCATGCGACCGGCCGTATTCGTTGCGAAGTCCGACGCGCGTAACGCATCGTTCATCGTCGCGACCTGTTCGTTTGCCGTGCGCAAGAAGTCGTCGAGGCTCGCCGGCTCCACGTGCAGCACGCCGAGCAAGAATTCGAACTGCCGTTCCTTACGCGCTTCCGATTCACGTAACTGACGTTCCAGTTTCACGCGATCGGTAATGTCGGAGACGGCAACGAAGACTCGTGCGACGTCGCCGTCTTCCATGATTCGGCGGAACGTAAAATTGAGGAATTTCGAGTCGAAGCCGCCTTCGGGATTGGCGAAGTGAACTTCGATTTCGGCAAGCGGATTGACGCGAAGAACTGTGCGCTCTTTCTTCTTTTTATCGAAGAGCAGCGTCAGGTAGTCGCGCGAGATTTCGAAGGTACGCTCCGTGAGCAGACGCTGCAGCAGGTTGACGAAGTTGTAACCCTCGAGCTGCGGCATGTGGAACATGCGCTCGAGTTCGCGCGAGTACTGACCCTGAATGTGGAAACCACGATCGAGCAGGAAGAGTCCGCGGTCGACCGTTTCCATGATGAGGTCGGTGCCCGCCTTCGCGCTCGCGAGCGCTTGCGACGATTGCATCGCTTCTTCCGTTCGGCTCTCGAGATTCTCGGCGTACCGTTCGACTTGGCGACGCGTGCGGCTGACGCGCTGGAACAGCGTCACGACCATCGCGAGCACCATGGCGATCGCGAGTCGGAAAATCCAGTTACGAAGCCGATCGTTGCCGATCGCTGCCGTGTCGAGGCCGGTCGAGAGTTCCCGCAGCGCGCCGTCGATGACGGGGGCTTGGGCCGCGATCGCGGCATCCGCCGCGAGCACGCGCTTGCGATACGTCTTCTCATCGCCGAGCAACTCGACCGCGGGCGCGAGCGTCGTCCAGTGAAGGTTGATCGTCGCAAGGCGCTTGACCTGATCGGAGGCCTCGAGCGGCTCGATCTGTACCTTCTTGCCGTCGATGCCGACGACTTGGCCGCCCAACAGCAACGAGCTGAGATTGTCGCCGAACGCCGTCGTCGTCTTCTGCAGATCGTCGAGCGTATCGGGGTTGCCGGCCTTCGCCTTCGGATGGCTCGCCAATTCCTTGACGACCGCATCGAGATGCGCGAGCGACGCGCGTTCTTCGCCCACGAGTTTCGAGGTGGTGAGCGCGACGGCGGTCTGCCGGTTGTTCGTCGCGTCAGAGAGCGCGATCCCGAAGACGGCCGCCATGAAGACGAAGACTTCGAGAAGCAAAATGATCGTCAAGCCGATCGCTTCGCGCGAATTCGGTTTTGCGAGTGGTTCCTGAACGTCGATGCGTTCCGACATGGTACGGTGCTCCTGCCCGAGACGTGATCGCCAGAGCGGCTGTTTGATGATTCGGTCGGAACGTCTCGAGACTGAAGCGCCGTAAGGAAAGCCGTACGACCTTCAGATTCACCGACCGGCGGCCGAAACGAGGAATAACCACCAACTCGGGATTCGTAAGAGGCTTAGTAACCGATGAAGCGATGGATCGCGGCGATAGCCGGACTGTTCTGCGTGCTCGGGCCGGGCGTGCTCTACTCGTTCAGCCTCATTAGCACTCCGCTCACGGCAGCGTTCGGATGGAAGTCCGGCGACGTCGTTTGGGCCTTCGCGCTCGCGAACTTCTTCCTCGCCGTCGGCGGTCTCGTCGGTGGTATCTTCGTCGATCGCATTGGATCGCGACCGATCGCTGTGATCGGCATCATACTTTGGAGCGCGGCCTTCGGCGCATGCGCGACGCTCGAACAGACGCACAGCCTCGTGATGTTCTACGTCTTGTACGGCGTCATCGGCGGCTTCGGTTGCGGTATGGCCTACATCGCATCGCTCACCGCCGTCATCAAGTGGTTCCCGAACGCACGCGGTTTCGGCGGCGGCCTCGTCATCATGGGCTTCGGGCTCGGCTCGTTCGTTTACAATTCGATCGTGAAACCGTCGGCGACGTTCGCGGCGATCTCGGCCGACACACAGACGTACACGGCCGCGCAGGCGAGCGCGCTCGCCGACCACATCCCATTCGATGTCGCGAAGTACGCGATGGACCCGGCGAACGTCAAGCTCTTCATGTCGCTCTTCGTCTACTCGGGCCTCGCGATGGCGATTCTCGGCGTCGCGGCGGCGCTCTTCATCACGGCACCGTCGGCGGAGTTCCTCGAAGAGACCGAGGGCGAGCGTGCGACACAACCGCAGATTCCGCTACGAGCGATGCTCGGCGACGCGCGATTCTACGTGCTGTGGTCGATGTTGTTCCTCAACGTCTTCGGCGGCATCACGGTGCTCTCGAACATGGTTCCGATCATGCACGAAGCGACGGGCCTCGCCACACCGGATGCGGCCGGCATCTATGCCTTCCTCGCCGTCTTCAACGGTCTGGGTCGCCTCGTGTGGGGCTGGCTCTCCGACCGCATCAGCCGCCGCGTCACCTTCGCCATCATCTTGGGCGGTCAGGCGCTCGCGTTCTTCATCCTCGACGCGAACAAAGAGACGCTCTTCGTCTCGATCGCAATCGCAATCTTGCTCCTCTGCTACGGCGGCGGGTTTGGCGTCATGCCGGCCTTCAACGCCGACTTCTTCGGCACGAAACACTTCGGGGCGAACTACGGCATGCAACTCTCGGCTTGGGGACTCGCAGCCCTCGCGGGCGTCGCATTTACCGGCGTCATGAAAAACCTCAGTGGCTCGTTCGTCGGACTCATGCAGCCGGTATCGATCATGTTGCTCGTCGCGATGTTGCTTCCGATGATCATCGAGTCGCCCAAACGCGCCGCACAAGCGGCCGAACCCGCACCGGTCGCGGCCTAAGCGATTTCCGCCCGACCGATGCGCCCGCGCGAAAGCGTGGGCGCATCGGCGTCGCGAGCCGAAGATCGAGCGCGCATGAATTCCCGCAGTCCCCTGCTTATCGTCTTCGCGCTGCTCGCGTCGGCCGCGGCCGTCGTCTTCCTCGCTATCTCGATCGACGGAAGACTCTACACTCCGGGTCTGGGCAAGATCGAGTACCATCTCGGCGTCGGTGACACCATCGCGACACACGTCGGCGGTCTCAACGAAGAATTTTCGACGATGTGGATCGTTCGCAAACTCTACAGCGTTGTCGCGTTCGCCGTCGTCGGTTTTCTCGCGAGCCCGCTCTTTCCGCGGCCGGGACGTATTCGTTCCGGCGCAATCTTGGTGACCGGCTTCAGTCTCGCGATCGAAATCTATCAGCGCGTGATCTCGCGCGTTTCGCAAGAAAGCAACGCTTCGAGCCTCTTCGATCTCGCATGCGGTGCCGTCGGCGGCGTGATCGGGGCGGTCGCGTGGAATGTGGCCGTCGACTTCATGCGCCCCCGCGATTCGGAATCGTCTTCGCCCAAATAACCCCTCGGCGGCGCGCAGGTAAACGCTACTTTGCCGCGCAAAGTTTGACCGTATGGAAGTCCGGCAGGCTCTGGCGGATCTGGCCGAAGTCCGCGGGCGCATTGCGACCGTCCAGCGTTTCGACGGCTATTCGGGACCCGCCGCGATCGCGAGCGGTGTCGTGGCTATCGCCGCGGGGGCCGTCCAGGCCGTCCTCGTGCCGCAACCGCACGCCGCAGCCGAGCGGCAGACGTATCTCGCCATCTGGCTGTCATGCCTCGGCATCGCGCTCGCCCTCAACTACGGCGCGATCGTCGTCTGGCGCATCCGCAATCGTGGGGCGCAAGCCGCGGTGCAGTTTCGCACCGTCGGCATGAGCATCGTGCCGGCGCTGGCGTGCGGCGGCGTCGTGACGCTCGCGCTCGCGGCCCGGGGGCTCGACGACCTGCTCCCCGGCATGTGGTGCGCGACCTATGCCCTGGGACTCTTCGCGTCGCGCGCGATGGTCCCGCGGGAAGTCGTCGTCGTCGCAGCCGCATTCGGCGCGGCTGCCGCCGTGTTGCTCTTGGCGACGACCATCAATCCGCTCTCATGGTGGATCATGCCCGCCGTTTTCGGCTGCGGGCAAATACTCATTGGCGCGATCGTTCGCGCCGATGCTCCGCAAGGATGACGTCCGTGAATAAATCACCCGCCCCCTTCGCCTGCGACGGCCTCGACAAACTCTTTCACGAGCGCGGCCGACTCGCCGTTTGCACGTGCCTGATCGCCAACGCCGGCGCGACGCGATTCACCGCGCTCCAAGACGCGTGTGGACTCACCGACGGCAACCTCAATCGCCACCTGCACGCGCTCGCGGAAACCGGCATCGTCTCGCTCGAACGCGCACGCGACGGACGCCGCTACGTTACGACCGTACGCATCACGGGCGAGGGCAGAGCGCGCTTTCTCGCCTACGTGGACGAACTCGAAGCGATCGTTCGGGCGGTGAATGCAAACGAACCGGCACGAGCGACGGCCGGCTTACGATTGGCTGCGCAATCGTGATCGAACGCCGCGCGCCCCTCCTCGCGCCCGCGTTTCGGCCGCGGCACGTCGCGATCATCATGGATGGCAACCGTCGCTGGGCAGCGCAGCGGGGCTTGCCCGCGATCGCCGGCCACCGCGCCGGGGGCCAGGCGCTCGCGCGCACCGCGCGCGCCGCATCGGAGCGCGGACTCGAATTGTTGACCGTCTTCGCGTTCTCGCACGAGAATTGGCGACGTGACGAAGGCGAGGTGTCGCTCTTGATGGATCTCGTGCGGACCTTCGCCGAACGCGAAGCCGCTGGTCTGCGCGAGGCGAACGTCAGCGTTCGCGCAATCGGCCGCACGCACGAACTGCCCGTAGCAACACGTACGGCGGTCGAAACGCTCGTGGCGGCAACGGCGTCGTGCGACGGTTTACGACTCAATCTCGCGCTCAATTACGGGGCGCGCGGCGAACTCTGCGACGCCGTCCGCGCACTTGCGGAAGACGTTCGTTCGGGGGCGCTCGCCGCTGGCGCCATCGATGACGAATCCCTCGGCAAGTATCTCTATACCGCCGGCATGCCCGATCCCGATCTCCTCGTGCGAACCGGCGGCGAGCTGCGCGTGTCAAACTTCTTGCTCTATCAGATCGCTTATGCGGAACTTTGGTCCACGCGGACGTTATGGCCGGATTTCGACGCTGCAACCTTCGATCGCGCTCTCGACGACTTTGCCGGTCGCCAGCGCCGCTTCGGATCGTAGTGCAAAGCGCAGCGTTCGACCGAGGCGAAGCGAGCGGCAAAATCTGCGAGAAAACGGTGACTTTTCTCGCATGATATACTAAACCACGTGAAAACACGGCCGGACATCCGTAACCTCGCCATCATCGCTCACGTCGACCATGGCAAAACGACCCTCGTCGATGCCATGCTCAAGCAGAGCGGCGTCTTCCGCGAAGGTCAGGCGACCACGACGCGCGTGATGGACTCGAATCCGCTCGAACGCGAGCGCGGCATCACCATTCTCGCGAAGAACACCGCGATCAAGCACGGCGATATCAAATTCAATATCGTCGACACGCCGGGCCACGCCGACTTCGGCGGTGAGGTCGAGCGCGTGCTGCAGATGGTCCAGGGTGTCTTCTTGCTCGTCGACGCGGCCGAGGGCGTGATGCCGCAGACGCGCTTCGTGTTGCGCAAGGCGCTCGAACTCGATCTCAAGGTGCTCGTTGCGGTCAATAAGATCGACCGCAAGGACGCGCGCGCGAGCGAAGTCGTCAACGAAGTCTTCGACCTCTTCATCGAGCTCGGCGCGTCGGACGAACAGGCGGAGTTTCCGGTGGTGTTTACCAACGGCCGTGCCGGCATCGCAAAATATAACCTCGAGGACGAGAGCGAGAATCTCGAGCCGCTGTTCGAAACGATCGTCCGCCACATCCCCGAGGCGCCCGCCGAAGAAGGCGGGTTCCAGATGCTCGTCTCCGCGATCGACCACAACAAATATGTCGGGCGCATCGGGATCGGCCGCGTCTTCCGCGGCTCGTCGAAAGTGAATTCACCGATCGCGCGCGTCGCGCACGACGGCACGGTCGAGATGGGCCTGCGCCTCACCAAGCTCCTCACGTTCGCCGGCCTCGAGCGCGTCGAAGTCGAGGATGCGAGCGCGGGCGATATCGTCTGCGTCTCGGGCATCGAGGGCCTCAACATCGGCGACACGATCGCCGACGCCCAATTTCCCGAGGGCATCACGGCCGTCGCGGTCGACGAACCGACCGTCTCGATGTTCTTTATGGTGAACGCCTCGCCGCTCGCCGGTAAGGAAGGCAAATTCCTCACCTCGCGTCAGATTCGCGAACGTCTCATGCGCGAACTCGAATCGAAC
>JAABUQ010010329.1_pt1 | contig 12264 bp, 6 predicted proteins | sample 5560001 | NCBI WGS metagenome assembly JAABUQ01 (sample SAMN10711888, study PRJNA513371) | rock metagenome | isolation source: Antarctica rocks | place: Antarctica: Victoria Land, Finger Mt nord | collected 2015-12-18
CCGAGGCGGCCGAGGCCGTTGACACGTTGCAATACGCACAATCCATGCGGCGAGCCGCCGAACGCCCGCGCCCTGGGCGAGTCTCCACCATAACATGACAGCTTAGGATCGTAAGTTCCCAGGGTCTCAGCAACGCTTTGTGTTAGGTCGCCTACCGATGCTTGCGCGGCGTCGGTCGACGGGTGGTCTCCCGACGATGCGCGCAAACCCGCGACATCTATATTCGCTGCGTTAGGCTGAAGGTAACCTGCGGCGGTAGTAGGCCCGTTTGCCCGATGCCCTGCGAGTTTTGTTGATCCAGCGCCGTCACGTCGGTCCCGAAACTGTTCTCGGCTGCGTACGGTGCCGCCCCGAAGAGAAAATATGAGCTCGAGGCACTATCGAAGAGATTTTGGACGCCGATATTAAGCGTCGTTCCCCGCGCCAGGGTCTTTGAGACGGTCACATTCCCATAAAAGAAAGCCGGCCGAGCGTACGAGTTATTTTCTCCGTAATAGTAGCCGTCCAGGCGTGCTTCAAAACCATGGCGGTCCTGATAATCGAGTCCGAAGGAAGCTTTATGCAGTGGAATGTGGTTGATCTGTGCGCCGTTAACGTCGAATACGTTGGACTGCAGGATCTGTCCGGGAAGCGCGAGATAGACGGCAGATTGAATGTTATATCCGTAGTCGAAGAAGAGGCGCGGATTCAAACGGTAGCGTCCGGTGAGCTCTATGCCTTGGAAGCGCGCGGACGCAGCATTGAAGTTAGTCGAATACGCAAGATCGGCAAGTGAAGCGTTGCTAATGGTGCATTGGCCATTGATACGATTCAAATACTGCGCCAGTAGATTTGCCGGAATCTGAACGTTCGGAAACGCGGTCGTCGGTAGATTTCCTGAAAAGATTCGATTCTTCTCGAAGCTAAAGTAAGCATCAGCTTGAACGATCGTATCGCCGGAGAAGCGATGGCCCGCCGCGACCTCTAAGTCGGATGATGTTTCCGGAAGAAGACTGTGATTGCTGGCAGTCGCGACCGAGGTTAACGTGGTAACACTCGGAGCCTGCGATTGAGTGCGACAATTCGCGGTTATGTTCGATGGCGTCTGATTGAAGCTCACGGGTCCGGTTAAAAGATCCGGACCCGGCTCACCGTCCGACCGACCTCCCGTTAGGCGAATGACATCTGCATTGGTCGGTCTATAAACGAAGGAAAGACGGGGATCGAAGGTCGTCTTATTTGTAACTGTCGAACGTTTGAGCCAGGCGTTAAGAAACACTGATAACGGGCCCGGCGGCGTGTACTGATTGCGAACGAAGAAGTTGCTATCGCCGAGTGCATAGCTTTGCCCTGGAGTGGAATTCGCCCCATAAAAAACCTGATTCGCATTCGTATCGAAATACGTACCGATATGACTCTGGTGTTGCACGTAGTAGCCGAAACCAAAGTCGTTAAGCCGGCCTGCAATATCGTCGCTAAGCAAGAATCCGGTCGTATCGAAGTAATCCGTGTTATAGGAAGAGCCGTTAACGTTTCGGTTATAGTCGGTTGAGTATCGATTGCCGAACGCATCTAGCGTAAACATATTGCTCGCTAGCTGCGTCGTGATGCGCCCGTGGTAATCGTGAAAGCGATGAGCTTGAAAGGGACCAGGGCCACCGCCGTTGAGCCCGGCGCTTTGCTTTGCGTACGCCTGCGGCGTCAGACACGTCTGCGTTAACTGGTCGAAGGTGGCCGCGACCGTACCTTTAGGACAGTTTGGGAGTGCAGGTGCGTTCGCCGGCAAGAGTGCGGGCGGATTGGGCAGGGAGTTAGGCGATTGCGCCGCGCCTTGGGCTTGAAACAAGCGCAGACCATAAGAGTAATAGCAATTATCTCCGTTCCCGGATTTGTCGTCCCAGGAGTTTGCCGAGAGAGCCGTCGCCGTAAATGCGGTTGATTTTGAAAAATCGTACTTAACCTTTAGCATGTCGTTACGCAGCAGATAGTTTCCGCTGGTGAGGTAGGTATTCGCGGCGATGTTTGCGGGCGAGAAATCTCCCGTTTGCGAAGCTAACCCCGGCTGATAGCGCTTCTGCGGCCCGTAGGGGCCGTATGCACCCAACACCCCATGAACGAGCGCGTAGCCGAATTTATCTCCGACCATCCCCGTGGCTTGAAAATCCGTAAAAGATTTGCCTTGGTTACCTATTCCTTGAGAGACAAGAAACTCTCTCTGAGGGGTAGGGTTTATCGTTTGCATGTCGATCGTGCCGCCGATCGAGTCGGTACCGTATAGGCCAAGCGCTCCGGAGCCGTAGGTTACCTGTGTGTTGCCGATCGCGTACGATGGTGAGTCCTGAAAATCGAAACCACCAGAGCCCGCTCCGAGTGGGCCGAGGGGGTGCCCGTCCAACAAAGTTTGCGTTTCTGACGAATTGAAGCCTCGAATATCTATCTGGATCGAATCCCCGATCGAAGAACTTAACCCCTCAATGTTCACGCCGGGCAACGATTGCAAAGCATCGCCGACCCGATTGTAACCCTCTTTTTCAAGGAGTTCGGACGAGAAGCTTTGATTGATCGTCGTGGCCGTAGAGAGCGTTCCGTTACCGTTTGTGCGCGCACTTACACGACCGATGATGCGCGGTTCTTGACCGCTCGTGGTTGCACGGGCGAGTGCCGATCGCAGCGTGGTAGAGATGCCGGAGGTCACGGCGATGTCGTCGGTCCGTGCCGTTTGATAGCCCTGACTCCTGATGATCACATAGTAAATGGCTGGCGCGAGGTTCGAAAATGAGTAGTGGCCGCCGGAGTCCGCCTTCGTCGTTTGCTTGATTACGCTTCCGCTTGAAAGCTCGACTCTGGCACCGCCGATGGGAATACCACCGCTTTGGTCGATGATCTGCCCACTGATGGAGCCACCGCCTTCAGTCGGCTGCGCGGTATCGGCCCACGCCGGAGAAAAAGCGAACACCAAAGCCAGCGCTACGATGAGCGCACAAGAACGCGTCAAGCGCGACATGAGAAACCTTTCAGCAAGGGGAGCTAGGTCTACGCCTACCACCGTAACGGCTAAGAATTAAGGCAACCTTAAGAAAAAAGATTAAGACTACCGGTTAGCTCGCGGGAGCAGTGACGGTAACGATTCGCGATCGACGATATCGTGCGCGCCGACGCGACCGTCCGCCCAAAGCACGTAAGCCGTAGCGGCATACACGTCGTCCGCAGACAAGCTTTGCGGTCGTTGCGGCGGCATGGCGCGCCGGATATAGTCGAAGAGGCTCGTTGCATAGACCCATCTTTTAAGGGGAATTACGCGTCCATGGCACGAGGCGCATGAGGCTTGGTATACCGCTATACCGTCCTCGGCCGTAGCCCGGCCTGACGGGAGGTTAGCGCCGTCCGGGGCGATATCGATATCCCACCCTACCGTGCGATCGTGAGCGACTGAGCTCCCGATCCCGTACGTCGCGACCGTGTGGGAGGCATGCGAACCGCAATCAAACAGGCACAACGCCGCGAGCAGCACGCCGAGACGCCACGAACTAGGCATCGGACGGCTCGACTGCACCCTCCGAAGTCACCGTCCAGGAGTGAATGGCGTTCATGTGGTAGCGCAAATCCCCGTGGCTCGCGTCGCGCCAGGTGTCGAACGTCGGTTGCACGTCACCGGTCTCGTCCCTTGCGCGGCTTGCAATGCTTAGCGCGAGACCATCCCAAGCGATAGGCAGCGTGAAGCGCACGAGCGCTTTCGGCAGATTCGGCTCGTGCAACGTCGCTGCGCGCCACGTTTTCCCGCCGTCGATTGCGACGTCTACACCTCGAATGCGGCCGCGACCGGACCAAGCAAAACCGCGTATTTCGATAAACCCGCGCTGGCGCACGTAACGCGCCGGCGAGGGTTCGGTAATCACCGATTTAACCGGCATCGGCAGATCGAAAAGTAGCGGCGTGCCGTCGGCGTTCGAGCGTGCGTATTGAGCGGTTTCCTCTCGCGAGTAAACGGGCCGTTCGACTGCCTTGAGGCGATGCAGCCACTTGACGTTGGCGCTTCCCTCGCAACCGGGGAGAATCAGTCGTAATGGATAGCCCTGCTCGGGACGCAACGCTTCACCGTTTTGCCCGTAGACGACGAGTGCTTCGTTCAACGTCGATGCGAGCGGGATGCTGCGATCGTACGCAGCTCCGTCGGCTCCTTCAGCAACGACCCAAGACGCGCGTGCTTCGATACCCGCTTCCTCCAAAAGGGTGCGTAGCGGTACGCCGGTCCATTCCGCACACGAGAGCAAGCCGTGGGAGAATTGCACGCCGCTTCCGAGAAGTTGCCATCCCGGGGCGGAATTACCGCTACACTCGATAAAGCCGATGCGCGACGTAGCCGGGAAGCGCATGATATCGGCCAGACTAAAGAGCATCGGCCGGCGCACCAAGCCGTGGACGAGAAGCATGTGCTGCGCGGGATCGATCACCGGCACACCCGCGTGATTTCGGACGAAGGCCAGACCGCTTGCGGTTATGATTCCCGTTTGCCGGTCCAGCGGGGTCATCGCCGGAGAGGGAAGCCCACTCGGTCTACGGATTACGTTTGCTTCGAACGACGCCGGCCGCCCGTACGGAGGAACGCTTTGCCCGAATTGTCGCATTGATGGCGGTAGACGCAGCGGTCCACTCGCAACTTCGCCGCCACCGAGCAGTACGGTCGAAATAAAACTCTTACGATCCACAGGTAGCTCGATGCGCTAAAGACGATGCCGGATCCGGCAAGCATTGCGGCCCGGCACCGCGAAATTGCGAGCGCCGTGGCATGCTTTTCGAGCGCGCACGTAACGTACAGCCGCTTCGCATGTAAAGATGCGGAAGGAACAGTTGGCAATCATTTTTCCGGGGAAGCGTCGCAAACGGTCGTCAACTCTGGCGGCGGTTATCGCGCTCGTTTTCACGGCTTCGAGCTTCTTGTTCCTCGCCGCCGCCGGCGGCATGCCTACCTCGCAAGCGGTCGCTCATCACCGCGTCGCGACGAAAAGCGTCGATGCACAGCGTGAATTCGACGAAGGACTCACGCTACTGTATGCTTTCAATCCCGAAGAAGCGCTAGCGCACTTCCAACAAGCGGGTCGATTCGACTCTGCTCTGGCGATGGCGTACTGGGGTATCGCAATGTCCGCGGGACCGAACGTCAACGTGCCGTACGATTTCGAGCGCGCGTCCGTCGGCCGGCAAGCTGCCGCAGAGGCTGCTCTGCTTGGTGGGGGATCCGACGAGGAAAAGCGTTTGATTGCCGCCGTTGCAAAGCGCTACGCGTCGGACGACCGGGCGCACGTATCTGCCATGAACTCGAATTACGCAGACGCAATGGCAGACGTCGCACGCCGTTATCCAAACGATCTCGATGTCGCCACGCTGTACGCCGAGAGTTTGATGGATCTTACGCCGCTGGACATGTGGACGAGGGACGGTAAACCGCGACGCGACACCGAACGGGTAATCGACCTTCTTCGTTCGGTTCTGCGTCGAAACCCGAGCCATATCGGCGCGAACCATTACCTCATCCACGCGTACGAGGGCTCGTCGACCCCCGGCGCCGCACTCGAAAGTGCCCGGCGCCTGGCCGATATGACGTTCGAACCCGCGGCCGAACATCTGGCTCACATGCCCGCGCACATCTTTATGAGGGTCGGGGACTTCGATAGTGCGATTCGGAGCAGCAGCGAAGCCGTGTCACTGTCCCGCACGTACCTGTCGCAAGAGCCGAACGCGCCGCACGCCGGTTACTTTCATCACGATCTACAAGCGTTGAACTGGGCATACTGCATGAGCGGTCAATGGGCGAAAGCGCAAGCTACCGTAACAGAGATTGCAGCGCAGGTCGAAGATTCGGAAGCGGCCGTCGAGACTTACGTACGATTCCGCCGTTGGAATGAGTTGCTACAGCTCCCTAGGCCCGCAAAACCGGGACTGCGTTGGCGCTTCGCGCGCGGCATGGCGCTGGCGCAAACGGGTCAGACCGGCGCCGCGGGCAGCGAATTGAAAGCGATCCGAGATAGCCATAACACCGATCCGAGAACGAGTATCGCGCGACTCGTCTTGGACGCCGCAATCGCCGCGCAAAACCATCAGCGCTCCCGCGCCGTCACGGATCTCTACCAGGCCGTTAACGTGGAAGACACTCTCGCAGAAGCCGAGCCGCCGAAGTGGTTCTTTCCGGTACGCGAATCGCTCGGTGCGGCGCTACTCATGGACGGCAAAGATCGTGCAGCGCAAGCGGTGTTTGAGAAAGACTTGGAACGCAATCCAGGCAATGGACGCTCGCTCTTCGGTTTAGAACAAGCACTCTCACGAACCGATCGACGCGTTGCAAAGGTTCGGGCAGCGTTTGCGAGAGCTTGGCGTTACGCAGATACACGGCTCACGCTGGCGCAGCTTTGAATGAAGTGCTCGGCTCGGCCGATGTCGACGCCCATCGCGCACGATCGGACGGTCGCCGTGCAGGCCAAACGTCGCGGCGGACGTGGTAAGCTAGGGCTATGACTGCCACGACAGCAGCGCCCGTCCGGCTCGAATTCGACGACTACGTCCTTTACACAGAGACACATGCGGACGAGGCGTTCGAGCTGATCGACGGAGTGATCTATAAATTGACCCCAGAAGGCGATCCGCATTTACTGACGCGTTCCGCGATTCAGCTACACCTGTCTGCAGTGCTCGATCTTGGCCGTTTTACGCCTTGGACCGAAGCTTCGTTTCCGGCGCCCGGCTGGGCCGATGGCCCTAAGCCCGACAACTTCGTCTCGCGAGGGCCATTGCTGATCGACGGGCGGATTACCATGCGTCCCCAATCGACAGACATTGCGCTTGTTATCGAAGTCGCATCGACCTCGCGTCCCAAAGATGAGGAGCGCGCCGGCCTCTATGGCCGACTCAATATTCCGGAATACTGGTCAGTCGATCTGCGTACTGCAAAAGTCGTGGCGTACTCTGAACCGAGCGACGGCATATACCGGAAAACGCAGACGTTTTTGCAGGGCGAGATGCTCGCATCGGTTTCCGTCGACGACCTGCATGTACAAGTGGACTTCTTGCTTCAGTTGGCGACAAAGTGAATGGCATCCCCCCATCCGAGGTGGTAGAGCCGCCAACCACCGATAAACAGGCATAGGTGATGGCGTGTGCCGTCGACGTGGGTCGAACACAAGAGACGGCTTCGGCGATCATATGCCGCGGCTGGACAACATCGAAGTCGTTGGGTTTGTCTTTTGATTCGGTGCGCTGCGAAAACGCGTTGCAGCTGGCGAAGTATGCCGGCTACTCAACGATGCCGCACGAGCCGCAAAGACGTTGACTTGCTGCCCGCGCGATCGCAAAACACCGGACATCTCGCTATCGTTCGCCGCTCCGGCGCTAGCGATTAGAGGCTAGCGCCAGCGCCGCGGCTCGTGCTCGTTTAACGCTAGTTACATCGCAACAGGCGCACCATCGCGTTCGCAAAAATTTCCTTACGAAGCCTCATGGCTGCACGTCATCCACCCTAATTCATGGATGCGGCCGCCGGCATGAATCGGCTACTATACGGCCCTCTGCGATCGCACGGAAGCGGAAGCCGCAGGTCTTCCGCTCTCCCTCTAAGCGTACGCGAGGCCGTAGCCATTCGCGTTCGCAGCCACGCGTCAAAGCGGTTCGAAGGCGTCTTATATGCTCCGGCAGTTCCGTACGTTACGTAGACATTTCGGCATTGTCGTGCTGCTCGCTTTCGTCTGCCAGAGCGTCTCGGCCGGACAGACGACGCCCTCGCGTAGCGCGAGCCTCGCCCGCCCGGCGGTTCGGCACGGCTTGCAACGCGCGGCCGCCGTAGGGCCGCTCCTGCTGAGTGAAACGTTCGCGAACGCGACGACCGCCGCCAGTGCCTGGTACCCGACGAACGGGGCCTGCTTGACCGCCGGAACCGGCGCGGCGTCGTCGATTCCCGGTTGCTATTCCGCTGCGCCGCAGGACGCCGCGGGCGCGGGCGCGCTGCAATTAACGGGCGGCGGCAACCAGCACGCCATGGTCGTCTCGACCGTGCCGCTTTCGACGGCAAACGGGCTGCAGATCGTCTTCACCGATTACTCGTTCAACGGTTCTACACCCGGAGGCGACGGCGCGGCGGTCTTTCTCACGGACGCGTCGCAAGCGGTACCGCATGCCGTGGGCGTCGGCGGTGGTGCGCTCGGCTACGCAAGTCAAACGGTCAGCGGCACCTTGTCGGCCGGCATCGCGAGCGCATATGTGGGCGTCGGGCTTGACGAGCACGGAGCGTTCAGCAATGCGGCGCAAGGCTACAACGGTGGCCCGGCATCGGTTCCCGAGACGATCGCCGTTCGCGGCTCGGCCGCTTCCGGCTGGCAGTACCTCGGCGGTTTCACGAATAACACGACGAAGGCAGCGAGCCTTCCGTTTTCCCTCGATCAGCCGACGGTAACGACACGGCCGGCGAGCGCGCCAACCGTTGCGGTTACGCTCTCCGCGAGCGGAACGCTGAGCACCGCAATCGATCGCCACGACGGTAACGGCTCCGTCACGTACTATTCGCAGCCGATCGTCGGTGTTAATGGCCAACCGGCCGTCCCGTCATCTGTGTACCTCGGCTTTTCCGCCGCGGCCGGGGCGACGTATGACCGGCATCAGATCGGTAACGTGACCGTCAACAGTCTCGCCGGGCCGGTGCCCACGCCTACGCCCGCGCCCACGCCAACGCCGAATCCAGTACCGACACCAACACCCACAGCAACGCCGGCCCCAACTCCGACTCCGACTCCAACGCTCGCGCCGACCCCGACCCCGACGGCCGTTCCGACGAGCGGCGCGTTCGGGCCCGGCAAGATCGCGAACCTGAGCGCTTGGTACGATGCGTCTAATACCGCGAGCCTGAGCGTTTTCGGGTCGAGCATAGCCGCCTGGTCCGACGCGAGCGGGAGCGGCAATACCCTTGCGCAGGCGACGGCAAGCCGCGAACCGACCCTCGTATCGTCCGGCATCAACGGGCTGCCGAGCGTTGCGTTCAGCGGCGTTCAATATCTCATGACGAACAACGGCGCATTCTCAACGAATCTCTTCAACGAGTCGACGGTGTTCGTCGTAACGAATCAGGCGAACTCGACGCAGGACTCGTCCGTCATGTTCAGCGGCTTGTATAACACGGATCCGCACTGGGGCTTGAGGCTATCCGAAGGCGGGGCCACGCGTTTCGATTTCGACAACACCACGACGGGCCGTCTCTCGGCAAACGACGCCGTAACGGGTGCCGCGCTGTGGAGCGCGGGCGGCAGCATCGGCTCGCACGCGCAATACGTGCGCAAGAACGGCAACCTGCTCAAGAGCGATGCCGGTCCGGCGGCCTCCGCCGCGGGCGCTTACCCGCTAGCCGTCGGGGCGACGGCCCAAGGCAGCTCCGCCGGGTACTTCTTTACCGGTCAACTCGGCGAGATCGTCATCTACAATCGATACCTCTCCGCCACCGAGTCGGCAGAAGTCGAAGGCTATCTCGCGTGCAAGTGGGGCTTACAGAGCCGCTTACCGGCGAATCATCCATATCGCTACGCCTGCCCGCAGGGCGGTTCGCCGCCTTCGCAGCCGACGCCGACGCCCTCTGCCGGCGCCCTCAACAACCCGCCGGAATTGCGCAGCGCGAACGGCACGTTGACCTATAACGTGACCGCGCAAGCGAACCCGTCGACGGGCAACCCGGCGTTCGTCTATAACGGCTCTTCAACGCCGCCGACGCTGCGTCTGCTGCCGGGCGACACGCTCGTCGTCAATCTCACCAACGCGCTGCCCGTGCCTCCGGCGAATTCGGGCTATACGAACGACGCGAACCTGCATTATCACGGCCTCCACGTCAGTCCCAAAGCGCCGGGTGACGACTCGATCGACATGACCGCAGCACCCGGCCAAACGCTCAGCTACCGGGTGCAGATTCCGGCCTCGCATCCACCGGGATTGTACTGGTACCACACGCACGTTCACGGCGAGACCGAGCGCGACGCGCTGGCCGGAATGTCCGGTGCGCTGATAATCGACGGCATCGTGCAGTACGCGCCGCAAGTCGCGAATATGCCCGAACGCATCATCATCGCACGGGACGCACCGCTCGCCGGCCAACCGCTGCCGGCCGCCAACCGCAGTCAACTGCTTGCAATGCGTTGGGCAATGCAACACGGCATTGCGATGCACGGCGGAAAACCGGGCCGTGCGAACGTCATGCGCGGCATGGCGGCCATGCCCGGCATGGGAATGCACGTTTCGCCACGCAGCTCGCGGATCGCACAGGCGCTCGGGCGCGGTTCGGCGGTCGCCGCGCCGCGCAACCCATACGTCCAGTCCAATCCCAATTACCGGCGCTTCATCCGCGCGAGCGTCACCTCCGACGGCCAATGCAACGCGGGCAGTCCGCAGGCACCGGTGCACGCGCTGACGATCAATGGAAAGACGCAGCCGTCGATCGCGATCCGCCCGGGCGAGCAACAGTTCTGGCGTATGGTCAACGCGGGCGCCGACACGTACCTCGATATTGCGGTCGACAACGCGCTGCTACAGATCGTCGCGCTGGACGGCGTGCCGCTCTCGAGCGGCGTGAACACGCCCGCGTCGATGAATCAAACGCATTGGGTGCTGCCGCCGGGCAGCCGGGTCGAGTTTATCGTGACCGGGCCGCCGGCGGGTTCGGCGGCGCTGCGTACCAACTGTTTCGACTCCGGTCCCTCGGGCATAGCGATGCCCGCAGCCGTGCTCGCAACGATCAATGCGACTGCGTCGCCGACCGATCTCGCCCGCCTGCGCCACGTGCAGCGCCGCATCGCCGGTGCCAAAGCGTTCCGGTATCGGACGCATTCGGCCGCGACGATCCGCGCGAGCGCCGTATCCAAAACGCGCACGATCTATTACAGCGACCAATATACGATCAACGGTGTCGCCTACGACCCGGCCGGACCGCCCATGTACTACGTGCAGAGCGGGACGACGGAGGAGTGGACGATCGTCAACACCTCGACGCAAGTGCACACGTTCCACATCCACCAGATTCACTTCGTCGTCGAAGCGATTAACGGAGCAACACAATCGCAACAGTACGTGATGGATAACGTCAACGTGCCCGCAGCAACGTCAGCCGGGCCCGGGTCCGTGAAAGTGTTGCTCGACTTCACGGATCCGACGATCATCGGCACGTTCTTATTCCATTGTCACATCCTCTCACACGAGGACGGCGGGATGATGGCGAAGATCGAGGTCGGTACGGCACCGCCGCTTGCCACGAGCGCGTCGCAAGTGAACTTTGCATCGTCCACGTCAGCGCCGCAAACCGTCACGGTCACGGGCGGCTCGGGGCCAGGCACCTACTCGGTCACCAGCTGCAGCGGTGTCGTGAACGCGTCGGTTTCGGGCGGCTCGATCGCGCTTTCGCCCGTCGGCAGCGGCGGGTGTCTCGTGACGGTCTCGGACCGCTCGAATCCGGCGCTCGTCGCAAGCATCGTCGTGAACGTCGCAGCGAACGCTCCGCTCGTCAAGGTCTCACCGGGATCGCTCGCGTTTGCTACGCAGTACGCAAGTCCGCAGAATGCCACGCTCAGCGGCGGTACGGCCCCTTACGTCGCGTCCGGCTGTCAGGGGATCGCGTCGGCGACGGTCAACGCTACGACCCTGACGGTAACGCCTCAGGCTGCGGGAACGTGCTCGGTGTCCATCATCGACGCCGCGAATAACGCCGCCTCGCTGTCGGTGTCGGTGAACTCGTCGACCGCAGGTAATCCGCTCGACAATCTCACCTTCCATCACGATCCCGCCCGGCTCGGCTGGTATCGCAACGAAACCGCCCTGACGACGGCGACGGTCGCATCCTCGAGCTTCGGACTACTCGGTACCCTTAGCGCACCGGCCGGCATGCCTGCCTTCGGAAAGGTCTATGCCCAGCCGCTCTTCCTGACGAATCAAGCCACGAGCGACGGCAAGACGCATAACCTCGTCATCGTCGCGACGGCGACCGACCAAATCTACGCCTTCGACGAGCAGACGCACGCCGTCGTATGGCATCGCGACTTTACAAACGCAGCCGCAGGCGTCACGACGCAATCGTTCCAAGATTCCGGATGCTCCGACGTCAATCCGGTCATCGGTATCACCGGAACGCCCGTCATCGACCGCGCGGCGAATCGTCTCTACGCGGTCGTTGCGACCGATGAGAATAGCACATCGTATCTCCGGCTGCATGCAATTTCGCTCGCAAACGGCGCGGACGCGGTGACGCCCGTGCCCGTGACCGGAAGCGTCGCGCTC
>JAABUQ010010330.1_pt1 | contig 12263 bp, 13 predicted proteins | sample 5560001 | NCBI WGS metagenome assembly JAABUQ01 (sample SAMN10711888, study PRJNA513371) | rock metagenome | isolation source: Antarctica rocks | place: Antarctica: Victoria Land, Finger Mt nord | collected 2015-12-18
CGACGGTGCCAGGCGGGCCAGGTAGACGGCGACGGGGTGGCGATCGAGCGAGATGCGTTCGACGACGGCGAGCTCGTGCTGAGGCTGGTCCGTGTGAAACGCGGCCTGGTCGTCGGCGAGGCGGAGCGCAGTGGACACAACGGGCCCGCGCACGGAAGACGACATTGCTCTCTCATAACCAATATAGCATTCGGAAAAGTTATCTTTCATAAAGCTATTTACCAAAGGGGGTAAGGGGGTGCAAGGTGTCTAGTATCCTGCAACTCGTTTGGACACCCCACCCATCTCAGACAGCGATTTCGAGCCCGACGCTGTCTTCCCCGAATTCAATTCCGAGCGTGCGCGAGTTGGTAGCGACAATGCTGCTGCCGAGAAGACGCTGACGGTGGCCGAGGCTGCGCGCCGGCTCGGCGTGAGCCGTGCGCGCGTCTACCAGCTGGTGGCCAGCGGCGCCCTCGACGCTGAAGGCGCCGCTGGGTCGGTGCGCATCGCGGCTGCGAGCGTCCAGCGCCGAAATGTTATGTCACCTCCCGTCGGCGCACAGCTGGCACCGCTCAGCGCCTGGGCCATTCTCGCGCTCGCCAGCGGCGACGCGGCGATGCTGAGACACGTTGTTGGACTGCTCAGCGACCCCGATCGCTCGCGGGCGCGATCACGTCTGCAGCAGCACGGTCTCGTTGAATTGCTGCCGCGCCTCCGTGGTCGCGCAAGAGAACGCGGCTTTGTCGTGGGCGATGAGCCACTCGCCGATCTATTGGCCGACTCGCGGGTGGTCTTGGGCGGTAACAGCGCCGCGCGTCTGCTCGGTTGGGAGCTCCCCGATGGCACGTGGCCGGTCGAGGCCTACGTCGCGGAGCCGCAGTTGGCTGCCCTGGTGGACCAGTACGCGCTCGAGCGTGACGAGCAGTCAGCCGATGTGCTTCTGCGCACCGTGCAGGAGCCGTGGCCGTTTCCGCCACACGCCCGCGTCGTACCGGCTGTGGTCGCCGCCCTCGACCTGACCGAGGCCGCCGACGACCGTCTCGCTGCCTCTGGCATTGACCGACTTGGGGAGCTGTCGAAGGAAATCGTTGCGGATTGGCGGCAGTGGCCGCCGCGGCGTCGATTGGTTCGAGCCATCGTCCCGACCGGTGCAGCGGTCGCCGATGTTCGGCGACGAGGACACGCCGCCACTGCCGACCTCACCTGGGACGACCGTGCTGAGCAGGACGCCAACCAGCTCGTGGCACTGCTGTTTGTGGCTGCAACTCCGCTGCGGCGGATCGTCGTGGCCGAGACCATGAGGATCAGTCAGGGGCGGTTATCTCGGGCATGTACTGTCCTAGTTGCCGACCCACCGCGCGGCCTGCGCCTGGAGGAATCGGGTGACCAGCTCGGGCTGGTGTCGGCACCCCAGTACGCCGCCGTTATTGAGCGTCATGTCGGTCAGCCTGCGCCCGAGCCACTGTCGCAGGCGGCGCTGGATACCCTGGCGATCATCGCCTACGAACAGCCGGTCACTCGCGCCGACATCCGCACCATACGCGGCGTCGATAGCGATGCGGTTATCGAGACGCTTCGTGCGCGCGGACTGGTTGCCGAGGACGCTCGCTTCGGCGGGCGCGGCCGGCCGGCATTCCTGATCACCACGCCCGCGTTCCTGCGCTATTTCGGGCTAACCTCGCTGCGCCATCTTCCGCCTCGAGGCGGCTCACGGTCGAGCTGAACGGCAAGGACTTCGCGGTTGCGGCGGTGGCATAGCATGAACTGAGACCGCCACGTTGACGAGCCGACGCAAACTCCTGCAGGGCGGCTCTGCGGGACGCGGAACACGTTTGTGCGTCTTTGCACGAGAAGCAGCGTGGTCTCCCATAAACTCGGTTGTATGAAGTCCCGAAGTGCAACGCCGTCTCGTGCGTCCGCCGACGCGAAGGAGAACTGAATGGCCAGCATCGAAGCTGCGACGACAGAGGCCGGCGCCGGCGGCTCAAGCTTGGGCCCGCGAGCTGCATCGCCAGTTGCGCAAACTCCCGACCGCAAATCGCGCCGAACCTTCACCGAGGACGAAAAGCGCGAGGTCACGCGACTGTACGCTGAGACAACGACCCCCTTGTCGGAGATCCGGCAGCTATTTGGTATCGGGGACTCGTCTCTCTATCGGCTGCTGCAGGACCGTGGGGTTCCACCGCGCGGACGGCGTGCCGGGGTGACCCGATCGGCCCCTCCCATTCCGCAGCAGCCAGTAGCAAGCAGCGGACCGGCTCGCAGCCGAACGGCCCGACCGGCCGCGAAGGGGCAGCCCGCTCGCGGCCGGAGGAACGACACGGCAACGCGTACTTCGCGCCGACAAGACACAGCGACGGGCTCCAGGGCGCGGCCCGGATCGAGTGTTGGCCGCGCACGTCCGTCCTCTGGCCGGCTAGCTCCAGGCATTCCTCGACCGAAGCCTGCGCCGCCATTGCCAGCCAGCCGGGTAGTCGTCAAGTACCAAGTCAGCTTCGTCGCCGTGCGAGTAGTTACGGCCTTGGACATGCGTGATGCCATTCGCCAAGCCGAGGCCATGGGGGCGACAGAGATCACTGAGATCGCTCGCGCGGAGCGCGCGCCATGGTCCACGGCTCTTTGATTGGGCAAGATTGCTGATGCCACTTCAGAGGGTCGTTTCGGTCTCGCCACGGCCTCCCGCACTGCGACGTCGAGCGATGCCGTCTTGCCCGCGCCGGGTCACCGACAAGCAGCAGCGCCGCACCGTTGGCGAGAGCCTTGTTCCGAAACATGTCGATCTGGGCTAGCTCGCGTTGCGGCCCCCTAATTCCTGAGCCGTCGGTGGCCTCATAGATCTCAGCAATCAATCACATCGGCGTGTCGTCCGCGGACAAAATGCACATCCTTGCCGGGCCGTGCTGCCGCAAGCCGGATGCACGCACGTGGCGCAACTCCAGGTTCAGATCGCGGCCAAGGCTATCAGGAGGCTATTCGCTGCCTACTGCGCCGAGCTCCACCTGCCATCTGGGACGCTGCCGCCGCGTGCCACGTCCGAATGCGGAGGGCTGTGTACAAACACCCTACGGCCGAGTCACTTGACAGATACGTAGTCGTTGCGGATGGCGTACGACCTTGCTTGCGGGAGCATGCTAGGGGGCTTTACCCGGCCGCCTCCACGTCGTACCGAGAATCTGGGTGGCGTTCTTGGAGGTCCGACGCGCTCGGTGGCAAGACACACCGGCGTCTCAATGCGGACGCCGCCGAGGTACCTGTGACATGCGTCCGCCTGGAACCGATGCAAAGAGGGTGCTGTCAGGCGATCTGAACTGGGCTTGCGACCGGCCAGACTTCGCAACCCTGTTGCGAGGCCGGCTCAACCCGGTCCGCAGGTCTGGGTCGCTCTACTAGTGACGACACCGAATGCGGCCACCTCGGTCGAGGCCTGACATCGCTTGCATGAGGTCGTACTCTCGTAGAGGAATCACGAAGGAGCGGTATTGTGAACTTAGAACCCGGTGGTGTAATCGCGTGGCTGGTGGTGGGTGCGATCGCTGGTTGGTTGGCCGGCCAATTCATGAAAGGCGGCGGCTACGGATTGATCGGCGACATTGTCGTTGGCATCATCGGCGCCTTGGTGGGTGGCTTCCTGTTCGGCATCCTGCTACCCGGCAGCAGTGTCGGCTTGATCGGCAGCATCGTGGTCGCCTTCATAGGCGCAGTCATCTTGATCGCAGTGCTACGCGCAGTGACCGGTCGACGCTCGGGCGTCTGAGAGCTGGCGTAAGTCCGCGTTGGTTGGGGGCACCTCGCAGTAGTCCGCCTGGCGGAGGCGGTTGGATGTCGACGTCCGCCAGCCGCATCAGGTCCCTGCTCGAATGGCACACCGAGCGGCGCAACCACGGTCGCAGAACTGCCCAGCTTGGGAGTCCGCGGCACGATTGAGTACGACGTCAGACAACTTCAGGCCAGAGCGCCGATGGTCAGCGTGGCTAATGGGGAGAGTGGGAAAACCGCGGGAGGTTAGGCGGCCAGCACAGTCTCGACTGACGCGCTTCGAGCGATGAAGGCTGGGTACCAGCGTTGGAAGTCGTTGGCGAGGTCGTCGTTCAAGACGCGGGTGCGGACCTGGAGTAGCAGGTGAGCGCCTCTGGGTGTCCAGCGCATCTGCTGCTTTTTGACCATGCGCTTGCTGACTACCTGGCCGCCGGCGGACTCGACGAATGCACTGGAAATGGCTTCACCAGATCGATAGCGTTCGCAGTAGTTCGGGCTCCACGCCGTTGGCGCGGATGTAGCCGCCAACCTCGGTGACGGCCCTGCTCAGCTTCTGCTGGTCGGGACTCGGGTCTTCATTATCGACATCGAGCTGAAGGTACTCGATCGTCTGCGGCGCGAGAAAGACGTTGCCGTGCCACAGATACCACTTGAGCCGCTCCAAACTCCTCGACTAAAAACTGTCTGAAAACCGGGTAGCGGGCCGGTTTGGCCGGTAGGATGGCCAGTAGTCATCCTGCGGCGGCCGTACCTTACCGATCTGACTGATGCGGAGTTCGCGTGCCTGGATCCTCTCCTGCCGCCGGCCCGGAGTATTGGGCCGTCCCAGGCTTCATCCGCCGCGCGAGATCTTGAATGCCATCTTCTACGTCGTTCGAAGTGGCTGCGCGTGGCGGTTGCTGCCGCACGAGTTCCCACCTTGGCAGACCGCCTACCACTACTTTCGCCTGTGGCGCCTGGACGCACCTGGGAACACCTGACAGCGTGCTGCGTGAGCAGCTCCGTACGCGCGTCGGGCGTAGTCCGCAGCCGAGTGCTGGCATCATCGACAGCCAGTCGGTGAGAACGACGGGCGTTGGCGGCGTACGCGGCTACGATGGGGCCAAACGCGTCAATGGCCGCAAGCGTCACATCCTGGTCGTCAGCCAAAGGCCTCGTGCTACGGGCGAAATTGCACACGGCGGACATTCAGGATCGCGCTGCCGTGCCCCTGTTGCTGGAGGGAGTTGCGGAACACTTCCCCCGCATCGAGCACCGGAGATGTGGGTGGATCAGGGCTACACGGGGAGTGGTAAGAGTTGGATCGAGGAGCACCTCGGCTGGCGGGTCGAGGTGGTTCGGCACCCACCGCAACCGCGCGATGAATGGGTCCCACACGGCGATCGGCAAGATTGGCGGACCATGTGGTTCTCCTGGGAGCGATTGCCGCCATCCCCGAAGGTGTTCCGCGGCGTGTTGCCCAGGCGCTAGGTGGTGGAGCGGACCTTTGCCTGGCTCTGTCAAAGTCGGCGCTTCAGCAGAGACTACGAGCGACTGTGCACCACCAGCGAGGCGCTTATCTATGCCGCGATGGCGCGTCTGATGCTACGGAGGTTGGCTCGCCCCTGAGTTTTCAGACAGTTTTTAGTGTGACGCGGGGGGAATCGCCGCTCAGACATGGATCTGTTTCGCCAGTTCTCGCGGTTCGACCGCCCTGTCCGCGTGTTGTTGCTCAACCGATGTTCGCGCCGACCCCTCACGCCGCGAACGCCGGCTGGGCGGCGGACTTTGTTGTGCTATTCGACGCCGCGCGGCCCCTCAGCCCGCGTGGATCGGCTGCTGCAGCTTGGCGGGCGTCCCGCGCATCACATCAGCACTGCTAATTGCGCGTTGTCTTCGTCGAAGCGGTGTCCGTCGCTCTAAGCACATCCTAAAGAGGCTCGCGAAATAGGCTGCTAGATTTCAGGACTACCGGACTGGTGGGTGATGGTGCGAAACTCAGGCCATGACCACTTCTCCACGAGTTGCCGGCAGGCAGCCGCGTCCGGCACGCTCGAGCATCAGGCGAGTGCGTCGTCGGCGTGACTTCCAGGCGATGGAGGAGCGCCGCCTGCGTGCCGTGGACCTGTTCGAGCAGGATGTCCGTCCAGCGGCGATCGCCCGTCAGTTGGGCGTTTCGCATCAGATCGTCTCCGATTGGCGTGCGGTGTGGCGACAGGGTGGCCGTGAGGCGCTGCGTGCAGCGGGCCGAGCTGGACGGCGGCCAAAGCTGAGCGACGAACAACTCGCTCAGGTCGAAGCGGCGCTGGCCACGGGAGCGGAAGCCAACGGGTACGTGGGTGACCTGTGGACGCTGCCACGCGTGGCTGAGGTAATCGAGCGGGTGACCGGCGTGTCCTACCACCCGGGCCACGTCTGGTACGTCTTGCGGGACCAGTTGAACTGGACCTGGCAGCGGCCAGCTCGACGGGCGGTCGAACGCAACGATGAGGCCATCGCGCACTGGGTCAAAAAGGGTTGGCCGCAACTGAAAAAAGGGCGCGGCGCCAGAACGCGCTGATCGTGTTCGAAGATGAGTCCGGGGTGTCATTGCTGCCTTCTGTGCGGGCCACCTGGGCGCCCACAGGCCGCACGCCTGTGCTGCGCCATCGGTTCGCCTGGAAGCGGCTGTCGCTGGCCGCCGCCGTGGTATACGAACCCGATGGCAGCGATGCACACCTCGTGTTCCAGTTGCGTCCTGGCGCCTACAACGACCAGACGCTCATCGAGTTCCTGACGGACTTGAATGAGCTCGAGCAGCAACGACCAGCGCTGTTGATCTGGGACGGATTGCCTTCACATCGCAGCCGACGTATGACTGACTGGATTGCCAACCAACAGTCCTGGCTCTCTGTCGAGCGACTCCCTGGTTACGCCCCGGATCTTAACCGACCGAGCAAGTATGGGGCAGTCTGAAGTCCAAGGAGCTTGCGAACCTCTGCCGCGACACAATCGACGAGGTCGCCGGCGTTGCCCAAGATGGTCTGGACCGCATTGGTAGCGATGCTCCACTCTGCTTTGCGTTCCTCCGCCATAGTGGGTTGCGGCTTTGACTCCATGCCGGGTAGTACACGAGCCTCTTTAACTAAGAACGGAATCTTCTTCGCCTCGCAGCGAATGCGGGTTTCTGCCGACAGAATCCCAAGCGGGAAAACACCCCAGCAGGTTGCGGAGGATCTCGTTAGTGGCAAGGACAGTGACCGTTGGGTTAGCAAATGAGACGTTAAGCAGCTCCGGGCGCAACCATCGCGTTGGTAGCGATGATCGCAGCTCCGCTAAGAGAAGAAGCGGAGTCGAAAGCCATGTCATCGCGCATCACCTCTCTCAGCATCTTCGCGAGGCTCAGGTACCGTATAGCGTGGTAGAGAGAGGAGAGCATCTGTGCCAACGACGCGCAGACCCACCAGGCCTCGAACATCTCGGACACGGACCGGTCCACGAGCCAACGGCAAGCAAGCCGTGTCACCCACGCCCGGCCCGGACCTGGACCTCGAGATCATGACCATCACGCCTGAACTGGCCCAGGAATGGCTTGACCGCGGCGGTACAAACCGAAAATTACCCGCCGCCGGATCGATGCTATGACGGCAGCCATCCAGCGAGGTGAATGGCGACTGACTGGCGAAGCAATCAAGCTTGATCATGAAGGCCGTGTTCGCGACGGCCAGAATCGACTGCGCGCCATCGTTCAGGCCGGCATCCCGGTCCGCTCGGTGGTGGCACGCGGGGTAAACGAAGACGCGTTCGACGTGATGGACACCGGCCGCTCGCGCAATGCAGCCGACGTCCTGCACATTCACGGTTATCCGTCCCAGAATGCGCTGGCCGCCGCAGCTCGCGGACTGATGTTCATCGAGCGCTACGGGCGGGTGTTCCCGAGCCAGCGGGATTCGCACCTGTACGTCACACCAGTCACCACGCTCCAGTACGTTGAGGAGCACCCAGAGATTGTCGAGGGCGTGCGCCTTGGCGACCGCATCTACCACAGCGGCATTCAAGGTGGGATCGGCTTGTGGTCCATCATCACCACCCTGTTTCTGCGCCTGGATCCAGAGCAAGCCGAGCAATTCGCTGAGCACCTTACGAGCGGCGCGGGGCTCCACCGCGGGCATCCGGTTCTGATGCTTCGCAACCGTCTGCTGGGTAGCCAGCGCGATCAGTATTCGACGCCTGCGATACGACTGGGTGGTGACACGATCTGCCAGATGCAAATGTGAACGAGTCGCACCTCGCCGGTGCGTGGACGCGCCCCGATCAGGAGATGACAATAACCCAGCTTGAGTGGCCCGACAGATCCCAGCTCATAACCTCGTCCTCGACCATCATCAAGAACAAGGTGAAGATACAAGGGCCCTCTACGGCCAGCGGATCGACGGGGTCGTCCGAGTCACCGACAAGCCCATCGGAACCGCCCCTTACCATAAGCGGAGGACTGTCCGCTTACGCTGGCTTAGGGAGCGGGGCTCCTTTGTACTGCTAATAATCTTGACATACTCGCATCTAGGCGCGGACACTGTTCAGGTTTGGATAGCGCTTCGCCGGGCCATGCTGCCGCCCTGCGCCGTGCAGGTCTTCGCGTCACTGCCTCACGCTTGGCGGTTCTGACGGCGGTGGCGGCGGGCGCACCTCATTCGAGCGTCGACGCGGTCGCCAGCGCCGTGCGCGACCGCCTCGGGGATAGCTCGGCCCAGACCGTGTACAACGTGCTGCGCGCGCTCACGGATGCTGGGCTTGTGCGTCGCATCGAGCCCGCGGGCCGTCCGTGGCTGTACGAGCTACGCGTCGGCGACAACCACCACCACATCGTGTGCCGGACTTGCGACGCTATCGCCGACGTCGACTGTGCGGTCGGCGAAACCCCATGCCTGACGGCCGCCGACAACTCCGGCTACGAAATCGACGAGGCAGAGGTCATCTTCTGGGGCCGCTGCCCCGACTGCCGGGCGACCAACATCACGACTGCTGAACGAGCACCAGCACACAGCGCGAGAGGAGCAGACCGACGTGTCCGATACCGACCTGACTGAGAAGAAGGCCAACACAGCGAGTGTCAGTGAGAGCGAGAACCCCGTCATCCCATCACCGACTCCCAAGCGCACTCGGCCCAGTACCAACCAGGACTGGTGGCCGAATCAGCTTGACCTGTCGGTTCTCCACCGCCAATCAGCCCTGTCCAATCCCATGGACGACGACTTCAGCTACGCAGAAGCGTTCAAGAACCTCGACGTCGAGGCGCTGAAGCGGGACCTCGTCGAGCTGATGACGACGTCGCAGGACTGGTGGCCGGCCGACTATGGCCACTACGGCCCGCTTTTCATCCGTATGTCGTGGCATGCCGCGGGCACGTACCGCATCGCGGATGGTCGCGGCGGCGGCGGCACTGGCCACCAGCGCTTTGCCCCACTCAACAGTTGGCCGGACAACGCAAACCTCGACAAGGCGCGCCGCTTGCTCTGGCCGATCAAACAGAAGTACGGTCCGTGGCTCTCCTGGGCTGACCTGCTGGTCTTCGCCGGCAACGTGGCTATGGATTCGATGGGTTTCAAGACGTTCGGCTTCGGCTTCGGACGACCAGACCTCTGGGAGCCCGAAGAGATCTTCTGGGGGCCCGAGGATACGTGGCTGGGGGATGAGCGCTACAGCGGCGACAGAGAGCTCCAGGGGGCTCTGGCCAACGTCCAGATGGGCCTGATCTACGTGAATCCGGAGGGGCCGAGCGGCAACCCGGATCCGCGAGGCTCCGCGCGGGACATTCGCGAGACCTTCCGCCGCATGGCCATGAACGATGAGGAGACGGCGGCGCTCATCATTGGTGGACACACGTTCGGCAAGGTACATGGTGCTGGCCCAGCGGATGGCAACCTTGGTCCCGAACCAGAGGGTGCCCCGACCGAGCAGCAAGGCCTTGGCTGGAAGAACGGCTTTGGCAGCGGCAAAGGCGGCGACGCGATCACCAGCGGCCTCGAGGGCGCGTGGACCGACAACCCGACGAAGTGGGACAACGGGTTCCTCGACAACCTGAGCAAGTACGAGTGGGAGCTGACGGCAAGCCCCGCCGGTGCCAAGCAGTGGAAGCCCAAGAATCCCGAGGCCAATGGCACGGTGCCGGATGCGCACGATCCGTCGAAGCGACACGCGCCGATGATGCTCACGTCGGACCTGGCACTACTGGCGGACCCGAAGTACGCCGAGATCGCGAAGCGTTTCCACGAGCATCCTGATCAACTCGCGGACGCGTTCGCCAGGGCCTGGTACAAGCTCTTGCACCGCGACATGGGACCTCTGTCGCGCTACCTCGGCCCGTGGGTGGCGGAGCCGCAGCTGTGGCAGGATCCGGTCCCCGCCGTCGACCATGAACTGATCGACGAATCGGACATCGCCGCGCTCAAGAGCAAGATTCTTGGATCGGGACTGTCGATCCCGCAGTTGGTCTCCACCGCGTGGAAGTCGGCGGCAAACTTCCGCGGCACTGACAAGCGTGGCGGAACGAACGGAGCGCGCATTCGCCTTGCGCCACTAAAGGACTGGGAGGCGAACGAGCCCGCGGAACTGCCCAAGGTGCTGCAGGCGTTCGCTCGAATCCAGCAGGAGTTCAACGGCTCACAGTCCGGCGGAAAAAAGGTTGCGCTCGCTGACCTGATCGTTCTGGCCGGAAACGCGGCGGTCGAGCAAGCGGCCAAGAACGCCGGGTATGAGGTCGCGGTGCCATTCGCGCCGGGGCGCACCGACGCGTCGCAGGAGCAAACCGACGTCGAGTCATTCGCTGCGCTCGAGACAACCGCTGATGGGTTCCGCAACTACTACCAAGCCGGGGAAAAGGTGTCGCCGGAGTCCAAGCTGCTGGACCGGGCCTTCATGCTGAAACTGACGGCTCCCCAGATGACGGCGCTCGTCGGCGGCATGCGCGTCCTGAACGCCAATTTCGGGCAATCCAAACACGGCGTCTTCACCGACCGGCCCGAGGCGTTGACCAACGACTTCTTCGTGAACCTGCTCGACATGCGCACGGAGTGGAAGCCGTCCGCCTCGGATGAAAGCGTGTACGAGGGTCGCGATCGCGGCACGGGCGAAGTCAAGTGGACCGCCACTGCCGTCGATCTTGTCTTCGGTTCGCATTCACAGCTCCGGGCGCTGGCGGAGGTCTATGCCAGCGACGCCTGGAAAGAGAAGTTCGTGCGTGATTTCGTCGCGGCGTGGGACAAAGTCATGAGTCTTGACCGGTTCGACCTTGTCCGGTCCACGCAGACGGCCCGTAACGGCCGTGTGGTTGCGTCCGCATAACCGAGGTCGCTGCAGACCCCAAGGCCGTCAGTCCCCAGATACCGCTCCGGCCAGCCCTCCGGAGTGGTATCCGGCGGCGAACCGGCTGCGCTTGGCGAAGCCCGACACATGAAAACGATTGATGAAATAGGGATACTTCGCCGGTCCGGCCTGCGTTGCACGCCGCAGCGGGTGGCAATCGTGCGTGAGGTCTTCACGCGCAGGCACCCCACGGCGTATGAGGTCTAGCAGGCTGCGGAAAAACGCCCACTCCGGTCGGACTTGACTCTTCCGGCTGAGTGGGTAAGGGGATACGGTAGAGCCATCTTCGAGTGAGGTGGCGTGGATGCGCGGGCGACGCGAGCCGCAGGCAACGATGTTGGCGTTTGTGGACCTGGAGGAACGTGTACCGCGCAATCATGGCCTTTGAGTAGCAATGGCGCAGGATCGTACGCTAAGGATTCTGGTCAAGCTGTGGAGGTCATGCGGTCGCAGCGACCAGGTCAAAGACCTGCTCTGCTGGGTCGTTCGGGTCGCGCAGCGGTCGTAACTGTCCATGTGCCAATGACTCGGGAAGCGAGAAGCTGTATCGGCCGTCCAGATGGATGTGGTGGTGAACGAGCGGCGAGAGCCGCTCGACGTCTTCTGGCTGAATGCGCATGCCCGCAGCGCGAAGCTCGTCCAGCGCCAGCCCCATGTAGCGTGTGTTCCACAGCACGATCGCGTTGAGCACCAGCCCGAGCGCACCGAGCTGGTCCACCTGGGGTCTGGCGGCAACATTCCAGGAAAGCATTCGACAACGCGTGCACGAAGCCGCTCAGGCGTGCAGCGCTCAGTCTGATGTCGGCAGCGAGCCAGAGTCGGCCCTGGCGTGCACCATGCGCCGAGTGGGGCTGTAGGTGCCGAACCGCGAAGCCCGTCCGTACCGCACATCACGGAACGCCAGGCGCCGGACGATTACTGCGCCCTATGAACCGGGCAGCGCATCAGCCTTAAGCTGTCGGCGCAGTGGCGCGCTCCTTCCCGCACGGATTGAAGTAGCTCATAGCCTGAGCACATCGCGCCCGCCACCTGCCCGGTTGCACTCCCCCAACCTGAACACGCTCCTACTGTGCTCGATGCGGCGAGTGCCTAGAGGCCAGCGGACCGACTCCGAGTCCGCGTGAACTCCGTCTCACAGCAGTCGGAGCACGAACGCCGAGACGAGGCCAGCACCGACCGGTGTCACGGTCCATGCGAGGCCGAAC
>JAABUQ010010331.1_pt1 | contig 12263 bp, 9 predicted proteins | sample 5560001 | NCBI WGS metagenome assembly JAABUQ01 (sample SAMN10711888, study PRJNA513371) | rock metagenome | isolation source: Antarctica rocks | place: Antarctica: Victoria Land, Finger Mt nord | collected 2015-12-18
GAACGGTCGCGCCGTCCTCGACGTTGCACAGCTTGATCACAGTGTTGGCGCGCGACTCGGGGTAGCCGTAGGCGACGTGGCGTCCGTCGGGCGACCAGGCCAGGCCGGCGATGCGCCCGTAGGGGCTGCGGTCGAGCGTGCGCGCGGCCCCCGCCGCCAGGTCGACCAGGAGCAACTCGCCGCGATGGTTGGTAAGGGCGGCCTGCTCGCCGCGCGGCGCGACCTCCAATTCGACGGCGCGGCCGAGGTCGAGCCCCTCCAGCCGGCGCGACGATCCGCCGTCGGCCGGGAAAATCTCCAAACTCTCCGCGCCGGCGCTCTCCGCGGTGACGCCCGCGTCGGAGATCGTCACCAGCCCCTTGTCGTCGGGCAGGTAGCGCGGCAGGCGGTAGCGCACGCCGTCCGGCTCGCCGTACTGCGTGACGGGACCCTCCCAATCGCCCATGGCGAACGCTTTGCCGCGCGTAGTCAGGGCCACGCGCGCGCCGTCCGCGTTGAGCGCGTAGGAGTCGAGGTACTCGGCGGCGGGGACGTAGCGGCGGGCGCGCCCCGTACGCGCGCCCCCAAACTCGACCGGGATACGCGCGTACCTATCGTCCGCGGGGTCGAGCAGATAGAGGTCGGCGCCGGCGTGGTAGACGAGGCGGCGGCCGTCGCCAGAGCGCGCGCGGGCGTAGTAGTCTTCGTGGTCGGTGTGGCGGCGCGGGTCCTCGCCCGTGTAGAGGCAGGAGTAGACGTTGCCCACGCCTTCGTGGTCGGAGAGGAAGTAGACCCTATCGCCCACGACACAGGGGCTGGCCAGGTTGCCGTCCAGTCTAATCAGGCGGCGGAACAGGCCGTCGCCATCGGGGTCGATCCACAGATCGCCAGCCGTGCCGCCGCGGTAGCGCTTCCAGCGCGCGGGGTCGCCCGTGTTACGGCCCAGCACGACCGACCCGGCGGGAGCATAGGCGATCGTGGCGGCCGGGCCGTACGGCAGCGGCGCGGGCAAGAGGCCGGGGGCCGGCGCCGGCGCGACGCTATAGAGCGCGACCTCCTTGCGGAAGGGCTGGGCATAGTCGGTGCTGTAGACGATGGCATCGCCGCCGGGCGTCCACGCCGCCACGGCGCACTGCGCCCCCTGGTAGGTCAGGCGCGTGGGCTCACCACCCTCGGCGGGCATCACATAGACCTCGCTCGGCCCCTCCTCGCGGCCGACGAAGGCCAGCAGCGCCCCGTCTGGCGAGAGGCGCGGCCGCGCGGCCTCGGCCAGCCCGGCGGTCAAGCGCTCGGCCCGCCCGCCCCCGGCGGCCACCCGCCACAGGTCGTCTTCGCAGGCGAACACGACCGTGTCGCCCTGGATCGCCGGATGGCGGTAGTATCCCTGCTCGGCCATGCGTTTCTCCTTCCACAGTTCGCTCAATTATCGCATACCGCCCGCGCCCATGGGCTAGCGCGCCGTATCGACTATCACGACGCTCCCGGACACGGTACGCGTCGCGGGTCGCGGCGCCGGGAGCCGGCGGCGCAGTACGGACGGCAGCCACGCGAGGGGGTCGGCCACGGACACGCCGGCCACGCCCCCATCGACGGCGACGAAGGCGCGGCCCGACGCCACGTCCAGGGCCAACGACTGGGGCGCCATGCGCGTATCCAGGCCGATCGTCCGCGTCACCCGCGCGCGCGCCGCGTCGAGCACGCTAATGCTGCTCGGGGCAGTCGACGGCGCGCGCAGGTGTAGAACGTGCCCGCTGTCCAACATATATTCGTCCCTGGCCCCGGCATTGAGCGCCAACACGCGGCCACGCCGCGCGTCGACGGCGAGCGCCACGGGAGCAACCCCGACGGGGATGCCTTTGACGATAACCATCCCCGTGGTGGCGTCGAGGACGCGGACATAGCCGTTCCCGGACGGCAACCAATTCTCGAACCCAACGCCGCTATAGACGGATGTCGCGGCGTAGGCGGAGCGTTTGACTGTGGGACCCGGCAGTGCGACGAACACGCGCCCCTTCGCTTCGTCCACGGCGAGAGCGGTCGGCATCGTCCCGAAACGGATCGTGCGCACGAGGCGACCTGTGTGCGTGTCGACCACGTAGAGCGCGCCTCTATACGCCGCCCCCAGAATGAAGGCGTGGCCGGCCCGCTCGTCGACAACGATGGACGTGGGGTCAGGCTGCAAGGGGACCGGGAGACTGTGTAGGAGACGCCCGCTCGCGGCATCGAAGAGGCCAATTGTCCACGCGTGCTGTTGCGACTGCGGCTGCCCATCGCTCACCACGAGCACCCTGTTTGCCCGACTATCGACGGCAACTGCCGTGACCATCCCCGGCACACGGAACCGGCGCGCCACGCGCCCGGTCAGCGCGTCAAGCACGCTCACGTCCCCGCCGATGGGGTGTTGTCCGAAGGGCAAGCCGGCGCGCGCGACGAAGACGCGGTCGTGGAGATCGTCGACCGCAAGCCGCAGGCCCAGCGTATTCGTCTTCGTATCGACGGGTATCGCGCGCAGGAAGCGGCCACGGCGGGCGTCGAACATGGACACGTATCCCGCGGGAGCCCCGAATGCCGTCGCCGTGGTGGCGAGGAAAACGTGCCCACTACGCGGGGCGGCCAACAGCGCGGTCGCGTAGCCGCGCCCCAGGTCGAGGGTCTGCTCCTGCGCCCCGGTCGCCATGTCCAGGATATACAACCGCGCTTGTGGCCCGGCCCCGTTCATAGAGTGGACAAACACTCGACCCGCGCGCGCGTCGATGGCGACATCGCGGACGCCGGCGGCCTGGTCGAACACGATCGTCCGCACGATAGATGGCCCCTGGGGTCGCGTCACCGCCGCGGCGGAAACGCCACTCACGACGAGGAGCGCGAGGGCGCCGACGGCCTTGGCGCGCCGGCGACTTCCGCGAACGCGGCGCGGCCGAGCGCTACCCTGGACAGACACCGGGGGCGATGGAGCATGCGTCATGGCGGCAGTATGGCGCCATCCGCGCATCCCCGCAAGCGGCGCAGGACGCTGGGGTGCGCCCCCGTTTTTCGCGCCCCACTGGGCAGCGGAGCGAGCCGCCGACCAACGATTCACACGCCCTAGGAAGCTGCCAGGCCGGTCAGCGCCGCGGGTAGACCCGCGCGCCGGGGACAGGGCTGGGGACGGCGCGGTAGTGCGTGGCGGCCCACGCGAGGTAGGCCGGCAGGTAGCGAACGAACATGGGACGCTAGGCCACGATGGCGGCGACGTGGTAGCACACGGTCGCGGCATCCGCCCGCGGGTTGGCGCGCCGTATCGACTATCACCACGCTCCCACCGACCGCGGATAACTCCATGACAATGCCGGCAAGCGCGCGTTACGCTACGAACGTAGGTGTGATAGTATTCCATCACATAGAACATGTGTTTGCGTTAAGACTTGATGGGCGAGAGCGATATGCGATCGATAGAGTTGTTCACTGGAGCGGGAGGATTGGCCCTCGGTACTCATCGCGCGGGATTTCACCATCTGGCCGTTATCGAGCGTGATCACGATTCGTGCGCCACTCTCCAACTCAATCGAGTACGGCGAAGTGAAACAGGGATAGATTGGCTGATTCATGAGGCCGACGTCACGACATTCAATTATCGCGGTTACAACGAGCCACTAGACCTGTTGGCGGGCGGCCCTCCGTGCCAGCCTTTTAGCTTGGGCGGCAAACATGCCGGAGACGCGGATGGGCGCAACATGTTTCCGGCGGTCTTTAGGGCGGTCAGAGAACTACGGCCTCGCGCCTTTCTGTTTGAAAATGTTAAAGGCCTCACGCGTCAGAGCTTCCGGCCCTATTTTGACTACATCATCGACCAGCTTGCTTTTCCCTACGTCTTGCCGTTGCCTGGGGAAGGGTGGCAACAGCACAAGGCCCGCCTCGAAAATCATCGTGTCGTAGGCGAAGCGGTTAGCCGCTCCCCTTGGAATCAGCCGGCGGAGTGCCGCTATGACGTAAAATTCCACGTCTTCAACACCGCCGACGTCGGCGTACCACAGGAACGGCATCGCGTCTTTATTGTCGGGTTCCGCCACGATGTAGGAGCGTACTGGCATTTCCCCATCGCCACGCATTCGGAAGAGGCGCTGCTATATGCGCAATACGTCGATGGATCGTACTGGCGAGAGCACGGGCTGGAGCCTCGCGCGGTTCCGTCCCATCTCGCGGGGCGCGTCGCCAAACTGGCGCAAGCCCCTCTACCGTTCGCGCGGCGCTGGCGTACCGTGCGTGACGCGATCAGGGATTTACCCGAACCCATCAACTATGATCCTCACCCACCTCTCCCGAACCATGTCGGCATTCCCGACGCGCGAAGCTACAAAGGGCACACCGGCAGCCCCTGGGATTGGCCGGCTAAAGCGATCAAGGCAGGTGACCACGGCAATCCGGGCGGCGAGAACATGCTGCGCCACGACGATGGCGCCGTGCGCTATTTTACGGTCCGCGAGTTGGCGCGACTGCAAACGTTCCCCGATGAGTGGCACTTCGCCAACTCGTGGACGGAGAGTAGGCGGCAACTAGGCAACGCCGTCCCTGTAATGATGGCCGAAACGCTGGGACGGCTTATTCATGCCGAGTTAGAGCGGCTTGATCGCGGTCTCCCTATAAGTGTCCAGGAACGAAAAGTGGCCTTGGTCAATTAACTAACGCGACGAAGGGTCTTGCTCCTCGTCGGAGATAGATTCTCTCACCGTTTCCTCAATCGACGCGCCGGCGGAACCGTTCGTGAGCGCTTGTCGAATGATGGCGATGATTTGGTCCGCGGACAGATCATTATCCCGTAACCTCTCGGCCGCGGGGCGTCCCGGATGAACCGTATCCCAGCGCGAACGTTTTCCCTGTTCGCGCCCCCCGCCGGCGGCGTTGCTGCCAAACCCCCAGACGTACCCATTCCACAATGGCTGGAACATCGTGATCAACTGGGCTTCACCCAGGCCGATAAAAGCGTCTTCCAGAACGAGACGGCGGTAGTAGAAATCGTCCAGATCAAGATTGACCGTCCGATCAACAGAAGCCCTATGATTGTTAAGCCTTTCATACAGCGCGGTTGTTCTGGCGCCTCGGACGAGAATACCCGTGCGCGTCGCCGCGTTTGTCGCCTTACCCACGTAGATCGGCGTCGCGAACCGCCCCTCGCGGTTAAGCGCGGCGAGGGGTTCATATGGCGCGAAAGGCCGGATCTGGCCCGTGTGATATAGCGCGTAGATGCCCGCCCCCTCGAAGCGGGAAAGACCGCGCAGAGGCGCCGCGTCACGCTCGAGGATCGCTCGCGCGATGCTCTCACCTAGATTATCGTAGTCGAGCGGATTGTAGGGAGTTTCGTCTGGCATCGTACATGCTCTAGGTTATTCGCGGCAATACCATAGCATAGCAGCAATAGTACGCGATGACGCGACCAAGGCGCCCTGGTATGACAACAGATTCACTAAGTGCGGCTGAACGATCCGTCCGTATGTCGAAAGTGCGAGGCACGGGTAACAAGTCCACCGAAGGACTGGTAGAGGCCGCGTTCATACGGCACGGAATCGAAGGGTGGGAAAAGCACCCCAAAGGTGTCGTCGGCAAACCCGATTTCTACTTCCCGGCACAGCATCTGGCGGTATTCGTGGATGGATGCTTCTGGCACGCTTGCCCAGTCTGTAACCGCAATGTTCCCACGGCGCGACGGGAGTTTTGGCGGAATAAAATCGACGTGAATCGCAGGCGAGATAATAGACAACGCCGCTTGCTTCGTCGCCAAGGATACCATGTCATGCGCGTTTGGGAACACCAATTGCGCGCGGATACGTGGCTCAAACGGCTGCAAGCGATGCTTCGACGAGTCGAGCGCGACGTGCGACAGAAAGCCGGTTAAGGGTTTTAGCGCCGCAAGAACACCCGCGTGCCGGAAACGGGGCTGGGGACGGTGCGGTAGTGCGCGGCGGCCCACGCGAGGTAGGACGGCAGGTAGCGGGCGAACATGGGGCGCGAGGCCACGATGGCGGCGACGTGGTAGCTCACGGTCGCCCTCTCCGCCTGCGTGACCGTGAGGTAGCCCGATGCGGCGCGCACCCGCGAGGGGTCCTCAAGGCCCGGCGCCATGGGCCGGCGCGCACCGAGCGCCACGTTCGGGTCGTCGCAGATCACGAACTCGCCGGGACGCGTCGAGCGTTCGAGCAACGCGATTAGGGCGGCCCGGTTCGGCGTCGCGGCGGGCGTCAACAGGTGGCCGTCGAGGACGAGTGTCGAGCGCACGAGTATCACGGCGTAGACGAGGAGCGCGAGGGCGGCGATAAGGGTAGTCGTGCGCTCCCACAAGGCCGGCGACTGCCCTCCCCCTGTCTGGGCTCCGCGCATGACGCCCAATGCTGGACTCTGCCGTGCGACCGCGGTCGCGGGCGTCCGGACCAGCGCCAACCCCGCGCCGAGCAGGGCCAGCGGCGGCAGCAGCGGCGCGAACTGGTGCTGGAACAGAGGGTGGTAGCGCAGCAGGAACAGCCCGCTGGAGAGCGCCCATAGGAGATAGACGAGCGGGAGCAGGCCTCTGCGCGCATCCGCGTGCGCGCGATCGGCCCCGCGATGGGCAGCGTAGCCCCGCGCGGCGAGGGTACTCAGGAGGGCGACGGAGAGGCCGGCGACGGCGGCGATGAGCAGCCCGGCGTCGTAGCCTAAAAAGGTCTTCAGGGCGTCGCCGTTCGACACGAGGCTGGGCGGCAGCACGCTGGACGGGACGCGGCCGGAGCGCAGGTGGAACACGATGGCCTGGTCCCACTGCGCGGCCGGCGCGATGAGCAGCAGCACGAGCAGGGCCGGCGCGAGCAGTGCGAGCAGGAACGCGCCTATGTCGAGGAGGAGCGCGCGCGGGGGGCGTCCCGCCCGGTAGCCGAACAGGGCGCCGCCGCCCAGCAGCAGCGCCAGCGGCACGACCGCGACGACCGAGAGCAGCTTCATCTCCGTCCCGCCCAAGAGCAGCAGGCCGGCGAGCGCGGCCGTGACGCGCTTGGGGCGCAAATAGTACCACTGCGCGGCGGCTACGGCGAGCGTGCAGAGGGCCAGCATCGGCAGCTCCGATTCGACGGCGTGCGCGTAGAGCAGGAAGCCGGGCGACACGGCCAGCAGGGCGGCGGCGAGCGGTCCGGCGAGGGCGCGGTAGGCCGTGCTGGCGAGCAGATACACCGCGACGAGGGTCAGCGCGCCGCAGGCGGCCTCGTAGAGGTGCGCCCCTGTGAGGGGGTCGGACACGAGGCGCACGGCAAAGGCCAGGCTGGGCAGGAAGAAGGCCGGCTGCGCCGAAAATACCTGGGCGAAGAGGGCGTAGCCCCGGTTCAGCGACTGCGCCGCCAGGGTGTAAGCCCCCTCGTCGTAGTCGTCGCCCGCCGCCTTGCCGAGCGGTCCCCAATGGCTGTAGGTCACCCCGGACGCGTTGCGCCCCTCCCACAACAGGAACAGTCCGACCACCACCAACCCCACCAGGGCCGACAGCGCGCCAATCGCCAGGCGCCGCCGCTCGCGTAACGCGCCGGCATGCTCGTGCGCGGGTATCGACCTATCGCGCCGCGGGGGCGCGGTCGCGCGCAGGGCACGCGCCAACGCGGGCGAATTACTCGCCGTTGCACCTGTATCGGATGTATAGGCTCCCTCAGGCGCCTCTGTCTCGGTAATACGGACGTTCGGGAGATCGTCGCTCACCCCCGTAGCTTACGGCACTATGCTGTAAGGCATTCAGGGCCAGACGGGACGGCGCGCGACGAGGCCGGGGACACGCGCAAATTCGCCCACATTTTCCGTCAGGACATCGTAGCCGTGCGCGACCGCCATCGCGGCGATTATCAGGTCGCGTTCGCCAATGAGTTGGCCTGCCGCTGCCAAGTGCGCCCACAGGCGGGCGTGAGCGCGTGCAGCCAGGAGGTCGAAAGAGAGCACCGGGAAGGCGGCCAGGACGGCCTCTACGAATGTCTCGCGTCGCGCGCGGCGCTCAAGCGTATTGGCGCGATAGACCCCGAACAGTAACTCCGACGCCGTGACGCTCGAGATGGCGAGCAATTCGCCGCGCCCCAGGGCCGCAAGGGCGGCCGAGTCGCGATCCAGCCGCTCGAGCGCAATAAATACGCTCGAGTCGACTAGCTGAGCCACGCGGGGGCCTCGGCGACGGCTTGAGATGCATGGATCTCCTCCATATCGGCGGCGAATGCGTCGTCGGGGCGCGGTAGCCTTTCCAGCAGCGCTATGAAATCGCCGACCGTAAAATGGGCCGGTTGGCTGGTCGGCCCGAGCACCGCGACCTGTTCGCCGTCCCGCTCGATCTTGAACTGCTCGCCCTGACCGCGCACGCGGTCAAGCACGCCAGAGAGATCTTGCGCCAGGTCCGCGGCCGTAATCGAAGTCATGATGTCCTCCTTCAATATGCAGCCCTACTCCATCACAGGAGCTGTAGCTGCAGCCAATCTACAATCGTAGCGCGGGCTTCGTCTTGTGGCTGGCTCGCGGCTTCCTCGATCAGCACCGCCAATAGCTCGGAGTCTCCCGTGAAGGTGTGGCCGTTGACGCGCAAGAACACGAGCCCGGCCGTCATGGCCGTGCGCTTATTGTCGTCTACAAAAGCCTGGACTTGGCTAATGGCTAGGATCAGCACGACGGCCTGCGTCACGAGGTTGGCGCCCTCATAGTGAGCGAGCATTGAGGGCAGGCGATAGCGCTTTCGAGCGTCCCTTGGTCGCGCAAAGGAGCAGGCGTATAGCCCGTCACAGCCATAGCCGCTTCGTGCGCCGCCAGGATATCGGAGAGCGTGAGGTAGGTCGTGGCGCCCACGGGCGTTAGCGCCCGGCCAGGTAACGCAGCCCCGCGGCGTTCTCCGCCACCACGCGATCGATCGCATCTTGCACGATGGGGCGGACGGACGGACGTATCTCGACCGGCGCCGGGTCGATGCCGACGAACTGGCCTTCGGTCAGACCGCGCGCCTTCATTTCATCGGCAGGGATCGTGACCACGTAGCTGTTCCCGACCTTGCGAATCTTACTGGCGATCAACCCCATAAATCCCCTCGATGACGTGTGCGAACATGTACGGGCAAAGTATACGCGGATATACGGGCAAGAGGCAATCGAGCCAACCTTTCAAGGCTTCGTCCCCTGCCATGGCCTTTCAAGGCCGGGCATACGACGCCGCTACAGCGCCAGGGCGCCGTGGTCGTAGACGCTCACGGGGTCGGTGTCGAGCCAGTTCCGGCCGGCCTTGACATCGACCTGGATGGGTACGTCGAGCGTCATGGCCCCGGCCATGGTCTCGCGCACCAGCGCGTTCAGGCGCGGGACCTCGCTTGTCGGCGCGCGGAACACCAGTTCGTCGTGTACCTGCAGGATCATGCGGGCCTCCAGCCCCTCCTCGCGCATGCGCTGGTGCAGGCGCACCATGGCGATCTTGATCAGGTCGGCCTGCGTCCCCTGCACCGGCATGTTGACGGCGGCGCGCAGGGCCGCCTCACGCACCGTGCGCGAGGAGGAGTAGACCTCGGGCACGTAGCGGCGGCGGCCCAGGAGGGTCTGCACGTAGCCGTGCGCCTGTACGTCCTCGCGCGTGCGCCCCATGTAGTCGTAGAGGTCGGCGTAGGTCGCGGTGTAGCGCTCCAGGAACACCCCCGCCTCTTTGCGCGGGATGCCCGTTTCGCGCGAGAGCCCGTACTCGGAGAGACCGTAGATGATGGCGTAGTTGGCCGTCTTGGCCAGCCGGCGCTGCTCGCGCGTGATCTCCTCCTCGGGCAGGTTGTAGATCAGGGCGGCCGTGCGCACATGGATGTCGCGGTCGTGCCGGAACGAGTCGAGCAGGATGGGGTCGTGCGAGAGGTGCGCCAGGATGCGCAACTCGATCTGTGAGTAGTCGGCCGCCAGCAACACCTCGTCCTGACCTTTGACCACGAAGGCGCGGCGGATCTGGCGGCCAAGGTCGGTGCGCACGGGGATGTTTTGCAGGTTGGGGTTGCTCGAGGAGAGCCGCCCCGTCGAGGCTACCGTCTGGTTGAAGCTGCTGTGGATGCGCCCGTCGACAGGGCTGATCAACTCGGGCAGGCCGTCGAGGTAGGTGCCTTTGAGCTTGGCCAACTGGCGGTACTCCAGGATGCCGTCCACGGCAGGATGCTTGCCGCGCAGGGTCTCCAGCACCTCGGCGTCGGTCGAATAGCCGGTGCTGGTCTTCTTCTGGGCGGGCAGTTCCAACTCCTCGAAGAGCACTTGCGAGAGTTGCTTGGGCGAGTTGATGTTGAAGGGGTGGCCGACCGCCTCGTGCACCTGCGCCATCAGACGGTCCATGTCCTCCTGCACGCGCGCGGACATCTCGTGCAGGTAGGACACGTCGATATCCATGCCGGCGAGCTCCATCGCCGCCAGCACGGGCACGAGCGGCATCTCGACATCGCGGAACAGCCCCTCCAGTTCTTTCTCGCGCAACTGTGGGGCCAGTACGTCTTGCAAGCGCAGGGTCATGTCGGCGTCGGCCGCGGCGTAGTCGGCCGCGCGGTGGATGTCCACGCCGGCCATGGTAATCTGCTCTTTGCCCTTGCCGATGAGCGCCAGGATGTCGGTCATCTCCACGTTGAAGTGCGCCAGCGCGAGGTCTTTGAGCCCGTAGCCGCGCCCCGACGGGTTCAGCAGGTAGGCCGCGATCATGGTGTCGAAGTCGAGGCCGCGCACCTCGATGCCCTGCCCCGCCAGCACCATGATGTCGAACTTGGCGTTGTGCGCCGACTTGGCGATGCGCTCGTCTTCCAGCAGCGGGCGCAGACGGTCGAGGACCTCCTGCCGCGGGAGTTGCGTACCGCTGGTGTGGCCGACGGGGATATAGTAGGCGATGCCCGGCTCGATGGCCAGGGAGACGCCGACCAGATTGGCCTGGATCGGGTCGAGCGCGTCGGTCTCCACGTCGACGGCGAAACGGCCGCGGCGGCGCAGGCGCGCCAGCAGGTCGTCGAAGGCGGCCTCCGAGTCGATCACGTACGCCTGCGTCCCCCGCGCCGGCTCGATACCGGCGTTCTCCAGCTCGTCCTCCAGCGTCGACTGGGGCGCGGGCGCGACCGGCGGGGGCGGCGCGACGGTGATGGCGCGCCCGCCGCGCGTCCGCACGGAGAGGCCGGCAGCCCCGTCGGTCGCTACCAGCGCGGGGGTCGCGGAGGTCTCGAGATCGAGCCCGGCGAAGAGTCCGGCGAGCGGCGGAGGCGGAGCCGCCGTTGTGCTTTGGGCGGGCGCGGCCTCCACCGTTGTACTTTGCGCGGACGCGGCCGGGATGGGGGTGGCGCGCGGCGCCGTGCCGGACGGCTCGGGGATGCGCGCGATGAGCGAGCGGAACTCCAGGTCGACGAAGAGGCGCACCACGTTGGCGCGGTCGTACTCGCCGATGCGGCAGCCCGCCAGATCGAGCGCGATCGGCACGTCGGTCACGATGGTGGCCAGGCGTTTGCTCTCCAGGGCCTGCTCCCGCGCGGGCTCGAGCAGCTTGCGCTGCTTCTCGGGCAACTCCTCCAGGTGCGCGTAGATACCCTCGACCGTTTCATACTGTTGCAGTAGCTTGGTGGCCGTCTTCTCGCCGACGCCGCGCACGCCGGGGATGTTGTCGGAAGTGTCGCCGACGAGACCCTTGTAGTCGGGGATTTGGTCGGGGCGCAGGCCGTAGCGTTCCAGCACCGCCGCCTCGTCATAGAGGTAGACATCGTCGGCCGCGCGGCGCGGCGTCAGCACCGTAACAGCGGGCGTGACGAGTTGCGTGGCGTCGAGGTCGCCGGTCACGATCAGGGTGTCGACGCCCTGGGCGGTGGCCTGTTTGGCCAGCGTGCCGATCACGTCGTCGGCCTCGAAGCCGTCGATCTCATAGATCGGGATATCGAAGGCGGCCACGACCTCGCGCACGCGGGCGAACTGCTCGCGCAGCGGGTCGGGCATGGCCGGGCGTTGCGCCTTGTAGGCGGCAAAGCTCTCGTGGCGGAAGGTCGGGGCGGCGCGGTCGAAACTGACGGCCCAGTAGTCGGGGCGCTCGGTCTGCAGCGCCTTCAGGAGGATAGCCGTGAAGCCGAAGACGGCGTTGGTGAGCTCGCCGCGCGAGGTGGTCAACTCCTGGCGCACGGCGTGGAAGGCGCGGTGGACGACGGCGTGCCCGTCCACGACCATGAGCTTCTGTGCGATGGGAGCACCTCCTGGACGAGTGATTAGTGGCTAGTTGTTAGTGTCTAGTGTGCTGTCACCAATCATGATTGCGCACGGTTGGAGCCCACAGGATGTATCTAAATTATACCATTGCCAGCCTGT
>JAABUQ010010333.1_pt1 | contig 12262 bp, 18 predicted proteins | sample 5560001 | NCBI WGS metagenome assembly JAABUQ01 (sample SAMN10711888, study PRJNA513371) | rock metagenome | isolation source: Antarctica rocks | place: Antarctica: Victoria Land, Finger Mt nord | collected 2015-12-18
TGGGAGAGGGGGGTTTTAGGAGAGGGGGGTTTTTGGGGGTCGGGAGGGGGAGAGGGGGCTTGAAGAGAGGGGGGGAGAGGAAGTTTGGATGGGAAGATGCAACAAGGGAAGTAGGGTAACAAAGGGGGTAAGGGAGGGATGGAGTAGGGATATGAGTAGAGGCATGTGGGGGAATAGCAGATTTTGGGGAGTGCTAATAGAATGGTAAGGATTATATGAATAAAGAAAGGGGGAGAGTATTGTAGAGCTGGTATTGAGCTTGGAGCTGGTGCGGAATCGGGTATGGTTCAGCAGGGTGAAATTTATAGAATGCTGTTTGGGAAGGAAGTATGCCAGTCAAGAAGACATAGAGTCTGGCTCGAAGAACCGTTGGCTTCGGTGGCGATGATCCCATCCATTCTTTTGAGGATACATCGTTGATCCAAAGCGAAATTGTGCTGCTTGACTGTAAAACGCGCCCTACTGTCACGGTCAGTAAGGTATGAATGCCATAACAACGCCGGTGCATCCCCCGGCGTATCCGCCATGGCGGTTCAATCCAAACAGCCTCCAATGCTAACTACCGTATCCCCCCACCTCAGTACCCTCCCCTCCTCCCCCCATCCCTCCAATCCCCACCCCTCCACCCTCCGCGTTCCCCACCTCTGCGCCTGTACCCTCCACCTCCCCTGAATCCGCCCCGGCCCCCTCGCCCGAACTCAGGGCCGTTGCTCACAATATCCCCGTCTTGAAAGGTATACCGCAACATCTCCCCGCCTCCCCTGCCGCCTCCACGGCCGGCGTCTAGCGAGTCGAGACGGCGGTTGGCGATGTTCTTCGACACGGGGAGGTAGTAGAGTTTTTGTTTTGCGGCAGTGGAGGAGAAGAGGTCGTCGAGGGCTTTGAAGGCGGGTGTTTCGGCCGGTTTGGGTGCTTCTTCCTTCTTGACAAGTGAGGCGGATTTCTTGTCTTCTTCTTCTTGTTTCCCAGCCGCGCCGACTTGAGAAGCCGCTTGCTGGGGCTGCTGCAGACGTGATCCGGATGCTGCACCAGTGCCCGCTTCCTGCAGATACGCCTTCACTTCCCCGTCTTCGGGTTCGTAGACCACCTCCCACCGTTTCATCCCCGCTCCCCGTCCCGCGCCGCCTTCTGTCTCGACGGCAATCCACTTCTCCAATTTCTCCTCTGGCACAAAATCGATCCAGAGGGGTTTCCGATCCCGCTCTTGAGGCCAGACGCGGTCATGAAGGGCCGAACGCACGCGTGCTGCGCCAGTGGTGCTGGTGAAGCGGGCCAGGCAGTGCGTACGGATGCTGTCGAGGTGGAAGGCGGCTAACGGGTCTTCGGATGTAGGGGGTTCGGAGGAGCCGTTGGGGGGAAGCGCGAGATTTGTGAGGTGCGATTTGAGGGTCGTGGGGTTCAGAGGGCGCATGAGGTTGCGGATGTAGAGGGCGGGAGTGGCAGGGTGTAGGGAGGGGGTGGTGAGACGGTCTTTGGTTGTATCTTCTTCCTGGCTATGGTCTTGGGAGGACTGTCGGGCGGGCGGGAAGAGGGATTTGAAGCGGGTGTCTGGTTTGGAGGGGGACTCGAGTTTGGGCTGCAGGTTTTCTGTGGAGACCGGTGCGGAGGGGGTTGAGGTTGCTTGTTGCGTTGGCTCCGGTGCTTCTGTAGAGGCTTTGGGGGTTTGGTCGTCGCTTTCGCTTTTTTGGTGGCCATTGAGTTTGGTGTCTGCAAAGGAGTCTGCAGTATCCGTTTGGGTTTTTGAGTCTTCGGGTAGTTCGACATGAGGCCTGGTACTGGCTCCCTTGAGTCTTTTTGTAGTGTCTATTGAGGATGGAGGTGGACTTTGACTTCGTCTTTTCCTCTTCCTCGAGTCTTCGAGCATTTCTTCTCCAGTGACCGACGCTTGTGTAGAAGCGGAAGGGAAGTCTGGCTGGGGTACGGTTTGTTCAGACTGTGTTTGGCTTGGAGTAGGCAATTGCGCTTGGGATGCTGAGACTGTTGCTGGTTGGCTGACTTGGCCAGGTAAGACATCCGATTGTGTAACGGAAAGAGTCATAGAGCTGTCTGAGAGCGATCGTGGTTCTGGCTTGTCGGCTGGTATATCTTGCATCAATGAGGTTCCATCCTTCGAAGCAGCCGGACCTGTGTCTTCTTCCTCAATATGCTCAGCGGGTTTTTCTTGTTCCTCCAACGACCCATCAGGCTGGCTTCCCTCTGCATGCTTTACGGGTTCCGGACTGGCGTTTGCAGCTGCCGGCGCGTCTTCAGCAACGGCCTCTTCCTTTCCTAAACCATTGACCCGTTCCTGCGTCTCTTTCTCGGCGTCTTGCGGCGCATTGGTATCTATGGTCCCAGCTTTTTCAACCTCGGCAGTCTGAATATCTGGAGGCTCTTCATGAGCATCTGCGCTCTCGGTCTTCGCATCTGCATCATTCAATCGCTGGACTAGGACCGCTTTGAGACCGCTCTTGGGCAAACCGCGTTTGTCGAGCTCATCCTTGAGTTTGGCGACAGTGAGTTTGCTGTAGTCTGTCATGATCTATGAGAGCACTGAGCAGTGACAGACTCATTGGTGAACAATAAGGTGGAGCGATGATGTCGAACAATTGGGAATCGGATGGGGGTTCGCGTTGTTTTCGTTTAGGTGAGACTTGCGGCTCAAGGCATTGCGACAACGGAGTGAAGTGATATTTGAAGGTGAATCGGATAATGCAATGTACAATGATGCAAAAGGCTACAAGTGTCTATCCCTAGTAGCAAAAATCCTGCAGGGAATTCATGTGCAGGGGAGGCAGCCTCGGGGTTCCAGTCTGCAACTGCTCCGGTTGCGGGCGGGAATGGAATCTTCAAAAACATCAAAGCTCATATCTACAAGACTTATTGCACCAAAAGGCACTCAGACTCGATGTAATCTCTGATGCGATCGTAGGTGTAATATTAAGCACTACACACAAGACTGCTCCTCATCCAGACTCCTGGCCTACAATGCGCTCCCCAACATGACTCCTCTTCCGGTATGCGGCCTGTGGAAATGCATGTAAAGACTCCTTTATTCACGCTCTTCATGCCCTAAGAACGCCCTGCTGTTCTTGTGCTTCCTGTATGTTCATGATGCCTCAGTTGCGCCGGCGTGTATCCTCAGATGCTCAGAAGTCTTTGAACTCCGAATCGTACTTCTGTTGCATTTCTTTCGTGTACGCGCTGTGAGTTTCTGGCGGCGCATCGTAATTGTCAAAATTCGAGCAGTCAGCAGCATGCTTGACCTTCGGGATGATTGGGCCTTTTATTTTGCGATGATACAGCGCATCCCAGTCAATGCTCTTAAAGAACGCATGCTGTTTCACAAGAGCAGTGCCGCTGACGCCCCCTTGCGTGATGTTCCCAAGTCGCTGCGAAGGATTGACGGTGCAGAGTGCCCCGATCAAGTCCTTTGCGTCCTGGGACATGCCCTGAGGGTATTTGATCTTGCCGCCGACGATGCTAAAGATTATCTCAGTGAACGCTATAGCAGCATGGTGGTCCTTGAAAGCTTACAGCTCGTATATTTTCATCGGGTTGGAATTCCAAAATGGCGGCTGTCCGACCAGGAATTCATACACCAGGATGCCAAAAGCCCACCAGTCGACGGCAATTCCATGACCTGAGGAAGCATTCATCAGCATCATCGCCGAAGAGGTACAGGAGAGAAAGGGAGCCTAAACACCAATGGATTCGCGTTTACCTGAGTTCCTGATCACCTCTGGAGCCAGATACTCTGGCGTCCCGCACAGGGTGTACGTTTCCCCTTGGTAGCTTGTTAGCCAGTGTCTGTTGACAGCAAGGGTTCCAGCGGCATACTGTTCATGACCTTCTTTGCAAAGCCAAAGTCGACGAGCTTCAAGTGGCCCTCAGCATCAATGAGGATGTTCTCGGGCTTCATGTCTCGGTAGGCAATGCCTTGGTGATCATGGAGGAATTCGAGGATCAGGACAATCTCCGCGGCATAGAAGCGGGCGGTGTCTTCGTCAAAGCGCTTGGCTCTCCTGAGGTAAGTAAACACCTCGCCACCAGGGCAGTAGTCAAGCTTTCGTGAAGGTCAGTAGGGTAGTTATGTATGTAGACTCGGGTTGCAAACAAGCATATAGAGGCAATCCCGATCCGAGAAGCTGGTGATCATGGTGGTGATGAAGGGATGGCCGGCGACTGCCGAAAGAGTGTTGCGCTCATTCTTGATATGTTCGACCTGCTTGAGGCGGATGACTATGGCATAGCAATTAGACACACACCCCACTATCAGACAAATAGGTGAGGTGCTGCCTTACTGTCCGTTTTGCGGAGGATCTTGAGCGCAAAGACCTTCTGACCTTCTTTCGGCGAGCCAGCCAGGCAAGCCAGCCATACTCTTGCAAACGTACCTAGGGGCTCTGATTAGCGCTCCGTTGCACATGGTCGGACCAAAAGAGACGAGGGTGACTCTTACCAGTCCCAATTGTCTTGATGAGTTCGAAGTCTCCGACCCTCAGCTGTTTTGACGCGATGCCAACTTCCTTGTTGTGGGGTGCTTCGGAGATCTCGCTGGGCGAGAGCGCGGCTTGATTACACTCATAGCAGGAAATGAAGTCCTTTTCTCGTTGTCGCTGCTCCTCATCGATTGGCTGCTCGTTGCCAATGTTGCTGCTGTTGCTGCGGAACAAGTGATGACCATGAGGGGCATGAAAGTGCTTTGTCAACTTGGCGGCCGCCATCTTGACGAATTGCGAGCTAGTACGGCGCTGAGCAAGACCAGGTGAGGTTTCGAGTTTGGAGACAACTTCTGGTGGTAAGACTGTTGTCGAACGGACCCGGCATTGTTCGTTGAGGAGCGGAGAGGTGATCGGAGAGGTGATAGGAGATGTGAAGGTGTGAGATCTCATGAGTACCCCAGGCATGGCTGGCACACTTCTCTCACCCGCTTTCCCAGTCTTTGCACTCGCTTTGCGGCAAGTCGACTTACCAAGGAGCTAGAAGCAGATCCCGCCTTCTCAATGCTTGATTAATGCCTGGAACAGTCAAGGCTAGTTAAGGCAAATCATGGGATAGGGATGGGGATGGGATGCTGCAAGTGATTCTGATGGGAATTGTAGATAAAGAAGCAGTGAGGAAGGGTGCTTGGGTGTTGTTCCCATCATCTGGAGGATGGGTTATTATTATTATTATTTGACCCTCGGACGGTCGAAGGAAGGCTGAGAAGAGAATGGGGAGAGAAGGGAAAAGGCGCTACACTCCCCACTCATCTAAGGTACCTTAATTACGCACCTACGGTACTTAACCATCTTACCGTACGGATAAATCCCACACTGCCAGTGCTCGCTCTGACCTCTCTGGCCTGTGGGCTTGCCGCATCGTCCGGAATAGTTCGCCCAGCGAATCTCGGGGCATTCGGCCTCACACGATAGGTGAAATGACTGAGGGAAATAACAAAGAGATACGGCCCGGAAGCTGAAATGCTACTACTATTACTTGTAGTACGTAGTATTGATTACAATATGCTCCTTTACGCCCTGTGCTGGGCGAACCGCCCTCTTTATTAACTACTTCTGTGTGTATTTGCCCTTTCTTTCCTCCCAGCGAATGCCTCACTGACACTTGGAACAATGCGCGACGAGCTCTTATTCACTTCCCCACACATCCCCAGTTCTCCATCCAACACATGCGGCTAACATTCCTGCAATGTCATATGTACAACATACTGTACCTACTGACGCATGCCATCTTTTGAGCAATCACGTCAGGATGACTTAGGAAGCGAAGAGTGGGGAGAAAGTGGGCTGGAGGAACCCGCCAAGCGAAATTTGCAATTCACAAGTAACAGTTCATGGCTTGAGAACGTGTTGGGGGACTGCAAAGTCAAATGCCATCCAAATGCACAACATCCAAGATCCTTATCATATCATCAGATCTACGTGTGCTTGCCTGTCACCAGCGTCCCAGATAAGCCTCATGGCTTTTTAGAGTAGATACTGATACAAGAAACCCCCCTGATGTCAATCGCCATGCAATACTCTCGCTGATCTGTCACCATCGCTCTCCGTCCAGTCTTCAATCTGTACCCGTATTCAAGATTAATGCTACGATGAGCCTGGCATTGGTCAGCATTGCACATCTCGTTCCTCAGACAGTCACAGTACCCGTATAAACCCAGCACCTCCCCAAAGATAAGGATCAATACCATGCCAACAAAAATCCGTGACTGTAACATGTACGCTCGGACTCCCTATTGTCGGTCAGAGATGGAGCGCGGGCAGAGCTAGCATGGCGTTCATACTGTGTCTCCGACCACTCCAATTGCGTAGCCAGCGGCAAGTCCAGTCAAGCCGACCGACAAGCCGGCAGCCAAGTGCATAAAACCACTAGCCGAGATGTCAACGTCGCTGTTTCAGAAGCACCATGTTATCGCTTGGTAGGCATACGCAAAAAGACTGTAGTTCTGCCCTTTGTTGCTGTCATCCTTCGCAGGCGGGGCCATATCTCCGGCTATTAGGACCGCAATCACGAGTGAATACACGGCAATAATCCCAGCCATAACCACGGGTATCAGAGACTGTAAGAGCGCTTATAGTCAGTGCACATAGTGCGTATGTATGTTTTTGCTCCATACCTTCATGATCAAGTCTGGTCTGAAGGTCCCCACCCCTGCAATGCCTATTCCTGATTTGGCGGTGCCATATGCTGCTCCTGCGCCTGTGATATTCTCCATGAGTCCTTCCGATCATGATGTCCCTTTTCTCTGGAAGCACATACATCCAAAGATCATCTGAGAGCCGTAGGTATTAGTGTAGAAGCTGGATGGGGATTCTTCGACATACGGCAAACGCGATGCCGCCCTATGCAAGCTGGTCAGTACAAGAGCGATGCAAGAGGGCTTTCTTCATCACGTACCATTCCGAAGAAAGGAGCAAACTTGGGAGCGAGCTCTCCTTCGGCCATATCGATTTGTAGTCCTGGCGAGTTTGACGCCTGATGAGGCAATTGAAGCCTGTTTAAAGTGAGGTTATTGGAGGAACCACGACCAGAACGGCCTCGAAGAGAATTTTGAGAAAACGCCTTCAGTCAAGAAGATTATTCGAAACAACTAGCTGATGTTTGAGAGTGCTCGAGAGCATGAGTGCGTAGGCCTGGATGAGGATGATGTAAAGTAAGGTGTGTTCTAGTCGCAGTGCCACTGCGCTTGCCGGAATTTCTCGTCCGCTTGTTTGCGAGAAGTACGACCTCTGATCTTCGAACCACACCTCACACAGAATCTCTGACCAGACTGGACTACTTGCCAGCAAGAGAGGAAGACGAACCTCCTTGCATACCCTACCACGAGACGGCCGTCATTCTCCGTCCTCGTCTCTCTCCGAAAAGGCGCTGAGGCAGAATTTGCCTCTCCGTTCACGCGAGCAAGAATCAACAATCCTTGCCGTTATACACTGCCCATACGATAGCTAGAGCGCTACTGAGATTGGACCTATCGCCTACCATTGATCAAGCTGTGGTCGAATCAGACTGTGAATACACATGGCTCACACATTCGTGTTGTCAGTCTAGCGCTGGCCGAGCCGATACTCCCTACCTCTCCCAGTCCTGGAAACAACAAGAAAGGCTAAGGCCGAAGACAGCAGATACTGGGTTTGGGAACTTCATCCACAGACCGCTCTTGTGGCAAAGATGACCGATTATGGGGTTCAGCAGGACAGGGCAATGCGACCCAACAACTACGGTCATGCATCCTCGTATCAACGAGATGCCGCCTTTTCTAACATATTCGGCGCTGCTCCGCCACCAGGAAGGTCGCAGACCATGACATCTCAAGGCATACAGCCAACACCAGAAAGAGCTTCGACCATGAATTCTCAACCGTCCATGGGTTCTCAGATATCGTCAGCAGCTCCACGTCGACCCTACCCTCAAGAACGGCAACAGTCAAATGGCTATCCTCCTCCTACTGCCAATGGATACTATCAATCACAGCGCCAAAGCAGTAGCATGGTACAGACGCAGCCGCAACCGCAGTACCTGCCACAACCTTTGAATCCGGGAAGTCGTCCATATGCTCAACCCCAACGAATAGATTCTCGGCAACCTCCACAATCACAATACAACAGGCAGCCTCCTGATCGTGGATACCCCTCCAATCTCGTAGATTCTTATAAGCCTGTGCCAGACCGAGGCTATCCTCCCAATCCCGCTCTCAACTCGGACCCTTTCCGCAGCCAGTCCATGGCGAGCATGAGAACTCCCAGCAATTCCGCAAACAATAACTACGGGGGCGCCAATAATTACACCCAAGCGGCTGCAACTTCGTTTCGTCAGCAACCACATCAATCGTCTATGGGTTCACGAACAACGGCGCAAGGGCGGGTTGTACCGGAAAGACACGACGAGAGGGCAATGTCAATGATTTCTTTTTCAATGGACAGGGACCACAGCCAGACTATGAGTGGGAGGGTCATACCGAATAGGAGAAGAGAATCTGGCTCGGATATACCAGGGGACGACGTTTCCGTGCAAGACGTACCGTCTCGTACTCCGACCTTGGTGGGCCAGAGCGGACGAGACAGTGGCATGAGCCCTGATAGTACTACGCCTTCGAGGAGCATGTCAATGGCATCCACAATTGTGTCCTCGACCGATCGAGCAGACTCTCTGCAACACAGGCCGTCAGTTCAGAAGGGCGCCAGCTCCTCGACAAACAGCGCTGTTATATCGGCTCAGAGTAGAGCGCCGTTGGTATACCCAGCACTTCTGTCAAGAGTGGCGGACGTTTTTCGGGAAAGAATATCTGCTGGTGACAGGAACAAGAACGAGCTTTCCTATAAATTCGCTTTCACAGGGGCGGAGGCTGTGGATTTGATATCGTACATCATCAAGACCACGGATCGGAACTTGGCTCTACTTCTCGGGCGCGCGCTGGATGCTCAAAAGTTTTTCCACGATGTGACTTACGACCATCGGCTCAGAGATTCTTCGACAGAGATCTTTCAGTTTCGAGAAGCTCTTATGGAAGATACTTCAACGCATGTCAACGGAGTCTTCACCCTCCTCACAGAGTGTTATTCGCCGACGTGCACAAGAGACAGACTTTGCTATTCAATAGCATGTCCTCGACGGCTGGAGCAACAGGCAAGGCTGAATTTGAAGCCACAACCAGGTTTAAGACGGCAGCAGTCGACAACCAGTCTTCACGCCGACGATACCGACGAACAGAAGCTTTGGATCAATACGGTATCCCAAGAAGTGGCTGATAGCGTTGGGGAAAAGGAAAAGAAGCGTCAGGAGGTCATCTCTGAAATCATGTACACTGAACGCGATTTCGTGAAAGACCTGGAATATTTGCGAGACTTCTGGATGAGGCCGTTACGCTCGACCAATTCTGCAAACCCATCACCTATCCCAGAGCGACATCGGGAGAGGTTTGTGCGAACCGTTTTCTCTAATTGTATGGACGTGCACGCAGTCAATGCGAAATTGGCGGACGCTCTGACGAGACGCCAACAAGAAAACCCAGTGGTACGGAATGTCGGGGACTTGTTCTTAGAATATGTTCCACGTTTTGATCCATTCATCAAGTATGGTGCAAATCAATTATGGGGCAAATATGAGTTCGAGAAGGAACGTACATCCAATGCCATGTTTCAGAGGTTTGTGGATGAAACAGAACGTCTCAAAGAATCTCGGAAGCTGGAGCTGAATGGGTACTTGACGAAACCTACAACAAGATTGGCTAGATATCCTCTTCTGTTGGAGAATGTGTTGAAATATACTGCCGACGACAATCCAGATATCAAGGACATCCCTCGAGCTACACTCATGATCAAAGCGTTTCTTGCCAAGGTCAACGCAGAGTCTGGAAAATCAGAAAACCAGTTCAACCTCCGAATGCTGCAACAGCAACTTGTCTTTGGCCCTGGACAAAAGAGCGACTTGAAGCTGCTTGAGGAGAATCGGGAGTTGGTCTACAAGGGGCCGTTAAAGAAAAGTCCAACGGATTCGAGCGAGATCATGGTGTACCTCTTCAACCACGCCCTCCTTTTTGCCCGCCAAAAAACCAACAACAGGCAAGAGGAGCTTCGGGTGTACAAGAAACCGATACCGCTTGAGCTTTTACTTATCACACAAATGGATGAGGTCATACCCAGATTAGGGATTGCTAAACGACCGTCTTCGAGTTTGATTCCTGGAGCGAAGGCTGCTATCAACGGTCCAAAAGCTACTGGCAGCGCGAAAGAAGGCTTCCCGCTGACCTTCCGTCACATTGGCAAGGGTGGTTACGAAGTTACGCTGTTTGCAACCTCGCATGTTCAACGACGAAAATGGATGGAGGCGATCGAAGCACAGCAGAGCAAACTTCGAGATCGTGGGAATTTCTACACCAAGACCATTGTTAGCGATAACTTTTTTACCAGTGCTCACAAGGTCAATTGCGCTGTACCCTTTGGTATGTCAGGCGATCTCCATTCGCTTGCGCGTGTAGCTAATACGATTCAACAGATGGGGGTCGCAAGCTTGTCTTTGGTACGGATAGTGGCATCTATCTATCGGATCGCAAGCCGAAGTCATCAACAGCCAAGCCTAAACGTATACTTGATGCCGGTGTCGTGACACAGATCGATGTCCTGGAAGAGTACCAGCTTCTGCTTGTGCTTGCCACCAAGAGCCTGATGTCTTATCCGCTGGAGGTTCTGGACGCCAATGACAGCCAATCGCCCATGATGAAGAGGCCAAAGAAGATTCAAGGCCACGCCAATTTCTTCAGGGCTGGTGTTTGCATGGGTAGGCATTTGGTTTGCTCAGCAAAAATGTCGGGCATATCCACCACCATCAAGGTCTTTGAACCGTCGGATACTATCTCGAAGAACAAGAAGAAGCCAGCCATTGGCAGGATGTTCCAAGGCAACCAGGATTCTCTCAAGCCGTTCAAGGTAAGTTACCATTATACACCATGCCAAATGAAAACACTAACGATTTCAAGGAATTCTACGTCCCTGCTGAATCCTCCTCGATTGATTTTCTCCGCTCGAAACTCTGTGTTGCCTGCTCTCGCGGCTTCGAAGTAGTCAGTCTTGAAACCCTAGAAACGCAACCCCTTCTCGACCACGCCGACACCTCGCTGGACTTCGTCACCCGCAAAGACATCATCCCCATCTCCATCGAACGACTCAACGGCGAATTCCTGCTCCACTACACAGAGTTCTCGTTCTTCGTCAACAGAAACGGCTGGCGAGCTCGACCGGATTGGTTGATCAACTGGGAAGGTCGACCACAGACTTTTGCTCTCTCACATCCATATTTGCTTGCATTTGAACCGAATTTCATTGAGATAAGGCATCTGGAGACGAGTGCGCTGGTGCATATTATCACGGCGAAGAATATTCGGATGTTGCATTCTTCGACGAGAGAGGTAAAATCTCCCTCCTCCCCACGATTTCGAACTTCTCGCTAATCTGTTCTCCAGATCCTGTACGCTTACGAAGACGACGGAGGCGAGGACGTGGTGGCCAGTCTAGACTTTTGGAGCAAACCCCCTCCGACATGACCCTCCGCTAATCGAACCCCAACCTATCGACCTGGGGTGAATGCATTTCAGCGCTCGCGAGCATTTGTACTTCAAGGGCCCTTTGTCCCTGCATTGGTGGTCCTTTGATGGCATTTCCGGCAATCCATTGGCCGCGCCCAAGACCGCTACAGGAGTTGGCAGTTACGCGGTAGACAGCCGCGACAGAGCGGGGCCGAGATGGAGCGGTGGTGCACAGCGAGTGAGGTGCAGACGAGGCGGCGACTGTTTGGAGCGCGGAGCAGAAGGGGCGTTGAGGATGAGGGGAACGTGTTTGGTTTAGATACCGACATAAGGGGGGTTTTGTAGCGGATGCAGCTAGTATGTCTGCGGGATCAAATGGAGTAGCATCGTCCTATCGGATTTTCAAGCCAGTGAACATCGGCGTGGGTCTCGCCTGCCAGGCTGTCTCGTACTCCACCTTCCCCCTCTTCCCGAAATGGAAATAGCACAGCGAACCACCCGCCCGCTCCGAAAGGGTTTGAGTCATCCACCCCTCATCCCCATTACCTCCCGCATAATAACATCCACCTCCCCGCAAGTCCCAGAGAGCAGGGGGGAGGATGGGGGGCGGACGGATGTGGGGAGAAGAGGGGGTTGGTCTGTTGTCTTTCTTAAGGGGCAGTGGTGGTGTGGGGAGCGGGGAAGGAGAAGAGCAGATTAGTTTGCTTGTATATTTGGGACGAGTGGTGGAGGGTGTATTGGGCTTGAGGGGGGGTTGTATGG
>JAABUQ010010334.1_pt1 | contig 12262 bp, 8 predicted proteins | sample 5560001 | NCBI WGS metagenome assembly JAABUQ01 (sample SAMN10711888, study PRJNA513371) | rock metagenome | isolation source: Antarctica rocks | place: Antarctica: Victoria Land, Finger Mt nord | collected 2015-12-18
CCGCCCCCCCCCCCCCCGGGGGGGGGTGGGCGGGGGGGGGGGCGCGCCGGACGAAGGACCGGTGGCCGATCGGCCCAAGGCCGGCGACGATCCCGGTTCCAGCTTCGTCTGGCCCAAGGCGCCGCAAGGCTCGGACAAGAGGAAAGCTCCGGCCCCGTCCGGCCCGCTTTCCGCCGAGTTCGACAAGCTCGCCGCGGCCGAAGCCGGGTCGGACCAGCTCCCGCCCGCGACTTCTTCCCCGATCGTCGAGGATCTCGGCCAGGTCGGCTCCCCCTCGGCGAGCCCGCCGGGAGACCCAGCCTCGGCCGGCGGCGGTACAGGCACCGCCTCGCGGGCGAACCAGGCCGGCCGGCCGGCCGGGGTGAAATCTTCGAAGGACCCCGGATCGTCGGCGAACCCGGACCGCTCGGGCAGTGCCGGGGCCGGCGGGTCGGATCCGGCGCGGCGGATGCTCGGGCAGAGCAGTAGTTCCGCCTCGTCGTCGGGCTCGCCGCCGCCCCCACAAGGGCTGGCCGGGCTCGGCCTGGGGCTGCCCAACGGGATGACCCCGCCGCAAGGCAACCCGGGCGATCCTCCCCCGACGCCCCCCGCAGCGTCGCCCCGGTCGCGGCCGTCGGCGATGCCGGAGCTTCCCCCGGGCAAGATCCACGACCGGACGTTCGAGGTCGTGGTCGTCTGCAACGCCCGGGGGGTGATCGTCCAGCCGGGTGGATACCGCGTCACGTCGGGCGCCTTGAAGGATCGGGACGGGCTGTTCAAGAAGCAGATCGTCGGTCTGGTCAAGGGCAAGCGGATGTCCGAGCCGGACGTGATCGTCGAGCCCAAGGTCCGGTTCCTGGTCCAGGCGGGCGGATACGAGACGTATCGGACCGCCCGGAGTCAATTCCTGCTCTCCGGCCTCGACTGGCCGGCGACGACCCAGGTGGCCGACCCCGACCCCCTGGGCATCCTCCCCTCGGAGGGCTGGTGATGTCCGACCCGATCGATCGCGAGAATGCCCCGAGCCCGAACCCGAGCCCGAAGCCGACCCCCGGCCGGGGGCCCGAGCCCGAGTCTTACGCCCGGATCGTCTCCCGCCCGGCCCTGGTCCTGGCCGTGCTGGCGACCCTGGCGGCGCTCCAGTTCCGGCCCAAGGCCGAGCCCGACGCGCCGGTGGCCCGGCCGGTGGCGGCGCCGGTGCCGTCGCCGGTGTTCGATCCGCCCACGCCTTCGAAGCCGAAGCCATCCTCGAAGCCGAAGCGGGCACCGAAGCCGGTCCCGCCGGCCCCGAAGCTAGACCGGACGGCCATCGCCAGGGCCGAGGAGTCGCTCGACGAGGCGAGCCGCGAGCGGGCTCGGGCCGACGCCCGGCTCGCCCAGGCGGAGCGAGCCCTGGACGAGGCGTCGCTCCAGGTGGCCAACGACCTGGCGGCGAGCAAGACCATCGCCTCCAGGGTCCGCGACCCCAGCGCCCGGATCGCCTCGGCCTCGACCAAAGGAGGCTTCCTCCGCGGCCAGCGCGACAAGCTCAAGGCCGAGCTCGCCGCGCTCGAGCGGATCCCTTCGCCCAAGGCGAAGCCGCTCCTGGCCAAGAACGCGGTGAGCAAGCCGACCGACGGCGCCGAGTATCACTTCGAGGTCCGCCGCGACCGGGTCTCGTTCCTCGACCTCGACCGGCTGGTCGACATGGTCAAGACCGACGCCCGGCTCCGGCTCAGGAACGGGGGGAACCGGGGGCGGCTGGCCTCGATCGTCGGCCCGGTGGGGGCGTTCTCGCTCCGCTACGAGATGGGCCGGGCCCTGCCCGACGCGATCTCCGAGGTCGTCGACCTCCGCGAGGCGACCTACAACCTGGTCGGCTGGGAGGTCGTGCCCGGCGGCGAGAACCGGGGCGAGACCTTCGACGGGACCCGGGGGTCCTCCTCCAACTACTCCCGGGCGATCAACCGCCTCAACCCGGGCCGGGACACCGTGACGATGTGGATCTATCCCGACGGCTTCGCCCTCTACCGCCGGCTCCGCGACGAGCTCCACGCCCGGGGGTTCCTCGTCGCCGCCCGCCCCCTGCCCGAAGGGACGAGCATCAAGGGGAGCCCGTCGGGGTCGCTCTCGGCCGGCCAGTGATATTTTCGTGCGAACATGAGGACGTGAAAGCGTCAACGGCCCCGGGGGGCATATCGGCCGCCGGAGTCGCGGGCGATGACCTTGAGGTCGTCGCCGGCGGCGCCGGAGGCGAGGTCGATGCAGTGGATCGGCACCTTCTTGGGATTCGACTTCGCCACGGCCTCGGCCGTGCCGGGGGGGAAGGCGCCGTCGGAGAGCAGAAAGACGGCGTCGGGCCGCATGGCGAGGGCGAGCGCGAGGGCCGACCGGGGGTCGGTCCCGCCTCCGGCCTGGACCAGGTCGAGCCAGCGGGCGAGCTGGGCCTTGGCGGGGTGGTCGGCCGATCTGGGGAGCTCGCCGGGCATCGGCACCGGCTGATCGTTGTAGAAGATCACCTTGAACCGCTGGGGGGCCTGCATGGCCCGGATCGTCCGCATCAGCTCGGATTTAGCCCGGTCGAGCCGGGATTCGTCGTCCATGCTGCCCGAGCAGTCGACCACGAAGATGAAGACCTGCCCCTCGGCCTTGAGCCCGAAGAACGACGCCTGCCGCCAGGGGGGCACGTCGGCCAGGTCGGCCCCGTAGCGGCCGGTCCCCGCCGCTCGGCCGCGCGAGGCGGCGTAAGCCTCGCCCGACATCACGGCCGGGCCGTCGTCGACGGGCTTGGCTTTGACCTTAAGGGTCGGCTTGCCCTTGGGCGAGGCGGCCGGAGGTTGAGCCGCCGGAGGCTGCGCGAGGGCCGGGCCGGCGGTCGCCAGCAGGGCGAGGATCGCGAGCACGAGGGCGGGCGTTCGCAAAAGGGGCGGCCTCCGTCGACTCCGCCGGCCGGCCTCGATCGGCCCGGCCTTCGCATCCACCATACCCCGCCCGGGGCCCTCCGGCCAGCGGTCCGGCGGTTTTCGGGGGCGGCCCCGATCTTGACGGGGCTGAGAGGATCCGGGGCATCAGATCGAGGTGGACCCCGGCCCGCGCCGGGCCCGTTGCATCGCCACGGAGTTGCTGGTCCCGCATAAGACGGGGTAGGATCCTCGACGGCCCGGCGCGCCACCCATGTCCCTGCGCCGAACAACTTGTTTACCCCTGCCACCCGGTTCCGGGACTCAGCCCGCCCCTCTTGAAGGACCGATGAGCCCTGGCTCGGATCCGGCCCGTCCGGCCCGGCTTGCCCGGGGCCGGGGCGCGGGCTTAAACTGTTCCGGGCCCCGATGGCCTCGGCCGACCTTCGAGAATGATGAGGTCGGCCCGATCTTCGAAAAGATTCCCGCCCGCCACACGAACCCTCGGCCGAAACCGGACGTACCCATGGTGAAGGCCCTCGGTTCGGCGACCATCGAAGACCTCGCCCCCTTCTCGGACGAGGAACTGCTCGGTCGTTACCGCGACTCGGCCGTTCCGGACGACTTCAACGAGTTGGTCCGCCGCTATGAACGCGAGCTTTATCGGTACCTGGCCCGCTACCTCGGCAACCCCTCGCTGGCCGACGACGTGTTCCAGAACACGTTCTTGCAAGTCCATTTAAAACGAGGCTTGTACGAGGACGGACGCCCGGTCCGCCCCTGGTTGTACTCGATCGCGACGCATCAGGCCGTCGACGCGCTGAGGAAGGCGGGCCGTCACCCGACGGTCAGCCTCGATCGTCGCGTCTCGGGCTCGGGCGAGAGCGACCCCGGCACCTTGGTCGACCTCCTGGTCGGCGACGCGACGGCCCCGCTGGCGAAGATGCAGGAGCAGGAGCGGCGGGACTGGGTGGCCCGGAGCGTCGAGAAGCTGCCCGAAGGGCTCAAGCAGACCTTGATGCTGGCCTACCACCAGGACCTGAAGTATCGCGAGATCGCCGAGATCCTCAAGATCCCCGTCGGCACGGTCAAGTCTCGGCTCCACGCCGCCCTGGCGAAGCTCCAGGAGATGGCGAAGGCATCGAGGCAAGATGGGAATGGTTGATCCGATGACACACGAACACCTCCTCGATTATGCCCTCGGCCAGCTCGAAGGCCCCTCGCACGCCCAAGCCGAGGCCGCCATCGCCGCCGATCCCGCCCTCTCCGCCCGCCTGGACCGGCTCGGCCGGGGCCTGGGATTGCTCCTCGACGACGGCGGGGCCCACGAGCCCCCCGCCGGCCTGGCGGCCCGGACCGTCGCGTCGGTCGCCGAGCGCAAAGGGCGGCGGGCCATCCTCGACTTCGTCCCCTCCCGGGTCCCGTTCCGCTGGGCCGACGTGGCCGTCGCGGCCGGCGTCCTGCTGGCCGGCCTCCTGACCCTCGTCCCGGCGCTCCACGCCAGCCGGGACCGGATGAGCCAGGCCGGCTGCACCTTCAACCTCCAGCAGCTCGGCCAAGGGCTGGCCGGCTACGGGATCCGCCACCAGGAATACCCCGACGTCTCCGAGGTGGGGGCCAAGGCCCCGGTCGGCGTCTACGCGATGAAGCTCAACGACGAGGAGTTGGTCCGCGACCCCCGCGCCTTCCATTGCCCGTGCCAGGGGGATTGCCCCGCCGTCGGCCGCGAGCTCGACCCCAACCACATCGACTACGCCTACCACATCGGGTTCCGACCCGACTCCTCCGCCAAGGCCAAGCCCGTCACCCCCTGGCTGGCCGGTATCATCCCCCTCCTGGCCGACCAGCCACCGCACGCCCCGGGCCACGAAGGGGTCGTCCTGGCCGGCAACAGCCCCAACCACGGCCGCCGGGGCCAGAACGTCCTCTTCTCCGACTTCCACGTCGAGTTCCACCCCTCCCGCAAGATCAGCCCGGTCGACTCCGACCTCTACCTCAACGACCAGGCCCGGCCCGAGCCCGGCCTCGGCGTCCAGGACGCCGTGCTCGTCCACCCCAGGTCGCACGTCCTGGCCCATTGAGCGACCTCGGCCACGGGACACCTCGAATCCGACGATCCCCGGGGACAACCCCCGGGGATTTTTCTTGCGCCGCCATGCCGGCGGATTTCCGGTGATAGGGGGAATGGGAGAACGCCGATAAACTGGTGGACCCAGGTTAGGTCGGCGCCTTCGGGGGACTCGGGGGCGGAACCGACGTCGATCTCGCGAGCACGGCAGGAGGCCGGCCGATGGTGACCCGGAAGCTTCGATGGGCCCTGGTTTTGGGGATCGGCCTGGCGGTCGCGCCGGCCGGCCGGGCCGCCCGAGGGCAGGCCCCGATCTTGCCCGGCGAGGGGGTGTTGACCCCGTCGGGCGCTTCCCCCGGGTCGAACACCTCGATCCTTGGACCCCTGCCCGGGTCGGGCGGGGCCAACTTCTACGACCAGGCGGTCGGGGGCGGCCAGATCATCGGCGGCCGGCCGGGCGCGAGCACGCCGAGAGTACCGACCTCGATCTCGGTCCCCGGCGGGGGCCCCCAGGCCACCCCCTCGTCGGGCGTGGTGGCCCTGCCCCCGGTCGCCCCCTTGACCGAGGTCCCGCTCTACGGGACCTTCGATCTCCCGCTCGTCGACGACGCCGGGCCGCCCGGCGGCCTGACCTTCGACGGGGCGCTCGACCTCCTGCTCAAGGCCAACCTCGACCTCCTGGCCAGGCGGTTCGAGATCCCCTCGGCCCGAGCCGACCAGTTGACCGCCAGCCTCCGGGCCAACCCGATCTTCTACGCCGACGGCCAGCTCGTCCCCTACGGCGAGTACACCAGGCAGCGGCCCGGCGGCCAGACCCAGTACGACGTCAACATCTCCCACCCCTGGGATTATTCGGGCAAGCGGAGGGCCCGGATGGCCGTCGCCGCCTCGGCCACCCGGATCGTCGAGGCCCTGTACCAGGACGCCGTCCGGCTCCAGATCGCCAACCTCGCCAACGCTTATATCAGCGTCCTCGCGGCCCGCGAGACCGCCCGGTACGTCGACGCCGGGGTCAAGGGGCTCGAAGGCGTCCTCGCGGTGGCCAAGATCCAGAAGGGCTTTAGCGATCGGACCAGCGCCGACGTCTCCCGGCTCCATGCCCAGAGCGAGTTCGCGGCCGTCGGCCGGGACGACGCCGATGCCTCGCTTCGCCGGGCGAAGCGGGCCCTGGGCGTCCTCCTGGGGATGTCGCCGCCCGAGGCCGAGCAGATCGAGATCCTCGCCCCGGTCCGCGAGGACGTCGCCGCGATCCCGCCGATCGAGTCGCTGATCGCCACCGCCCTGAGCTGCCGGCCCGACGTGGTCGCCGCCCGCCTGGGCAAGACCTACGCCGCCAAGGGGCTCCAGCTCCAGAGGGCCAACCGCTTCGCCGACGCCTACGTCCTCTATCAGCCGTTCACGTTCCAAAACAACTCGCCCAACGGCCTGAAAAGCTCCTACTCCTACGCCCTGGGCGTCACGTTCCCCTTGCCGGTCTACAACCGGAACCAGGGGAATATCGAGCGGGCCAGGATCAACATCCAGCAGACCGACGTCCAGCTCGCCGCGCTGGAACGCCTGGTCATCAACGAGGTCCGCCAGGCCGAGCAGGAGTACGCCGTGACCCGGGGGATCCTCGACCGCGTGGAACGGCTAGCCGTCACCGCCTCGAAGAAGGCGCTGGAGGACACCCGCCAGCTCTTCACGGCCGGCGATCTCAAGGACGTCTCGCTCCTGCTCAACGTCCAGCGCGAATTCAACGACAACGTCCGGCTCTACCGCGACACCGCGGTCCGCCACCGCCGGAGCATGGCCGCCCTGAACGCGGCCGTCGGCTCGCGGCTGTTGCCCTGATTCGGGCTTCGAAATGGGGCGGCCCGGCGAGGGAGAGTCGCCGGGCCGCCGGTCCGAGGTTTGGTCGTGACGGGCGAGAGGGCGGCCCGCCGCGACGACTCGCCCGGCCTGGTTTACTTGGCGGGCTTGGTCAGGGTGTAGAACCGCCCGCTCTCGCCGGCCTTCTGGGCGTAGACGGTCAGCTCGCCATCCTTGCCGGCCAGCTCCTGGAACTGCTTGGGGGCGCCCAGGTTGGTGAAGGTCCCGTCCTTGACGGACCGGGTCAGGAGCATCCCCTCTTCCAGTCCGACGGCCTCGGCCGGGCTGTTCTCCTTGACGCTGCTGATGACGACGCCCTTGGCCGAGGCGGGGAAGCCGAGCTGCTTGGCCAGGGCCGGAGTCAGCTCCTGGACCTCGATCCCGTAGCCGGAAACCTCGGCCTTGGCCTCCTCGGGCTTGCGGTCTTCGGCCCCGGACCGGCCAGGCCGGCCCTTGTTGATCATGGCCTGGACGGCGTCGGCCGCGGCGAGGACGACCTTGGTCGTGGCCTCTTTCTTGTCGCGGAGGTAGGTCAGGACGAACTCCTTGCCGACCTCGCTGGTCGAGACCAGGTTGCGGAACGAGTTCATGTTGACGGCCGGGGTGCCGTCGAAGCCGGTGATCACGTCGCCCTGCTGGAGGCCCGCCTTCTCGGCCGGGCTGCCGGCGACGACGTCGACGACGGCCACGCCCTTGGTCTTGGGATCAACCCCGAGCTCGCGGGCCAGGACCGGCGTGAGCGGCTGGAGCTGGATCCCGATCAGGGCCCGGGTGACCTTACCATCCTTGATCAGGCGGTCGGCCAGGTTGGCGGCCATGTCGATCGGGATGGCGAAGCCGACCCCGGCGCTCGAGCGGGTGCCGGTGGCGATAGCCGCGTTGATCCCGATCACCTTGCCGTCGAGGTCGACCAGCGGGCCGCCCGAGTTGCCCGGGTTGATCGCCGCGTCGGTCTGGATGAAGTCCTCGTAGGTACCGCGACCGAGGATCTCGGCGTCATTGCGGCCGATGGCCGAGATGATCCCGGCGGTCACGGTCTGGTCGAAGCCGAAGGGCGAGCCGATGGCCAGGACCCACTCGCCGACCCGGACCTTGGAGCTCTTGCCCCTGGGCAGGGGGCGATAGTCGGTCTTGTCGACCTTGATCACGGCGACGTCGGACTTCGGGTCGGTCCCGACGACCTTGGCGACCACCTGCTCTCCGTCGGAGAACTCGACGACGATCTTGTCGGCCCCCTCGACGACGTGGTTGTTGGTGACGATGTGGCCCTTGTCGTCGTAGACGAAGCCCGAGCCGGTCCCCTCGGCGACGCCGCCGAACTGCTCCTTCTCGAACCGGCCTTCGGGGCCGAAGAACTTCCGGAGCATGTCTTCGAGCTGCTTGGGGTCGAGGTTCTGGCCGTCGCGGGGCATGTGGGGGTTCATCGGAACCCGGACGTTGCCCGCGCCCACCTTGCGCTGGACGCTGATCTGGACGACCGACGGCTTGACGAACTCGGCGACCGCGTTGAAGGCGTCGCCCAAGGCCCGGGCCTGCTTCTGGCCCTCGGGCGAGATCTGCGGGGCGGCGGGGATGGCGCGAGACACCCCTCGGGAGCTGATCAGGGCGGCGGTCGAGAGCACGATGGCCGCCCAGGCCAATGCGTTGCGCTTCATGGCGTTGAGAACTCCTGGCGAAACCGGAATTCGGGTTTGGTTGCGGATCTTCGTCGCGACTCGCGACTTTCGAGCCTCCGGCCCGAGGGTCGGTGGGATCCGAAAGCTCTGCGTCTGCATCCTACGATCGATCGTCCGCGAAGGTTTGCGGCCGGCCCGGCGAGAACCCGAGGCCCGGCCACGACGATTACCCCGCCGGGTTGGCGGGGGAGGCCACTTCGCGATACTTTAGTCCTATTCGCGGAAAGGTCGAGGACATTTCGAGGCGGAGGCCGGATTGCACGAGTACGACCCCCGCGATCAGACGCCTGCCGCCTTCCTCGAACGGGCCCGAGCCGCCGGGGCCAACGACCTCGCCGCGCGTCGGTTGACCTCGGCGATCCTCGGCCACGGGATCCACGACCCCGCCGCCTGGGGCCGCTCGTTCCAGGTCCCCCGAGCCTTGGGCGACCGCGTCGCCCCCCTGCCCCGCCTCGCGCTCGACGCCCACCTCGTCTCGGCCGGCGACGGCTTCGAGAAGCTCCGGTTCCGGACCGGCGACGGCCTGGCCGTGGAGACCGTCCTGATCCCGCTCCACAAGCCGGGCTCGGTGAGCGTCTGCCTGTCGTCGCAGGTCGGCTGCGCGATGGGGTGCGCCTTTTGCGCCACCGCCCGGATGCCGGACCGCCGGACCCTAGCCGCCTGGGAGATCGTCGACCAGTGGGTCCAGGCCCGCGACCTCGCCCGAGGTTCCGGCCGCCGCGTGACCGGCGCCGTCTTCATGGGGATGGGCGAGCCGCTCCTGCCCGGGGTCAAGCCTCGGGTCCTGGCCGCCGCCTCGCTCCTTTGCTGCCCCCACGGGGGCCAGGTCGCGGCGAAGAACATCACGATCAGCACCGTCGGGATCGTCCCCCAGATCGACGAGTACACCCGCGAAGGCCACAAATATCGGCTCTCGATCAGCCTCGGCGCCGCGACCGACGCCAAGCGGGCCGAGCTCGTCCCGGCGGCCTCGCGGTGGACCATCGCCGAGGTGTTGGCCGCCGCCCGCCGCCACGCCCAGTCCCGCCGCGACCGGGTGATGCTGGCTTATGTCTGCATCTCCGGCGTGAACGTCGGCGAGGACGACGCCCGGGCCTTGGGCGAGGTCATCGGCGACACCCCGGTCCGCCTCGACCTGATCGACGTGACCGACGCCACCGGCCGCTTCCAACCCCCGGACCCCGATGAGATGAGTCGTTTCCGCGACGCCCTGACCCGCCACGTCGGCCAGCCCGTCGTCCGCCGCTACTCCGGCGGCAAGGACATCGCCGCCGCCTGCGGAACCCTCGCCGGCGCCGTCTGATCGAGCGATCGCCCGATCGGAAAACCCGAGCACGACCCGTTCCTCCCGACCGGCGGCCCACCCTATAGTGGAAGGCCCTTTGCAACCGGACCCTCGGACGGTCCGGACCCCGCCCCCTTCAACGAGAGCCCCGCATGGCCGACCCGACGACGCCCGCGACGACGCCCCTGCCGGTCTTCTCGCTCCAGTGTCACAAGAACGTCGACCTGACGCTCCAGTTCCTCCCCTCGCTCCTGAAGCATTGCCGCGACCCGATCGAGCTGATCGTCCACGACGACGGCAGCCTCACCGCCGAAGATCGCGACCGCCTCGGCGACCGCCTCGGCCCGGTCCGGATCATCTCGCGCGAGGAGGCCGACGACCTCGTCGTCCCCAAGCTCGCCGGCCGGCCCAAGTGCCTGGAATATCGCCGCGAGCACCCCTTCGGCCTCAAGCTGCTCGACCCGGCGCTCATCGCCGGCGGGCCGTTCCTGCTCTGCGACGGCGACATCCTCTTCCTCAGGGACTTCGAGGGGCTCGACCGCCGGGCCGAGCCGGGCGAGGACCTCGTCTTCATGAGGGACTGGACCACCTTCTACGTCTTCTCGACCGCCCCTCGCTACTTCGGCCCGTACCGGACCCCGCTGGCCGACTACGTCAACGCCGGCCTGCTCTACTGCACGCCCAAGGCGTTCGACCTCGATTTCATCGAGTGGTACATCGGCAACCCCAAGTTCATCTGGTACATGTGGCTCGCCGAGCAGACCGTCTGGGCCGCCCTCGCCGGCCGCTCCGCGTCCCGCTTCCACGACCCGAGCCAGGTCGACTTCCCCAGGCCCAGCCTGGAATACCGGCCCGACTGGACCGCCCTCCACTTCGTCAGCCCGATCCGCTACCTCGCCTCCGACCCCGAGTTCATGGCCAACCTCCGCGACCGCGCCGCGAAGGCCCAAGGGCAAGGCTTGGCGACCCTCCGGACCCTGCCGGCGATCCGCCACAACATCGCCCAGGACGTCACGCGCCGGGTCTTCACCAAGTTCCGACCGTCCTACATCCAGGTCGCCATCGACAAGGGGCCGATCCCGATCGCGCGATAGGCCCCGCTCGGGGATCGGGGTCAGGTCCCCGCGATCACTCGCTCGTACTCGTCATGCGGGCCGATCCAGGACCAGACCAGGCCGTCCGGCCCGTCCGCGGCCAGGGCTCGATACCCCAACCCGGCTCGAACCGACCACGGCCGTCGTCCGACTCGTTTGAGGTGCGAGGATGGGTGCCGGTGGTCTGCCCGCGACAGGTCGTCATCGCGATCGGCCACCCGTCGCACGGCCTTGGGGAGTCGCCCCTAAGATGCCCGGAAGTCGGCCATCGTGTGATGGTTAACAGCGGGCGAGCTCGCCCGGTCCGATGCTCTTCGAGCGCCCGATCGATGAGCGCGTCGAGCTTGCCGGCACCTTCATCCCGCCCGATCCGCTCGTCCCACTCCCGCTCGGCCTGCTCGGCGAGCCAATCATCGATCTGATCCAACTCGGACATCGGGTCTCCTCCGCGTCGTGCCCGCGACGGGCCCCTCCACGCCGGCTCAGACCGGGGACGGGTTCCGCTCGCCGAAGCCGGCCTGGTGCCAGTAGGGGTAAGCCTTGGTCGTGGCGCTGGCGGCGTCGAGCCGGGCGACCTGCTCGGGGCCGAGGGTCCAGCCGAGGGCGCCGAGGTTCTGGCGGAGCTGCTCCTCGTCCCTCGCCCCGACGATCACGTTGGCGACGGTGGGGCGCCGGAGGAGCCAGTTGAGCGCGACCTGGGGGACGGACTTGCCGGCCTCCTGGGCGACCTCGTCCAGAGCATCGACGACCCGGTAGACGTATTCGTCGGCAACGGTCGGGCCGAGGTCGACGACGGCCTTGCTGTTCAGGCGGCTCCCGGCGGGCAAGGGCTGGCCTCGGCGGAGCTTGCCGGTCAGGCGGCCCCAGCCGAGGGGGCTCCAGACGACCGCGCCGACCTTCTGATCGAGGCCGAGCGGCATCAGCTCCCACTCGTAGTCGCGGCCGATCAGCGAGTAATACGCCTGGTGGGCGACGTAGCGGGCCAGGCCGTGCTTCTCGGAGGCGGCCAGGGACTTCATCAAGTGCCAGCCCGAGAAGTTGGAGCAGCCGATATAGCGGACCTTGCCGGCCTTGACCAGGTGGTCGAGCGTGCCGAGGACTTCCTCGACCGGCGTCATCGCGTCGAAGGCGTGGAGCTGGTAGAGGTCGATATAATCGGTCCCCAGCCGCTTCAGGCTCCCCTCGACGGCCCGGGTCAGGTGGAACCGCGACGAGCCGACGTCGTTGGGCCCCTCGCCGTGGCGGAAGGTCCCCTTGGTCGATATCAAGACCTGGTCTCGCCGGCCCTTGATGGCTCGGCCGAGGATCTCCTCGGCCATCCCGGCGGAATAAATGTCGGCCGAGTCGAACATGGTCAGGCCGGCGTCGAGGCAGATGTCGACCAGCCGGGTCGCCTCGCCGACGTCGGTCTGGCCCCAGGCCCTGAAGAA
>JAABUQ010010335.1_pt1 | contig 12261 bp, 10 predicted proteins | sample 5560001 | NCBI WGS metagenome assembly JAABUQ01 (sample SAMN10711888, study PRJNA513371) | rock metagenome | isolation source: Antarctica rocks | place: Antarctica: Victoria Land, Finger Mt nord | collected 2015-12-18
TACTCGCCGGCATTGATGATGCCGACCATCGCGGTCAGCAGCTGGCCGAGATAGGCGGCGCCGCCGACCTCGTCGAGCAGGCCGGAATGCTCGAACTCCGCGCGCAGGGTGATGGCGTCGGCGAGCTGGCCGGCCTCCACCCGACGGGTGATCGCCTGGAAGATGCGGCCATGCACCGGATCGGTGAAGTGTTCGGGGGCGAGGAACTCGCTGACCCGGTCATAGGCCTTGTTGTTGGCCAGCAACGCCCCGAGCAGGGCCTGCTCGGCCTGCACGTTGGAGGGGGGCGTACGCTGGGACAGGCCGAACAGGCCCTCCCTTCGAGGGGATTCGATCTGATTCACCGACACACACTAACCCCTTACTTACTTGGTTTCAGCCCTCCTGATCTGTGGATAACGAGGAACACGGGGATGGTGCCCGCGCCAGCCGGTCCAGCGCCGCGTAGCCGGTGACGACGTGGTAGAGCGAACTGGCCGGGATGGCGTCGCTGGCCGGGGCGAAGGCCGCATCGAGCTGATCGGTCCAGGCGCCCATGACCGGATGGGCGAAGTAGCGGCCGAGCAGGTTGTCCACGATGCGCGGGATCTCGCTCGCCTGGCCCATCGCCGCGTGCGCCCGCAGCGCCTCCGTCTGCACCCACAGCCGCGCCGAACCGCGCTTTACCTGGCCGTCGCGGGTCAGTGCGTCCCGCACCAGGCCAGTGGCCGGGTCGATCGCCCAGCGGGCGCAGAACCCGTACAGCAGCGTCCGTTCGGCGCCGGTGTCGGTGCCGATCAGGCGGTCCGCCTCGTCGAGCAGCCAGATCCACTCATAGTGGTGCCCGGGCTCGACCAGGTCACCGGCCTCGCCCGGCGCGCGTGCCCAGCCATCGGTAAAGAATTCGCCCAGGGTGCCGCTGCGCGGATCGAGCAGGCGGCTGCGGAACAGCCCGACCAGGGTCGCGGCGCGCGCGGCATGATCCGGGTCACCGGTGGTCTCGAACAGCGCCAGCAGCGCCTCCAGCAGGTGCATGTGCGGATTCTGCTGCCGCCAGCCCGGCTCGGCGGGCAAGCTGTTGACGTAGCCGCCGGCCGGATGCGCCATGCTCCGGTCGAGCCAGTCCAGCAGCCGGTCGGCGCGTTCGATCGGCGCCACCTCGCCGGTCAGGCGGGCTTGCCAGGCCAGGGCGAGCAGGACGAAGGCGAGGTCGTACAGGTCCGCGGTGGTGTCCAGCCGCTCGCCGGAGCGGGTCAGCCGGCGCGCCCATAGCTCCCGGCGGTCCAGGTGGCGGGTCATGAAGCGGTAGATGCCGGCGGCGCACGCCTCGCCCGGCGGCCAGCCCATCAGCGCCGCCTGCGCGAACACCACCAGCTGGCGGGCCTGCACGCGCAGGCGCTTGAAGCCGGGCAGGCCGGGCACGCCCGTACGATCGAGATGCTCGTGCGCGCCCAGGCCCGGGTCGCATCCGGTATCGGCCCAGAACGGCAGCGACACCTCGAACAGCCAGGACCGGAAGGCCTCGTGCGCGGCCGTCAACGGCCCGTCGCTCATGCGAGCAGCGCGTCCCCGGGGATCTCGTCGGCGGCGCGTATGCGCGCGATCATGGCCGTGGTGGACTGCTCCGGCACCAGCCCGGCCAGCACCACGACGCCGCCCGCCGCCCGCACCAGCTCGGCGCCGACGACCTCGTCCGGCGCGTAATCCGCCCCCTTGACCAGCACGTCCGGCAACAGCGCGCGTATCAGCTCAAGCGGCGTCGGCTCGTCGAAACAGACCACGAGATCGACGTGGCGGATCGCCGCCACCACCTGGGCACGCGCCGACAGCCGGTTGACCGGGCGTAGCGGCCCCTTCAGCCGGCGCACGCCCTCGTCGGTGTTCAGGGCGACGACCAGCCGGTCGCACTCCGCCCGCGCCGCCGCCAGCAGCGACACGTGGCCAGGGTGGAGGATGTCGAAGCAGCCATTGGTGAAGCCGACGCGCAGCCCCTGCGCCTTCCAGCGCCGGGCCAGCGCCTGCGCGTGCGCCAGCGTGGCGAGCGACCCTGCTTCGGCCGGGCCCGGATGCTCGCCGAACTGCCGGTCGAGCAGCTCCAGCTCCTGCATCACCTCGACGATGTCCGCAGTCGCGGTGCCGAGCTTGCCGACCACCACGCCGGCTGCGGCATTGGCGATGCGCATCGCGTGGGCCAGCGCGTAGCCGCCGCCATGCGCCAGCGCCATCGCCGCGATCACGGTGTCGCCGGCGCCGGACACGTCGAACACCTCGCGCGCGCGCGCTGGCACCGACAGCACCGAACCGTCCCGCTCGACCAGCGTCATGCCCTTCTCGGAGCGCGTCGCCAGGATCGCGTCGGCGTCGGCCTGTTCCATCACGCGTCGGGCGGCGCGCACCACCTCGGCCTCATCTTCGGCGGGCAGGCCCGCGGCGGCGGCCAGTTCGCGGACGTTTGGGGTGATGCAGGTGGCGCCGCGATAGCGCGAGAAGTCGTTGGATTTCGGGTCCACGAACACGGCGATGCCGCGCCTGCGGGCGCCCTCGATCGCATGCGCGAGCACCGTGGGGGCGCACACCCCCTTGTTGTAGTCCGACAGCACCAGCACGCCTGCCGCGCCGAGATGGCGGTCGATCGCGGCGACCAGCGCCTGCTCCTCTTCGGGTTGCAGCGGCAGCCGGCTCTCCTCGTCGGTGCGCACCACCTGCTGGTTGGCGGCGATGAAGCGGGTCTTGCAGATCGTCGGGCGCGCCGCCGAGGGCACCAGCCCGTCGGTGGTGCAGCCCTGTGCCGCCACGATGGCCGACAGGGCGCTCCCCGCCGCATCCAGGCCGACCAACCCCACCAGCACCGCACGGCCGCCGAGCGACAGGATGTTGCTCGCCACGTTGCCGACGCCGCCGGCCATCTCGCGCGTGCGGGTCAGGCGCAGCACCGGCACCGGCGCCTCCGGCGAGATGCGCTCCATGGCGCCGTAGACGTAGCGGTCGAGCATCACGTCGCCGACGCACAGCACCGAGATGGCGGAGAAGTCCATCACCCGAAGGCCGCCACCAGCGCACGCAGCGCGGGCTGCCGCGACGGCTTCAGCCGGGCGGCGTGCAGCACCGCGCGCGCCTCGCGTATGGAACGGTCGAGCTCGGCGTTGAGGATCACGTGGTCGAACTCCTCCCAGTGCGCGATCTCGTCGCGGGCGGCGCGCAGGCGGCGGCCGATCTCCTCGGGATCGTCCGAGGCGCGGGAGCGCAGCCGGTGTTCCAGCACCGCGCGCGAGGGCGGCAGCACGAACAGGCTGACCACGTCCTCGGGCAGGGCGGCGCGTATCTGGCGATGGCCCTGCCAGTCGATATCGAACACCATGTCGCGTCCGGAGGCGAGCCAGGCCTGGACCGGCGCGCGCGGGGTGCCGTAGCCGCGGCCGAACACGATCGCCCATTCCAGCAGTTCGCCAGCCTGCGCCATGGCGTCGAACTGCTCCCGGGTGCGATAATAGTAGTGCACGCCCTCGACCTCGCCGGTGCGCGGCGCGCGGGTGGTGACGCTGATCGAGTGCTTCAGCTCCGGCTCGGAGGCGCGCAGGGCGTTGGCGATGGTGCTCTTGCCGGCGCCGGAAGGGGCCGAGATCACCATGCAGACCCCGCGCCGGGCAGTTGGCTCAGACGGCATTGGCGCGATCCTCGCTGGACCGGGTGCTTCTAACAGCCTGCTCCGGCGCTGTTCAATCCGACACGGAGAACGGTAATGTCTCATCTTGAACCCTGGGCGGCCGGCATGGCAGGCAATTGACGTCACCGACCGATATGCACGGGCTCGATCCGGACAGCCCGGGCCCGAGCGACGCCGCTCTGGCTCGCGACCCCAGCTTCGCCAGCCTGCTCGCGCAGACCTACCGGGAGCGTCTCGGCAAGGGGCTGATCCCTGCCGAACTCGACCCGGACGCGGCGGCGCTCTGGCTGTACGAACAGGCGCCGTTCTGCCTGCTCGTCCACAACACCGCCGCCGACCCGCGCTTCGTCTATGCCAACCGCACCGCGCAGGCCTGCTTCGAATACGGCTGGGACGAAATCACGCTGCTGCCGTCCAGGCAATCCGCCGGGCCGCCGGACCGCGCCGAACGGTAGAACTTCATCGAGGCCGTGAAGCGGGACGGATCAGCCACCGGCTACCGTGGGCTGCGCGCCGCCAGGTCGGGCCGGCAATTCTGGATCGAGGACGTGACCATGTGGCAGCTGGTCGATGCATCCGGCGCGCTTCGGGGCCAGGCGGCCGTCTATGGCCGTTGGACGGACGCCTAGGACGGCTTCGCTAGTGTCTCAGTTTGAACTTGGCCGCTCTTGTCCTCGTTCGCATCGGAATTGGAAACGGGTTGAGGATGAAGGTCTACGAAGGCTCTTGTCACTGCGGAGCGATCAAGGTCGCGCTTCGGACCCTAAGAAACGCAGCGGAACTTGGTGCGCGATCCTGCCAGTGCTCGTTTTGCAGGTCGCATGGCGCTTCGTGGACGTCCGATCCGACTGGCGCACTCAAGATCGTCATTGCTGGAAATGTGAGCCGATACCGCCTCGGCACGGGCAGCGCCGAGTTCCTGATCTGCGCGACGTGCGGTGTCGTTCCAGCGGTCATCTGGGCGGCTGAAGGAAGATTGCTGAGCGTCGTGCGGGTCGAGTGCCTGCGAGAGCGAGACGCGTTGCTCGGTCACGCCTCGCGTACTGATTTCGATGATGAAGAGCTAGCGCAGCGCCTCGCTCGGCGCTCGCATAGTTGGACACCGGCCACCGTGACGGCTGTGGGTGTGTCGTCATCCGAAGCCGATGAGGTGCCATCGCGTTAGATCTCGAACCGGGACACCATCCGCTACGCAGCGAGCGCCTGGGTCAGGTCGGCGATCAGGTCCTCGGCGTTCTCGATGCCGATGCTCAGCCGGATCAGCCCGTCGGTCACCCCGGCCTGCGCGCGCACCGCGGCCGGTACCCCGGAGTGGGTGGTCGAGGCGGGGTGGCTGACGAGGGACTCCGTGCCGCCGAGGCTGACCGCCAGCTTGAAGATGCGCAGGGCGTTGAGCACGCGGAACGCCTCCGTGATGCCACCCTCGATCTCGATGCCGAAGGTCGAGCCGGCGCCGGTCGCCTGACGGGCATGCACCGACGCCGCCGGGTCGTCGCGCAACAGGTTGAGCGCGTGCACGTGCCGCACGCGCGGGTGCAGGGCCAGGAAGTTGGCGATGGTCTCGGCGTTGCGGGCGGCGGCGTGCATGCGTAGCGACAGCGTCTCCAGCGAACGGCCGACCATCCAGCAGGAGTGCGGGTCGAGCCCGGTGCCGATCGCGCTGCGCAGCGTGCGCACCGGGCGCAACGCCGCCTTGGCGCCCAGCGCCGCGCCGCCGATCAGGTCGCTATGGCCGCCGATATACTTGGTCAGCGAATAGATCACGACGTCCACGCCGTGGCGCAGCGGCGCCTGGAAGATCGGTCCCAGCATGGTGTTGTCGCAGATCACCAGCGGCACGTGGTCCTGAGCCATGGCTACGCGGTCGCGCAGGATGGCGATGAGCGAGAAGTCGACCAGGGTGTTGAGGGGGTTGGACGGGGTCTCGAGCATGATCACGCTGACCCGGCCGCGCGCCATCGCCCGGTCCGCGGCCGCGTCGATGGCGGCGGCGCTCAGACCGTCGGTGAAGCCCTCGGCCGCCATGCCGTAATTGGCCAGGGTGCGCACCAGCAGCGTCTCGGTGCCGCCATAGAGCGGCTGGCTGTGCAGGATCGCGTCGCCCGGCCGCGCATAGGCCAGGATGGTGGTGGCGATCGCCGACATGCCGGCGCTGAACATCAGGGCGGCTTCCGCTCCTTCGTGGACCGCCAGCCGATCCTCGACGATCTCCGCGTTGGGATGGTTGAAACGGCCATAGACCAAGCCGGCACCCGCCTCGGGCACTTCCTTGCGGCCCGCCACCACGTCGAAATAGTCCCGCCCCTCCTCCGCGGAACGGAAGGCGAAGGTGGAGGTCAGGAACACCGGCGGCTTGACTGCGCCCTCGGAGAGCGCAGGATCGTAACCATAGCCTAGCATCAGTGTCTCGGGATGCAGACGATGCTCGCCCAGTCGGGTGCGGCGGCTCTCTTTGTCGGCCATGCTCGATGCCTCTGTCCGCTCGAGGTGAACCATGCGGCGCAAGCGGCGTCATGGCCCGACAGTCTTAGCTTGAGGACCTAACCATGGAATACAGATATCTCGGCCGTTCCGGCTTCAAGGTGCCGGTGCTGAGCCTGGGCACCGGCACGTTCGGCGGCGGCAACGAGTTCTTCAAGGCTTGGGGGGACACCGATGTCGGGGGCGCGACCCGGCTGGTGGATATCTGCCTGGAGGCCGGCCTCAACATGTTCGACAGCGCGGACATCTATTCCGCCGGTGCGGCGGAGGAGATCCTGGGCGGTGCGATCAAGGGTCGACGCGACAAGGTCATCATCTCGACCAAGGCGACCTTCCGCTTCGGGGACGACCCGAACGGTGTCGGCTCCTCACGCTTCCACCTAATCCAGGCGGCCGAGAGCGCCCTGAAGCGCCTCGGCACCGACTATATCGACCTGTTCCAGCTGCACGCGTACGACGCCAGGACGCCGGTCGAGGAGACACTGGGCGCGCTGGACGACCTGGTACGGGCGGGCAAGATACGCTATGTCGGCGTCTCCAACTTCTCCGGCTGGCACCTGATGAAGTCGCTCAGCGTGTCGGAGCGCTACAACCTGGCCCGCTACGTCGCCCACCAGGCCTACTACTCGCTGATCGGCCGCGACTACGAGTGGGAGCTGATGCCGCTCGGCATCGAGCAGGGTGTCGGCGCGGTGGTGTGGAGCCCGCTCGGCTGGGGCCGGCTGACCGGCAGGATCCGGCGCGGCCAGCCGCTGCCCGCCGACTCGCGCCTGCACAAGACGGCGGACATGGGACCGCCGGTGCCTGACGAGCACGTCTACAAGGTGGTGGACGCGATCGACAAGGTGGCGGCGGAGACCGGCAAGAGCGTGCCGCAGATCGCGCTGAACTGGCTGCTGCAGCGGCCCACGGTGTCGAACGTCATCGTCGGGGCGCGCAACGAGGAGCAGCTGCGGCAGAACCTAGGCGCGATCGGCTGGAACCTCACGACGGAGCAGGTCGCGGCCCTGGACGCGGCGAGCACGGTCACCCTGCCCTACCCGTACTGGCACCAGAGCGGCTTCAGCGAGCGCAACCCGCCACCGGTGTAGCCGCAAAGGCCGCCGCCGCGGTGAGCTGCTCCGGGCTCGGCGTGACGCCGGTATAGAGGATGAACTGCTCCAGTGCCTGCACGGCCTGGATCTCCGCTCCGGTGACCACGCGCTTGCCGAGCCCGCGTGCGGCGCGGATCAGCCCGGTCTCGGAGGGCAGCGCCACGGCGTCGACGACGACGTGCGCCGCCTCGATGACGGCCTCGTCGAAGGCGAGGTCGTCGGCTTCCGGGCCGCCCTGCATGCCGACCGGGGTGACGTTGACCAGCATCGCCGGCCTGCTGTCGCCCAGCGTCGGCGCCCAGCCATAGCCGCAGCCCTCGGCGAGCGCGCGCCCGGAGTGCTCGTTGCGTGCCAGGATGGTGCCTTCGGTAAAGCCGCAGCCATGCAGCGCGAAGGCGACTGCGCGGGCCATGCCGCCGCTGCCGCGCAGCACGAACGGCGTCGCGGGGTCGATCCCGGCCCGTCCGACCAGGCGCTCGATGGCGATGTAATCGGTGTTGTAGGCGTGCAGCACGCCGTCGTCGTTGACGATGGTGTTGACCGAGCCGATCGCCCGCGCGGACGCATCGAGCCGGTCCAGCATCGGGATGCAGGCCTCCTTGAACGGCATCGACACCGCGCAGCCGCGTATGCCGAGTGCACGGATGCCGCCGATGGCAGCTCCCAGGTCGCGCGTGCTGAACGCCTTGTAGACGAAGTCGAGGCCGAGCGCCTCGTAGAGGTGGTTGTGGAAGCGGGTGCCGAAATTGCCCGGCCGCGCCGACAGCGACATGCACAGCCTGGTGTCGCGGTTGATCGACAGCTTGCTCATCGTGTCTGTTCCTTGAGGGCACGCACGCCGATATCGCGCCGCCAGACCGCGTCCGGCCAGTCGATGCGCGCGACCGCGGCATAGGCGGCGTCGCGCGCATCGGCCAGGCCCGGAGCCGTGGCGCAGACGGTGAGCACACGCCCGCCAGCGGCGCGCAGCACGCCGTCCGCATCGAGGCGGGTCGCGGCCTGGAACACGCGCACGCCGGCGATCCGCTCGGCCTGCTCCAACCCGGCGATGGCGCCGCCGGTCTGCGGCGTGCCGGGGTAGCCGCGACCGGCCAGCACCACCGCGACCGAGGCGTCATCGGAGAAATCGAGTGCGCAATCGGCCAAGCGGCCTGCGCACATCGCCGCCAGGGCGGCCAGCAGGTCGGAGCGCAGGCGCGGTAGCAGCGCCTGCGCCTCCGGATCGCCGAAGCGGACATTGTACTCGATCAGCTTCGGCCCCTGCGCGGTCAGCATCAGGCCGGCGAACAGCACGCCGCGGAACGGGGTGCCGCGCCGGACCAGCTCGGCCAGCGCCGGCCGCACCAGGTGATCGAGCGCCCGCTCCTGCGCCGCGCGATCGAAGCCGGGGGGCGGCGATACCGCACCCATGCCGCCGGTGTTGGCGCCGGTATCGCCCTCGCCGATGCGCTTGTGATCCTGGGCCGCGCCGAACAACCGCGCATCGGCGCCGTCGCAGAGGGCGAACAGCGAGACCTCGTCGCCTTCGAGGCACTCCTCGATCACCAGGCCGGCGCCGTCGCGCATCAGCGCGTCGATGGCGGCTTCCGCCTCGTCCAGGGTGGCGGCGACGACGACGCCCTTGCCCGCCGCCAGCCCGTCCGCCTTGACCACGATCGGGGCGCCGCGCCGGCGTGCGAAGGCATGCGCCGCGGCGGCATCGGTGAAGCGCTCCCAGCGTGCGGTAGGGATGGCGGCGGCGTCGCAGACCTCCTTGGTGAAGCTCTTGCTGCCCTCGAGTCGCGCGGCCGCGGCGGTGGGGCCGGCGCAAGCGATGCCGGCCTCGTCGCAGGCATCGGCGAGTCCGCCGACCAGGGGCGCCTCCGGCCCGGGCAGCACCAGGTCGATACCCTCGCCGCGAGCGAAGCCGACCAACGCCGGCACGTCGCCGGCATCGATCGCGACGTTGCGCCCCAGCGCGGCGGTGCCGGGATTGCCCGGGGCGATGAACAGCGCCTCCAGCAGCGGGGAGCGCGCCAGTGCCGCCACCAGCGCATGTTCCCGGCCTCCGGATCCGACCAGCAGGACACGCATCGACGCCTCACTTTCTTGCGGGGCCATAGCAGCAGGGCCTCGCTCTCGACTACCCTGGTGCCCATGGATACGCCCAGCCCGATCTCGAACCTGCCTGAATTTTCCGTCTCGGAGATATCCGGGGCGATCAAGCGGCTGCTTGAGGGCTCGTTCGGCCGCGTGCGTGTGCGCGGCGAGATCACCGAGTTCAAGCGCTACCCGTCCGGCCACCTGTATTTCTCGCTCAAGGACGAGGGCGGCAAGATCTCCGGGGTGTGCTGGCGCGGCACCGTCTCGCGCCTCGGGCTGGTGCCGGAGAACGGGCTGGAGGTGATCGCCACCGGCAAGATCTCGTCCTACGGCGAGCGCTCCTCGTACCAGCTCATCGTCGAGCGCATGGAATATGCCGGCGAAGGCGCGCTGCTGGCACGCATCGAACGGCTGCGGCTGCGGCTCGCCGAGGAGGGGCTGTTCGACGCGGAGCGCAAGCGGGCGCTGCCGGTGCTGCCGGAAGTGGTCGGCGTGATCACTTCGACGTCGGGCGCCGTGCTGCACGACATACGCACCACCATCGCGAGGCGCTTCCCGCGCCGGCTGCTGGTCTGGCCGGTCCCGGTGCAGGGCGAGGGGGCGGCAGCACGCATCGCCGCCGCCATCGCCGGCTTCGACGCGATCGACGGGCGCGGCGCCGTGCCGCGTCCCGACGTGCTGATCGTGGCGCGCGGCGGCGGCAGCGTCGAGGACCTGATGGCCTTCAACGACGAGGCCGTGCTGCGCGCGGTCAGCGCCTGCCGGATCCCGCTGATCTCTGCGGTGGGGCACGAGACCGACACCACCCTGATCGACTTCGTCTCCGACCGCCGCGCGCCGACTCCCACGGCGGCGGCCGAGCTGGCGGTACCGGCGCGGGCGGAGCTGGTCGCCGACCTGGCGCACCGCACCGCGCGCCTGGCCAGCGCGCTCTCGCACCTGACCCAGAACCGGCGGCTGCGGCTGAACCGCGCCGCGTCCGGGCTGCCCGACCTGCCCGGCCTGCTCGGCGCGGTGCGTCAGCGCATGGATGACCGCGGCCACCGGCTATCGATGGCGCTGCCCAACCTGCTCGGCATACGTCGCAACGCGCTGGTCGCGGCGGAACGGCACATGCCCTCGCCGCACGCGCTGATCGCGTCGCGCCGCAGCCAGGTGACGATCGCCTCGGGGCAGCTGCGCGCCGCCCTGCCCCGGCTGGTGTCGCTGCGTCGGACCGCGCTGATCATGGCGGAACGCCACCTGAACGTGCCGCGCGCGCTGATCGAGACGCGGCGCGGGCGCATGGCGCTGGCCGCCAGCCGCCTGCACGCGGCATTGCGCCGGGCCATCGCCGAGCCGGCCGGACGGCTGGCACGCCCGTCCGCCGCCCCGCTGCAGGCCATGCTGCGCGAGCGCCGGACCTACCTGAGCGGCCTCGGCGCGCAGCTGCAGGCGGCAAGTCCGCTCGGCCTGCTGGCGCGCGGCTACGTGCTGGTACGCGACATGGACGGCCACCCGGTGGTGCGGGCGGCGGGATTGCAGCCCGATGCCCGGCTTGGGTTGCGCTTCGCGGATGGCGAACGGCTGGTGCGGGTGGAGCACGACCCAGACACGGCCTGAGGCGCGGCCCCACGTTGGCCGCACCTGCCGGGGGGAACTGTCGTCGGGCTGGATCGCTGATGGGCTGAAGGTCGGTCGCGCAGACTTCCGGCCGCCTATTTGGATAACATCCCCATGGTTGATACCAACTCCCTGATCCGGAACGGGCTGCTGGCCGCGGGAGCCACGCTGTCCGTGGCCGTCGCCGGAAGCAGCGTCGCGGCCGCCGCGCCGCTGACGCAGGTCGCCAGTTTCGCCCACCAGGTGACCGGGGTGGCGGTGTCCAAGGATGGCAGGGTGTTCGTCAACTTCCCGCGCTGGGAGACCGACGCGCCGGTCTCGGTGGCCGAGGTGATGAAGGATGGCCGGTTGCGGCCCTACCCGGACGCCGGCTGGAACGCGTGGAGCAACCTCAAGCCGCTCTCGCTGGGCGACCACTTCATCTGCGTCCAGAGCGTCACGGTCGATCCGCAGGGATTCCTCTGGGTCGTCGATCCGGCGGCGCCGGGCAACGAGTTCATCAAGCCCGGCGGCGTCAAGCTGGTGAAGATCGACCTCGGCACGAACAAGGTGGTGCAGGTCATCCTGTTCGACCAGACCGTGGCGCCGCAGGGCAGCTACATGAACGACGTGCGCGTCAGTCCGGACGGGAAGTACGCCTTCCTGACGGATTCCGGCCAGAAGGGCGCGCTCATCGTCGTGGACGTCGCCGCCGGCAAGGCGCGGCGGGTCCTCGACGGCGATCCCCGTACGCAGCCGGAACCCGGCGTCGTGCCGCATGCGGACGGACATGAGCTGCGTCGGCCGGACCATCGCATCCCGGCCTTTGCCGCCGACGGCATCGCGCTCGATGCGTCGGGCCAGTATCTCTACTGGCAGGCGCTGGTGGGACGCACGCTGTATCGCATCCCGACACGCTCGATGACGTCCAGCACGATGTCGGCGGCCGATGTGGGGGCCAGCGTGGAGAAGGTGGCGACCACGAACGTCGCCGACGGCCTCTGGATGGACGAGCAGGGCTACCTGTTCATCACCGATCCGGCCAACAACGCCGTCCGCATGCGCACGCCGGACGGGACGACGAGCACGGTGGCCAAGGATGCCGGCCTGCGCTGGCCGGACAGCATGGCCGAGGGCGCGGATGGATCGATCTACGTCACGGCCTCGCACATCCAGGACATGGCGCAGTTCCACGAGAAGGGCAGCACCCAGAAGGGTCCGTGGGGGCTATTCCGCATCGCCTCGCCGCACGTCCGCTAGAGCACGTTCGTATCTGTCCGAATCACGATTCCGGCGCGGGCTGAGATGTGATTCAAGCTGCTGGCTGGATTGGAGGCCAGCGGCAATGGCACGTCCTTATTCTGATGATTTGCGTTCTCG
>JAABUQ010010337.1_pt1 | contig 12260 bp, 11 predicted proteins | sample 5560001 | NCBI WGS metagenome assembly JAABUQ01 (sample SAMN10711888, study PRJNA513371) | rock metagenome | isolation source: Antarctica rocks | place: Antarctica: Victoria Land, Finger Mt nord | collected 2015-12-18
CCGTCGCGGTCGAGGGTAGCCGTCGCGATCGAGGGCAGCCGGTGCGGTCGAGGGTAGCCGTCGCGGTCGAGGGTAGCCGTCGCGATCGAGGGCAGCCGTCGCGGTCGAGGGTAGCCGTCGCGATCGAGGGCAGCCGGTCGCGATCGAGGGCAGCCGGTGCGATCGAGGGCGGCCGGTCGCGATCGAGGGCGGCCCTGTGCGGTCGAGGCCGCCCAGGCCCGTGCGGTTTCCCCGCGCCCCCAGGCGCCGCCACCACGCCCCCTGGCGCAACCCGACACGCTAGGACCCAACGGCCCGTCTTGGACGCCTCGTCGCCGCGATCGAGGGCAGCCGGTGCGATCGAGGGTCAGCCGGGCGCGATCGAGGGCAGCCGGTGCGATCGAGGGCGGCCGGTCGCGATCGAGGGCGGCCCTGTGCGGTCGAGGGCGGCCGGTCGCGATCGAGGGCGGCCCCTGTGCGGTCGAGGGCGGCCGGTCGCGATCGAGGGCGGCCGCTCGCCCTTCGTAGCTCGTGCCGCACCGGTTTCCCCGCGCCCTCACGCCTGCCATATCGCCTCTGCGTATGATCCTGACACCCCGGGGGCTCGGAACGGGTCCGAGCGGCCCGGCGCGATCGAGGGCGCCGGTGCGATCGAGCGGACGACCGAAGCGATCGAGGGGACGACCGAAGCGCGTCCTCATATGACTCGCCTCCACGCGCGGCCATGCACGATTTGCCCGATTGCCGGGTGCGACACGCCGAAGCGATGCGCGACCGATCGTAGCGTGGCGCCGTGCTTCACGAGTGCTCGGATGATGCGGACCTTGCGAGAATCGAGCTTAGCGAGATGCTGCGCTTCGCCGTGACACACGGTCGGGACCGCGACCGCGACGCGGCCGAGGTCGGCTCGCGTCCCATACCGCAGGTTCGCAAGCCGGTTGTCGTTCGTGTCGCCATTGCGGTGGATAACGAGCCGCCCGCGCCGTGGACCGAGAAACACTTGCGCCACTAAGCGAGCGACGATATAGCGGTGCTGAACGTCCGCGTTACTGAGCGTCACGCGTGGCGCCTGGCCCGATCCGTAATCTTGGACCAATTCGCGGACCTTCCCATACTTCGTGGACAAGACGCGGCCGTGCGAGGTGATGTGATAGTCGGCATGGCGAGGGACGCAACGCACGTCCTCACCTTCCCGCAATCGAGCCGCTAGCAAATGCAAAGTGTGTTGGTCCGTCATCGCGCCACCTCGCGTGCAGCCGTTTTCCGCGAGCCCGTTTTCGTAATACGGCGTCGATGCGTTGCAAAGAACGCGAGCGCCGATTCTCGCGTTACCGTCGCATCTGTCATGCGCAGGTGCGCCACGAGCGCATCGAAATTGCCTGCCGACTTGCACCGCCGTTCCGGCCGCACGGTGTTGGGGCGCATCATCGTCTCCGAGAGCTTGGTAAATTCGAGTGTCTTCTGCCAACGGCCCGCCCTCCGCACGAGGTCTGGGACGATGAGACCGACCACTTCGAGCGCCTCCCAATAGGGAGTTTCGAGCGCGGCCTCGGCGGCGCGAACGGAGCGCTCACGAATGGAGGCCTTTTTCTGTCGTCTTTGTTGCCCGAGCGGTGTTGCGGCTTCTCGGATCGCAGCCTCACGAATGCGTAGCGTGCCCGGCGCTCCCGGAGCCGCCTTACCGTTTCGCAGCGCTCGGACGAGGTTGCGTGAAGTGCGACTCTTGCGTGCTAGCCTGGTGACGCTCACGCTTTCGAGTATGTCGCTATGTGCCGAACGCCCCGGCCGCAGCGTGCCGAGCATGAGGCCGTCATCCTCGACGACTTCGCCGAGCGCGGTCGCGACGTCATCGCCGAACGCTTGTGACTCCTTACCGACGATCGCTGTCGCGCCGATCGTGATGCTGCGCCGGTATAGCGGGCCGCGATAGTCTGTGCGATCGAGCGTGCACGGCGTCCCGTCCGCGCAGACGCTCTTGGACTCCGGGTGCCGCGCATAATGATAGGCTAGCCGATCGAATTGCGCGGCTTTTACTGAATCGGTATCGTACGGATCGCGGAGCCCGAGCGACAGGTGACACGGGCTGCCGGTATACGCATTGAACCAGGGCGATCGTTCCCGATCGAGCAGCCACCGATCGGGCGAGCACGCCGGACCGAAGATGCGCATCTTCGGCCTCGTCACGTTCTCGAACGACGGCGGCGCGGGGCGTGGCGCGAACCGCTGCTCCGCTCGTGCGAGTGTCTGTCTGCGCGTCTGTGGCGCAGCGAACTCGCCGCGTAGAAAGTCCATCGCATCCTTCTCCGTTGCCGACGGCAGTATCGCTTGCAATGCAATAACAAAAGCATCGAACGTTCCGTCCGGCAGATTGCGATCGAGTTTCTTGTAACGCGCCAGCACCGCGCTGAAGTCATCCCGTTCTTTGCCGTCACGCGCTGCGGCGAGGAGGGGCGGCGCGACGCGACCACCGATCGCCGCGAGGGCCGTGCGGTAGGGCTTGGATTCGCGTGCGAGGTTCTCATACATCATGTTGGCGTGCGCTAGCGTCGTCTTCTTCCAGTAATCCAGGGAGGCCGACGAGTTTCCAACAGCGTCATGCGTGCCGCTCGCGAGCCGCGCCGTCAAGCCGAATCCATAGGGCTTCACGGAATCATCGTACGACTTCCCGGCATTGAAGAGGTCATACGCTCGCCACGTCACCGGCGACGACACGGGGATGCGTGCGACGACCGGCCGATCGAACCACGTCGGTATTGTCGGCGCGAGTCCGAGGTGCTCACGCACGATCACCCGCCAAAACGCTTCGATCCAAGGCTCGCTCACCGTTGCACCGTCGTGCGGTTTTGCGATTGCGCCGAGCCCGCTCTCGGAAACTTGAGTCACCGGCTCACCGTCTTTAATGGTGAATCGAAATACCGGTTCACCCTCATCGTCGAGTTCGAATAAAGAATAACGTTTGGACGACACCGCGAACGCATAGACTTGACGCTGCGTCGCATCGGGCCGATAGTTGAGCGCCTCGATCTTGAGGATCGACCCCGGAACCCCCTGTGGGTCATACGGTGAGAGCGACGCGAAGCGCTCGACGATCGCATCGACATCCACCCATAACAGGGCGAGCACCGACGCATTCGCATCGTTCTCCGGGCCGCGATACGTCGTACGATCGCTCGCCGTCCACGGCAGCGGACCGTTCGGGCAGGGCACGCGGCCTCCGTGTTCCGTCGCGACGATCGCCATTGAGTCCGTATCTTCAAGGGTGTAGCACCCTCCCCGATCCGTGACGCACCGTTCGAGCATCGCGAGCATGAGATGAGCGCCTGCCGTGATGAGCGCACCGATCGGCATGAACGAGAACGGTCCCGCATCCTCGGGCGCATCGGTCATTACTTCGAAACTCTCGCTGCCGCTCGCGACGCGAACGGTCGTCTCGCGCTCATCGGCCACGACGTTCGTCTCGCTCCATATCCCGTATCCGGTTCCATTCGCGAAAACCTTGAGGCCGCGATCGAGCCTCTTCTTGTCCTCAGGCGAGCATGACGGATCGCGCTTCACGCGCTGACGCTCTTCGATCACCTTCGCGAAGATGTCGTCGCGGCGCGGGTCGATCGGAACCGAGCCCATGAAGGCTACCTGAGTGAGTCCCGGATGTAGCACGACTTCGCCGGTCTCGTCGCGCTGCGGTTCGATGCGAATGGCGCGCCGAATCGTCGGCACGACTCCGGTCATGACGACCGATGCGATAACGTCGGGCCCCGCATACCATGCGGGCGTCTCCGACGTTGCGTGTACCATGCCGATGCGCGGCTCATCACCGTGTTCGTAGACGGCTCGCACCGGGAAGATACCGCTACCATCCATTTCGACTTCGGCAAAGAAACTCAACCGTCGCCACGTCGCGGGATTGAAAAGCGCGTCGATCGTTAGTGATGCGAGCAGGGTTCGCACGTCGTCTGTGCAGTCGATAGCGTCGGCGCACGCCGCGCGCAGAAGTTCGACCGTGCCGAGGAGCGCGTTCACCGTCGGATACATCGACAGCATGTCGGTATAGACGACGGGCATGATCGCACGGCGGATGCGCACGCTCGTCCGGCCCCCGTAATACGCGAACGTCGCGATGCCGAGCGCCTCGCGCGGAAAGTCCGGCCAGCGTTGCAACAACGGAGTCACGCCCATGCTGCGCAGATACGCCTTACCGATCGTCGCCGATGAGAACGCCCGATCTGGTTCGAGTCCTATCGGATGCAGCGCGTACTGTGTGAGCATGGCGTTCAGAAGTTCCGTCGTCGATTCGACATCGTTGACGTTGTACTCAGCATATGCGCGATCGAAGTTCCACCCGGGGTGTTCGGCGACGTCGCCCTTCGGCTTCACACCGAAGAGCGTGCAAGCCGACCGCAACGTCATCGACCGATCGGTGAGCGCGTGGCCGAGCGTGTGTAGGTCGAGAAAGCGGCCGGATTTCCACGAGCCGCCCGCGAGATATTCGTCGCGAATCTCACGCTCGATTTTACTGCGGCGTGCTTTCGGAGCTTCGAGTAGGCGCTTTGCGTAGCGATCGGAGGGATACAAGTCGGCTTCGGCTTTGACTGTCCACGGCGCTTTGACCGAGCCGCGTTCGATGCGCGTCACGAGCCGTCGTGCTATCTTCAATAGATCGTCGAGTTGCATCGACTCTCGCACCGTCGTGAATCGAATCGCTGCCTTATGCACGCCGAGTGATTTCACGACGATGCGGGGCCGGAACGGCCGTTCAACGATCGTACCCTTGTGATCGAGCACGTTTCGGCCCGCTCGCGACTTCGGCCACATGATGAAAGAGAAGTCGCTCGTTACATTCTTGCGTGCTTCGGTGGCATGCCGAGCGATTCTCGATAAGTCGAACGGCAGATTGAACGCGACGACGAGCCCGTGCTCCTTGTATGCGACCTGGAAGAATAATTCCAGGAACTCCGTCTGTGACAGCACATCGAACACAGGTCCGTCAGACGCGAGTTCGTTCGCGATCACGGCGATCCGCGCCGGAACGTCTGACGGCACGCCCTGACCGTCCGCGTAGAACAAGCCGCGCGCGATCGGGCGCGGTTCGTAGGTCTTCGCGTCATTTGCCCGTTGTAGGATTGCGAAGGAGCCAAAGGTCAAGCGCTGCGCCGAATTGGTCGTCGTCTCACAATCAAACACGATGGCAAGCTCCGGCAGTTCTTTTGCGCGGACGTGCGCCGGAGCCGTCCGCTTCTTTATTGGTTCGGCTCGTTCGCAATAGCCGCGAACCGATGCGGTAACGATGTCTATCTCAGGATGATTCATGGTTCTCTCCATAATGGTAATCGTATTCGTACGCACGCGCTCGGAGCACGAGCAGGTCAGCGATGCCGCGAAACCACGCCGCGCGAACAAGGCGCGGATCGCGCGAGATGTTGCGGAGCGTCTCGCTCGGCCAGGCGCGTTGTAGTGTCGTGAGGATGCGATGCTCATTCACGCCTATGCGAATCGTGACGTTGGAGCTCGCGCGCCCAGCGAGGTGGTGAAGCTCCGTGGTCGCGATGCCGCGTTCGCGTGCGTCACATTCCGCGCACACGACGGGCTCGCCGGGCACGAGCGCCTCGCGCCAAGCGACCCCGCAGCGCGAGCACGCTATCGCATCGCGCAGCCGTCCGGCGTGGCGCGCCGTTCGTACGATGTCGCCGATGTGCAGCGTCATGCGGCACTCCGGTCTTCGGCCTCGCCGAGCATCCCGGCAACCTCATAGGGCCCCGCGTGCGTGAGCAACCCACGCCGAGCGAGCCTCTTCGCTGCGTCGATGTCCCACAGGAGTTCGACGCAGCGGCCGTCCGTGAACCGAATCGTGCGGCCCTTGAACTTCGCGAGCGCGCGGATGTGAATCGGGGTCGGTTGACTGAGCGCGATCGCGAGTACTGAACTATGCAGCCCGACGAGTTCCCGCGCTCGGCTGCCGCGCACGAAACCCTCGCGGGCACCCTCCGTCGAATTGACGGCCATCGGGACCGCGACCGCATCGGTTTTTGCGACGACGATGCGCGAGCCCTCACGCGTGAGCGCCTTGCCGACATACCGCCGGACCGCGCTCATCGTCGTGTGCGCCGCTTTCGCTGCCTGTGCGATCGTCGGCGCGTCGCCTCGACGAAACAAGAGGTAGGCGTTCGCGGCACGACCTGCCGCTGACAAGTCGAATGCTTTCTTCGAAGCGAGGGTCGCGGCTTTCGGCTTACGCGGTGCCGCCAACCGAGTCGCTGCGCTCGTAAACCCTTTACTCTGCGCGTTCGCATTCTGATAGGCACGATACGAGCCGAACGTTTGCCCGGCAAACTTACCGCGTGTCGGTATATACGGTCCCGCTTTTTGTGACGGATGTTTGTATCCGGGCCGCGTCGCCATTATTGCGCACCCGCTGACCGTTTATGGAGAAACGGGCGTAACTTGATTGCCGATATGGTTGGCGCGGCCATCACGATCGCATCGCAGGCGGGAATGTCGATGCCTTCGACAAGCAGAGCGACGTTGCACAGGGCCGCGCGCGACGACAGTCGCGAGCCGCTTCTTCGTTGCGGTCCGTGCGGAAAGGCGCCGCCGTGAGCCCGAGGAACCTTTACAGCGGGGTTCACGGCACGGACGGAACCGATAACAGCTTCGTATCGCGTACCGGTCACCGCGCGATGCGCCTCGTCAATGATGAGGAGGGTAATCGGCAGACGCCTGCGAGACGATTCGGTTTCCGAGCGAGCCTCGCATCGAATGTCGCGAGAAAACTCATTGCGTATCACCGGCGTGCACGAAAGCAACGCATCTTGGATCATCGACCGAATTCAACGCGAGCGTATAAGTCGAGACGAAGGTTCGGTCGTCGGTAATGAACTCGATCGGCACGTTGTGCCACCGGGCATCGTAGAGTTCGCGCATGACACCCGCGCCGAGGCTGCCATCTTCATTCGCGAAGAACACGAGCCGCGCAATCCGGGCGACGATGCCGGGCCACTGTGCGCGCCAATCCTCGGAACTCGTGAATAGGCGGCGCGCTTCGAGTACGGTCTCACCGGGATACCGCGACTGCACGAGGTCGCTCATGCGATCGTAGCGGACCGTTGCGTAAGTCGGGATCGGCGAGGCGAGATAGATGCCGCTGCGCGCCGTGTTCGCGTAGCGCGACTGCCTACGTCCCGGCGCGCTCATCGGGCCGCCTCAACTGGATGCGCGTCGTGGTCTGCGGACGTAGGTCCGGGACACGGACCCGCGCCAGGGGCGTCGTCGGAACCCGATGGCGAACGGCCTGTCGCCTCACGTCGCGTTCGAACACGGCGAGCACCGCTTGCTTCCCGACGCGTCTTCGCGCCGCGTCTGACACCCCGTGCTACAAGGGAGTGCACACGGTAGCGAACGACGCGACGGAACGCTGCGCAGATCATCTCCCAGGGGGATCGCACCGGAGTCGGCGCGATCGCGAAGCGCGAGGCCCGCTCCTTATCGGCAGGCGACAGAGCGCTGTAAAGCTCACGCATCGTCGCACGTTGGTTGGCGTTGAATCCGATATAGCGGGCGCATTGCGTCGGCTCCGCGACGGCTGCGAGAAACGCGACATCTTCCGGGGTGAGACCACACGCTTCATCCGGTTTGAAGGTTTCAGTGGGAGGCGTTATGGAAAGGTAATTCATCCTGGTACTACTCCTTTGAAACCGTGCGCTTACGACGACACGGTTTCTGCTTTCTAGTGGTTAGTTGTTTACTCGAACTTCGCTTCGAGTTCGGCGGCGATCGCGAGCGCGGTCGTGGCGGACGCATGGAGGGATTCGGCGAAGTCGCGTAGGTCGTCGTCGTTCTCGTAAGACGTGTCGATGAGAAGGACGATCGCTTCAACCTCGTCGTCTCGGGCGAGCGCGTCGCTATGCGAGAGCGTTTCGAGCGCTCGGAAGGCTTGCACGAGCGGATCGGGCGCTGCGGCGTCCCGCTTGTTTGTAGCAGTAACCTTGCCGAGTAAGGCGATCGTAGCTCGGTTTAGGCCGCAGCGCCTCGCCGTCTCGGAGATGGATTCAGCCGGAAACGTCGCGCGTCTCCACACGGCCATGGCCTTGCGATCGCCGAGAGTCGGAGGAAACCCATGTCCCACGTTTAGTGACCACGCGCGCTCGACGCGCTCATTGTCAGACGCGCTCGCAGGGAGCGTGTCGAAGACGATCGGCACTTCCGTCGCGCCAAGTTCGCGTAGGACTTCCAATCGCGCGTGCCCGTCAATCAGCACGTAACCGGCGCCGTCCTTCACGCCGATCCGCTCGACGACGACGAGCGGCGGCATAGCGGACGGGTTGTCGCGGTACACCTCGACCAGGACCTTGACGCGCTTGCGATCCGCGCCTTGCTCACGCACCTGATAGCGAGGGTCGGTGATGATCGAGCCTATGCGGACAGCGTTTACGCCTGGGCTCTGGTCGCTCATTGTGCTACGGCCATAGCCGGAGAAGAGGCGGCGCGCGGATTTACAATCAGCATTTGCGCCCCCGCGTACGGCTCTGTAAATGCGAGTCGCACGACTCGGACCCGTCGGTTATTATTGACGGCTCGCTCCGCCACGAACACGTCCTCATGAAGCGTACGGGTTGCGGGGTCGATCGCGAAACAACGCCTCCCAAGACTGCGCGCGAGTTTGAGTTCGCTAACGACGCCTGTGCCGATCCAGCCGCCTCGGCCGGGCGCGAACAGGAATGCTCCGCTCGTCGCAATCGCTCGCGTGAGCCGCGCGTCGTCGGGATAGTGGAACGCGAAGCGGAGGCGTGCACCGGGATACGCGAGCATCGCCGTCTCGCGGATGGCCACGCGATCCGGCACGCTCACGCTCTGCGGGAAGGTGACGAACACGGCCGGGCCCGGCACCGGAGAGGCACTCACTCGCGGTGGGGCGCTCGGCGAAGCCGCTTGGCGGAATGGGGGACGGACGACAGTGCCGCTTGCGGGCGTCGTTGCGATCGTCATGCAACCGAAGCGCAGAGAGCGAGCGCAGGCTCTTGGGTGGACGACGGCTCCGTTTGGACCTCGGGCGTGGTCTGTGGCCTCGCCATAGGCGATCCGCAGTCAACGACGCACACGGACGGTTGAGCTTGAACTCCATGTCGTTGCAGGGCTCGATCGATAAGCGCCCCCGCATCGCTGAGGAGATGATCGAATGGATACCCGAAGGCGGTTTCGAGCTTTTGCGCCGCTCGCACGTGAACGTACTGCGGGACGATTCCCGCTTCGAGTAAGGCGTATTGATCGGGTGGAAGCACGACGAGCCGAATCGCTTCGACCTTCGAGAGCCCGCGTGCGAGCCGGAGGAACTTGAGAAGCGTCATAGTGCCGTCGATCATAGCCGGTTATTAGAAACCGTGTGGCGGTCGTGTAATGGCGGACGGAATGACCTAACGATGCCCTATCGTGGCGTCGATCCTGTGCAAAACCACACGGAATGAGCCATGTGCCACGCTTGCAAGCGCTCTGCTCAACGACTACAATGGAACGGAATGAAAGCGGTTCTCACGACGGTCGAGGTGCTCGACCGGCTCGCTCGCCTCGGCCTCAGCGCATCGATCGTGTCGCTCGACAACGACGTTCGCGAAGGCTTTTTACCTCCACGCGAGCGGGTCCCGAACCCGGCGGGACGAGGGCGCACGAGCCTTTGGGAGCCATGGATGATGCAGCGCGCGGAGCGGCTTTACCGGCTCCGCAAGAAGCGAGGAGCCAACGGGAAGCCACTCGTCTACGGAGACGTTCTGCGGCTATTGCTCTTCTGGGCCGACGGGTGGGGGTGGTCGCAACGGCTGCGCGACGTCGCGCTTATCGGGTTCGATAAGGCCCTAGCGTCGGTGCGGGCTCCAATAGGTCGCCACCTCTCGAACGCTCCGACACGTGCTGGCGTCGAAGTCGCATTAGATGTCGCGATCGATGACCGAGAAGTTTCGCCGGTAGAACGTTATGCGATCGGCATGCTCACGATCGGAGCGCCTCTCCAAGGAGGGTCGCTTTCTCCTGTCTTTACTGAAGCACATAAAGCCGGTCTTATTCCCGAGTGGTATCCGCATGTTCTCGCATCTCTCGATAAGGGACTTGCGGCTCAGGCGGTGCCGGGGTTCCGAATGGTGATGCGCGCGGCCATCGCCGCTATCGACGACTCCATTGCTCGCGATGGTATTGGTCAAGCGCGTACATTCTGCATCGGAGTACGAAGGGCACTTCGCCGAGCATATGTCGCTTCCGGCAACGGTCACGCCAAGACCAACCTCTTTACTATGTTCGGCCGTAATCAACGTGAATTGGAACGCGACTTCCGCGAACAGCGTGCGCCGCAACGCATAACACCCGCTCAGTGCCTCGCGCTATACATCGCGCTCGACATTGCCGTCTTCACCGTCGTAGAAGAAGCCTGCGTCATCGCCTGTAGCGCATTCCCTTTCCTGCAACGGATTCTGGCCCCCTCATTGAGCACGCATGGGAATGCGAGCATCGTCGCTCGGCTATTTCAGCCTCCTACGAAATGAGCGACAAAGACTCAGACGAGTCCGACCTCAAGCCCCTAACCGAGCCTCTCGCGGTCCGCGACGGCGTGCTGACGCTCTGGGGATGGGGCGTGAAGCTCAGCGTGCGCGACCGGCATCTCGTGGTGAGCGACGGCGTGGGTGGCGATCGAACGCTGCGGATCGCGAAGGGTGTCGCCGCGAGCGGGACCGCGAAGTTGAAGCGTGTCGTCATTCTCGCGGAGTCCGGTGGGATGCTCACCCTGGACGCGCTCGATTGGCTACGTGACGCGGGAGCCGCGCTCATCATCCTCGATCGCAAAGGCGACGTACGCGAGGCCTTCGGAGCGCGCCGTATCGACGATGTGCGCTTGCGTCGAACGCAGGCTCTCGCGCCCGTCACGGGTCTCGGGCCCGACATCATTCGGCTCGTGCTCTCGCAGAAGCTCAGCGGCCAAGCCGAGTCGCTCACGCGTCTTGCACACTCGGCCCCGGGAGGCGGGGCTCCGTTCGTCGATACCTCGATCGTGGAAGCTCTGCGCGCAGCGGCGACGAGCGTTGCGCAAGCGCCCACGGCAGCCCTCGCGATCGAGACGGAAGCCGGAGCGGCGGGCCTCTACTGGGCCGTGCTCGCACCGCTGGAATTGCGCTTCGCGACGCGCGACTCCAAACGGGTTCCCGACCATTGGAAGCGTGTCGGTCTGCGTCAGTCCGGGCTCGGCAACACCCCGCGTCGTGCGACCACTCCGGCACACGCGCTCTGGAACTTCGGATACGCGCTGCTCGAAGCCGAGACGACGATCGCGCTCATGGGAGCCGGGCTCGATCCGGGCATGGGCGTCCTGCATGCGGACGTACCGCTGCGAAACTCGTTCGCGCTCGACGTGATGGAAGCCGTACGCGGAACGGTCGATGCTTTTGTAATAAACTTATTGCTCGACCATGTTTGGCGCTACGTCGATGTCGTCGAACTCGTCGCCGGTGATTGCCGTCTCGCGCCTGCGCTTGCCTTTCGCGTCTCGCGCGAACTCCATGTGAGGCAAGCCGTTGAAAACGTCGTCTCGAAAGTCGTGCATCTCATCCTCGCGGGGTACGGCCGCAAAGCCGACATGGGTCGAATCGTTCCGGCCCTGCAAGTACGCGATCGTTTCGATATGAGTCCGGCGAAGTCGGCTTTGAAGTCGCGAGCCATGAAGATAACGCGTGCGACCCAGAGCGCCTCCGCGATCGTCAAGGACCGGCGCTGCCTCGATTGCGGTGCGAACATCGGTATGTCCCGCGCGAAGTCGTGCCCAACATGCAGGCCCGAGCGCATCCTCGTGCAACGTGACCGAACGTTTGCGAAGTTCCAAGGTTCCGGTGCGAAACGTCTCGCCGAATTACGAAAAAGCGGGCGTGATCCGACGAACACCCCCGAAGCATCCGCTCAGAAAGCGAAGAAGAACGCCACCCATTACCGGTTGAACGCGGCTTGGGCCGATGACGGTTCGCTCGAAGGTGTCGACTTCACTCGCGATATTCTTCCGCTCATTGTGAACCTGTCGATCGGTCGCATAGCGAAGATGATGGGACTGTCGCAGGCGTACTGCTCGCATGTTCGGTCGGGAAAAGTTGTGCCGCATCGACGGCATTGGAAGACGTTGCTTACTCTCATCGAACGAAAGTATACAGTTACCACCGATGAAGCCTAAGGTGCAACGGTGAGCGAGCCTTGGATCGAAGCGTTTTGGCGGGTGATCGTGCGTGAGCACCTCGGACTCGCGCCGACAATACCGACGTGGTTCG
>JAABUQ010010339.1_pt1 | contig 12259 bp, 9 predicted proteins | sample 5560001 | NCBI WGS metagenome assembly JAABUQ01 (sample SAMN10711888, study PRJNA513371) | rock metagenome | isolation source: Antarctica rocks | place: Antarctica: Victoria Land, Finger Mt nord | collected 2015-12-18
GGGCCGGTGAGGATTGAAACCTGGTCAGCCCCAGCATCGCCCTTTTGCAGTGGCTGTTGCACCGGTCCTTCGGGGCCGGTGAGGATTGAAACTTTTTTTCGAGGCTCGCCAGCAGCGCATGGACGCGGGTTGCACCGGTCCTTCGGGGCCGGTGAGGATTGAAACATGAAAGGGCCTCCCGTGATACCACCCCAAAGGCTGTTGCACCGGTCCTTCGGGGCCGGTGAGGATTGAAACACGCCCGAGACCGGGTAGCTTGTCCCCCCGCAGGGTTGCACCGGTCCTTCGGGGCCGGTGAGGATTGAAACGAGGGCCTAAATCTTGGGCTACTACCTGCAAATTGACGTTGCACCGGTCCTTCGGGGCCGGTGAGGATTGAAACGCTCTCAGGATAAGCTTGTGCGAGTTGGCCTTGTAGGTTGCACCGGTCCTTCGGGGCCGGTGAGGATTGAAACGAGCACCAGTGCCGCGCCTGCGTCCGCGCCCACAAGTTGCACCGGTCCTTCGGGGCCGGTGAGGATTGAAACTAATTCAGCGCGGCGTTCCCGGAGGCGCGGATGGTGTTGCACCGGTCCTTCGGGGCCGGTGAGGATTGAAACCCATTTCGAGCCGGTAGAAGACTTTCACGCCATCGCGGGTTGCACCGGTCCTTCGGGGCCGGTGAGGATTGAAACTCGGCGTAGACGCCAGCTATCTCAGGGTCATGCTCCACGGGTTGCACCGGTCCTTCGGGGCCGGTGAGGATTGAAACCTGGTCAGCCCCAGCATCGCCCTTTTGCAGTGGCTGTTGCACCGGTCCTTCGGGGCCGGTGAGGATTGAAACCCCCTGACCGTTTTCGGCGTCACCGACCCCGAGACGCAGGTTGCACCGGTCCTTCGGGGCCGGTGAGGATTGAAACAGGGTGAAGGGGTACAGCCCGCTCGTCGCCGGAAGTTGCACCGGTCCTTCGGGGCCGGTGAGGATTGAAACGCTTACAACCGCTTCTGCATCTACCTCGTGCGAGACGGTTGCACCGGCCCTTCGAGGCCGGTGAGGATTGAAACCTTGCACGTCACCAGAAGGCTGGCAATTCGCAGAGATCGTTGCACCGGCCCTTCGGGGCCGGTGAGGATTGAAACACGCGGGTGCTCGACGTGCAGAAAGGGCAGCGGGTTGCACCGGCGTTGCACCGGCCCTTCGGGGCCGGTGAGGATTGAAACAACATGGGCGTAACAAAGATTGAGTGGACTGCCAGTTGCACCGGTCCTTCGGTGCCGATAAGGACCGGAAGCGGGGCGAAAAAAATCCGCGAAAAATAGTGACGAAGGAAACCGGAAGGACACTACGTTGTCCTTCCGGTTTTGCTATGATACAGGGAGTGGGTGAAACAGAACCCCATGGGAGGCACCGCCGCATGAAGTCTGCCCCGAACCAAAACCCGGACTACGTCGCGCACACGCCGCCGGAAGACGCCCCCCAGAAGTGGCAGAGCATGACGGACCACACGGCCCGCGTCGCCGATCTGGCGGCGGCCTGGGCCGCCTCGTTCGGCGCGGCCGACCTGGCGCGCTGGGCCGCCTGGCTCCATGACGTCGGCAAGTACAGCGAAGACTTCCAGAAGTACCTGCGCCAGTGCGACGCCGCCCGCCACGGGCAGGGGAAGACGCCCAAACCGGGCAGCGCGGAACACAAGATCGCCGGCACGCGCCTGGCCCTGGACCGGCTGCCCAAGAACGTCCGCGAGGTCGCCGCCGCCTGCGTCCTGGGCCACCACGGCGGCCTGAATGCCTTCGCCCAGATGCGCGAGATGATCGCGAAGGACCCGGAGCAGGTGCGACTGCAAGACCAGGCCATCGCCCGCGCCCTGGCCGACTTCCCCGCCCTGGCGGGCGTCCCGCCCGCCGCCCTGCCCCCGGCGGCCGGGGCGACGGCGTGGGAGCGGGAGATGCTGATCCGGTTCGTCTTCTCCTGCCTCGTGGACGCCGACGGGCTGGACACCGAGCGCCACTTCTCGCCGGACACTTTCGCCCAGCGGGGGCGGGAGACGCTGGCCGCGCTGGGGCCGGGCTGGCTGGAAAAACTGAGAGCCGCCCAAGACGCGCTGCAAGCGGGGGCGGAGCCGACGCGCGTGAACGAGGTGCGGCGCGAGGTCTACGAGGCATGCCTGGAAGCGGCCCGTGAGGTGCCCGGCCTGTTCTCGCTCACCGTGCCCACCGGGGGCGGCAAGACCCGGTCGTCACTGGCCTTCGCCCTCGCCCACGCCCTGGAACATGGGCGCTCGCGCATCATCTACGCCATTCCCTACACCAGCATCATCGACCAGACCGCCGGGGAGTTCCGCCGCATCCTGGGCGACGACGGCGTTTTGGAGCACCACTCGGCCGTGGAGGACCGGGCGGAGCGGCCCGAGCCGAGCACGCCGGAAGACCAGGCCGCCGCCCAGGCCGAGGACGCCCGCGACCAGCGGCGCAAGCTGGACGCCGAGAACTGGGACGCGCCCCTGGTGGTCACGACGACCGTGCAGCTCTTCGAGAGCCTGTTCTCCAACCGGACGGGCCGCTGCCGCAAGCTCCACAGCGTCGCCGGCAGCGTCCTGGTTCTGGACGAGGTGCAGACTCTGCCGCCCCACCTGCTCACGCCCCTGCTCAATGGCCTCAAGACGCTGCTGACCCACTACGGCGTCACGGTCGTCCTCTGCACCGCCACCCAGCCGGCCATCACGGGCCAGACGCCGTTCCTCCAAGAACTGGGAGCGCCCCGCCCGATCATCGCCGAAGACCGGATGCGGGCGCACTTCCGTGACCTGAAGCGCGTCACCTACCGCGTGGAGGCCGAGCCGTGGGACTGGGCGCGGGTTGCCGAGGAGATCCGCACCGATCCGCGGTCTTCGCTCTCCGTCCTGAACACCAAGCGGGACGCCCTCGCCCTGCTGCGTGCCCTGGGCGACCCGGCCGCGCGTCACCTCTCCACCCTGCTCTGCGGCGAGCACCGCCGGCACGTGCTGGACGAGGTGAAGACCGCGCTGGAGGCGGAGCGGGCTGGGGAGGGGCCGCCCGTGCGCCTGATCAGTACCCAGGTGATTGAGGCCGGGGTGGACATCGACTTCCCGCGCGTCCTGCGCGCGAAGGGGCCACTAGACCGTATCATCCAGGCGGCGGGACGGTGCAACCGGGAGGGGCGGACGGGCTTCTTGGGCGACGTCACGATCTTTGACCCCGCCGAGGGCCGGACGCCGCCCGGCGAGTACCTGACCGCGTTGCAGGAAGCCTGGATGATGATCTCCGGCGGCGGCGTGGACTTCGACGATCCCGACACGGCCATCCGCTTCTTCACCCGCTTCTACGGCGTGCTCGGGCCGAAGGGGATGGACCACCCCCGGCCCGTCACGGTGAACGGCGTCAAGAGCACCGAGCCGGTGCAGGACTCGCGCAAATGCTTCGACTTCCCGCTGGTCGCCCAGAAGATGCGCCTGATCGCCGACGACACCCTGCCGGTCCTGGTCCCCTATCACCGGGGCTACCGCGACGGCATATTCTCCAAGGCGAAGCATTCCCAGGCTGAGTATCAGGCTTTAGTAGACACTATTGAAGAACGACAGGCCACGAAGAAGAGCCTAGGGCGTCAGCTCTGGCGTGAGGTACAGTCCTTGACTGTCGCCGTTCGCACCCAGGAACTCGCCAAACTCTGGGTCTCACCCGTCTATAAACCGGAGGAGCCTGAGTCGCTGTACGTCTGGAAGGGAGATTATGATCCTATAGTTGGCGTCGGCGATGGTGCCGACATGGACCCGTGCGACTTGATTATCTCCCAATGAAAAATAACTTTGCCGGAGACTTGACAAAGCCTGATAGTGAGTGTTATACTGTCTCACAACACATGAGCAAAAGTTTAGTAACTCTTCATTGCATGAACGAAAAGCTGCGCTACAAGTGGAATGCGCCGTTAGGACTCGTCCGAGGGCGGGGATTGAAATATGCAGTGGAGAGTTACTCACGCTGTTAAGCAGGGCAGACGGGTTGCAGCCCATCTGCCCCAAGCAATCCCAAACAGTTGAAGCCGTCCAGGGTGCGTGTGTTGCACCTACATGATACCTCAGGACGGCTTCCTTTTCCGCCTATGAAGGCAAAAGAGAGCAGATTTGTCCACCCCAACTTCTCATGACCGGCTCGTGGCACTGGCAGCCGACTGCATGGCCGCCCAGGGCTACACCCGCGTCCGCGCCTCCCATACGGACCGCTTCGCCGCCTGCGACCAGATCGGCGACTACATCCCAGACGTCACCGCCTTCTCCGGGAGCATTTCCGTCGTCGCCGAGGCCGAATCGCGTGACGGCTTGGCCCTGGCTCACACGGAGGCACAGTGGAAGACCTTCCACAAACACACTAATCAAGTCGGCGGCTGCTTCATTGCTGTCGTCAACAAGTCCGACGAAGCGGCGGCACGCGCCTTGCTGACGCGGGTCTGCGGCAGCGCAGACAACGCGCTTGTGTGGACGTTCTGAGTTCCGGGGAGCGGGGGCCAAAGCCCCCGCTTCCGCTTTTCCCCTCGTTCACTGAGTAACAGCCTGGAACGACAGAAAGGAGGCGCTATGCACTATCCCCCTGTGGAGGTCAAAGTCTGGGGGCCTTATGCCTGTGTCACGCGGCCCGAGGCGCACGTCGAGCGCGTCAGCTACGAGTGCCTGACGCCCAGCGCGGCGCGCGGCATCCTGGAGGCCATCTTCTGGCACGCGCCCATGAAGTGGCGGGTGCGCGAGGTCGTCGTCCTCAGCCCCGTCCGGCACTTCTCCATCCTCCGCAACGAGGTCAAGAGCAAGGCCGGCCGGGGGGCGGACGGGATCTCGGTCAGCGACGACCGGACGCAGCGGCACACGCTGGGGCTGAAGAACGTCGCCTACGTCATCCGCGCCGACGTCTGGCTGCCGCCCGGCACGACCGACAGCGACGGCCGGCCCGTGGACGAGGCAAAGTACCGGGACCAGTTCCGGCGGCGCGTCCAGCGGGGCCAGTGCTTCCACCGGCCGTACCTGGGCTGCCGGGAGTTCGCGGCCGATTTCGCCCTGCCCGACGGCACGGAGCAGCCGCACGAGTCGCTGGCCGGCACGATTGACCTCGGCCGGATGCTGTTTGACATTGACTACGACGCGGGCGGCAACCACGCGCGCTATTTTGAAGCGCGTCTGGAGGACGGCGTTCTGCACGTCCCGCCTGCTCTGTACGAGCCGCCGGCCGAGGAAGGAGACGCCGCGTGATCTTACAGCAACTGTATCACGACGCCGGGACGATTCTCAAAGAAGAGTTGGCCCCGCCGATGTACGACTGGAAGCCGGTGCGCTGGCTGGTGCGTCTCGAAGAAGACGGGCGGCTGATTGGAATCCAGTCGCTCGGGGGCGACAAGGACAACAAACGCGGCCTACCCCGACTCGTCCCCTACCCCGGCCCCCGCGCCGGCACGGTGATCCGGCCCTCGCTGATCGCGGACACGGTGGCGTTCGTGCTCGGGATCGCCCCGGAGGACCGCCGCGCCGAGACGAAGCACGCGGCATTCAAGGCGCTGGTCAGACGTTGCCGGGAGGAGACGGCCGACCCGGACGTGGCGGCAGTGGACACGTTTCTGTCGCAGTGGGACCCTGCCGCGCCGCTCTCCGCCGACCTCGCCGCTATGACACCCGCTGACCTGGTCACATTTCGGGTGGGCGAGCGGATGCCGACCGACAACCCGGACGTGCAGGCGTTCTGGGCCAAATCCGCCCGCCCCGCCCCGGAGAAGGGTGCGAACGTCGCGGAGTGCCTGGTGACGGGCCTGGTGGGTCCCATCGAGTCCAGCCTGCCTGGAATGCTCAAGCGCATCCCCGGCGGCCAGTCGTCGGGCGTCGCCCTGATCTCGGCGAACGCCGTCGCCTTCGAGTCCTACGGCTGGCAGCGCGCCCAGACGTCGCCGATCTCCAGCGAGGCGGCGGAACGGTTCACCAAGGCCCTGAACCGGCTGATTGAAGGGGAGCGCACCCACCTCACCATCGGCGGCCTGGTCTACGTCTTCTGGACCAACAAAGGCGGGGACGACTACTTCTCACTGGCGATGAACTCGCCCGACCAGGTGCGGGACATGATCCACGGGGTCTTTCAGGGCAAGAAAAGCCGACTCGTCGAGTCCGACAACTTCTATGCGCTTGCCCTCTCGGCCAGCGGCGGCCGGGCAGTCGTCCGGGACTGGCTGCACACCACCGTCGGCAACGTCCAGAGGTGTCTGGATCGCTGGTACGAGGCGCAGGAGATGGTCCTGGTGGACGGCGCGGACGGCCCGCCGCTGGGCGTCAAGCGGCTCGCCAGGGACCTGTACCGCGATCCCAACAAGGAGATGATTCCGGCCGTCCCCCAGTCACTCATCCGCGTCGCCCTGCACGGCGGCCCGCTCCCGGAGAGCCTGCTCGCCAAAGCAGTGATGCGCTGCCGCGCCACGCGCCGTGTCACTCGCAACCGAGCTGCCGTCATTAAAGCCTGCCTCGTCACCGACCCCTCGGAAAAGGAGAGACCACGACCTATGCCACAACTGGACCCCAACCAAACGGACCCCGCTTACTTATGCGGGCGGCTGCTGGCCGAACTGGATGCCATCCAGTACGCGGCGCTCGGGAAACTCAACGCTCCACTCGTGGACCGGTATTTCGGGGCGGCCTCCACTGCCCCCGCGACGGTCTTCGGCCTGCTGCTGACCAGCGCCAGCAAGGCGCACTTCCCCAAGTTACGCAAGACCAATTCGCGCGCCTATCAGGCTTTACAGAACCGCCTGGAAGAGATCATCAATCTCCTGAACGCGCACTCGGTGGACTCAAGCCCGCCGAAGCCGTTCCCGGCGACCCTGACTCTGCAAGAACAAGGCTTGTTTTCAGTCGGCTACTACCACCAGAGGGCCGCCGACCACAAAGCCAGGCTGGAAGCCGCCGCGCGTGTCGCGGCCGGGAAAGCCACCACGCTTGATGCGGAACTTGCGGCCCTACCCGCCGCCACCGCCGATGACACGGATGACGATTCCGACACCGCCGCCGCAGAGGAGAACTGACATGATCGACTTGACCCAGCCTGACTTCCAGCACTGCCTGGACCCGAACCGCCGCCACGACTTCGTCCTGCTCTTCGAGGTCACCGACGGCAACCCCAACGGCGACCCGGACGCCGGCAATATGCCCCGCGTGGACCCGGAGACCATGCACGGCCTGGTCACCGACGTCTGCCTCAAGCGTAAAGTCCGCAACTACGTCGCCCTGAGCAAGCAGAGCGCAGACGGGAAGCCGGCGGATGGCTACGGCATCTTCGTGGAAGAAAAAGGCGTCCTCAACCGCCAGATCGAGACGGCCTACAAAGAAATTAACATTGATTTGTCCGCTGATCCGGTCAAAGAAACCGATGGCAAGACCCGCAAAACAAAAGGCAAGGGCCAGGGGTCTGAGGTTGAGAGCGCCCGGCAACAGCTATGCCGTACCAGGTACGATGTCCGCATGTTCGGGGCGGTGATGTCCACCGGTGCAAACGCCGGGCAGGTGCGCGGGCCGTTGCAGATGACCTTCGCCCGCTCCGCGTCGCCCATCGTGCCGCTGGACGTCTCCATCACGCGCATGGCCGTGGCGACGGAGAAGGATGCCGAAGACCAGGGCGGCGACAACCGCACCATGGGCCGCAAGGCTCTCATCCCCTACGGCCTCTACCGGGGCCACGGCTTCTTCTCCGCCCCGTTCGCCAAGCAGACCGGCGTCACGCCCGCCGACCTCCAGGTCTTCTGGGAGGCGCTGATGGGCATGTGGGACCACGACCACTCCGCCGCGCGCGGCCTGATGTCCTGCCGGGGCCTGTACGTCTTCAGCCACGAGAACTCCCTGGGCAACGCGCCCGCACACCAGTTGTTCGAGCGTCTCGAACTGCGCCTGCGCGACGGCGTCCCGACCCCGCGCCGCTACGCCGACTACGTCGTCACCTTGAACCGGGACATGCCCCAGGGCGTGACGCTGACCCCGCTGGTCGAGGGGTAAGGCCGTGGCGCGAACCTCAAGCTCTGTCCCTGTACTCGGGAGGTTCGCGCCACGCGCTCAGAAGCACAGCCACCCGCCAAAAGCCCACTCCCTCCGTATCGGCTCGCGGCGGGGCGGGAAAGCTTCTGAAACCGACCGTTGCACCGGCTGGAAACAGCCGGTGAGGATTGAAACTTGCCATTCGCGGCAGAGGATGCTCGTTTTGCCTCCGAGTTGCACCGGCTGGAAACAGCCGGTGAGGATTGAAACTCACCCAGGCGTCGTCGTGAGCTTTCAGACCGAGAGTTGCACCGGCTGTTGCACCGGCTGGAAACAGCCGGTGAGGATTGAAACGGTTTTCCTCGCAACAATCTTCAATGGCACAGAAGGGTTGCACCGGCTGGAAACAGCCGGTGAGGATTGAAACTTGATGGAAAACGTGACCCAGTACCGGGACAGCGACAGTGTTGCACCGGCTGGAAACAGCCGGTGAGGATTGAAACCCCGCCGACAGGGCGTTCGTGATTTTCGCCCTCACGTTGCACCGGCTGGAAACAGCCGGTGAGGATTGAAACATCCACTGGCAGAACGTCTCAAATGAGATTCCGGCGTTGCACCGGCTGGAAACAGCCGGTGAGGATTGAAACAGCGTCGCCGCGCCCGCGCCGCCCACAAAGCGCAGTGTTGCACCGGCTGGAAACAGCCGGTGAGGATTGAAACACGAGTCAGATCAAGCTCGTCCTGCCGAACCTGGGCGTTGCACCGGCTGGAAACAGCCGGTGAGGATTGAAACACTCAGCCGGGCATGGCGGCGAACGGTCATTCTAGTTGCACCGGCTGGAAACAGCCGGTGAGGATTGAAACGGCGGGGGGAAGTCTCTCATCGACGGCACGAACGCATGTTGCACCGGCTGGAAACAGCCGGTGAGGATTGAAACACCAGCCGGTCGTAAAGGATGAGGGTCACGAATGTGTTGCACCGGCTGGAAACAGCCGGTGAGGATTGAAACACGCCCCCGGCCATGTCGGACGGCGCGAGCGTGGAGGTTGCACCGGCTGGAAACAGCCGGTGAGGATTGAAACTTTTCTTCGTGTCTTTTCTTCGTGTCTTTTCTTCGTTGCACCGGCTGGAAACAGCCGGTGAGGATTGAAACTCGACGCCCTGCATCTGGTCGTAGGTTTGGCCGGACAGTTGCACCGGCTGGAAACAGCCGGTGAGGATTGAAACAGCAAGCCCTTCGGGCATGACAAGGCCCGCGCGTGTTGCACCGGCTGGAAACAGCCGGTGAGGATTGAAACTCATCAGCAGAAATGAAGCCGCAAGGCGTCTGGACGCGCGTTGCACCGGCTGGAAACAGCCGGTGAGGATTGAAACTCACAACCGGGCGCATTTGTAGGGCATACAAAGTTGCACCGGCTGGAAACAGCCGGTGAGGATTGAAACAGCCTGGTCCCCTGGCCCCAGGGCGGGCGCAGCGGGGGTTGCACCGGCTGGAAACAGCCGGTGAGGATTGAAACAGCAGGATCTCTTTCATCGGTTTCATCGGTGGCTCGTTGCACCGGCTGGAAACAGCCGGTGAGGATTGAAACCTGAGTCCGGAGTCCAGAATCCCGATCCCCCTACTACTAGTTGCACCGGCTGGAAACAGCCGGTGAGGATTGAAACATGTAATGAGCAGGAGGAAGAGCGGAAGGCTCATGGGTTGCACCGGCTGGAAACAGCCGGTGAGGATTGAAACCTCCGAATAGTTCGGCTCGTCCTGGTCCAGCAGGTATTGCACCAGCCCTTCGGGGCCGAATGGACGGAAACGGCTTAGACAGGACAGGGGAAATGCCGTGGCAGAAGAAGATCAAACCGTATTAATTTCTGCCCTCGAACACTACTCCTACTGCCCCAGGCAGTGCGCCCTCATTCACGTCGAGCGCGTCTTCGACGAGAACGTCTTCACCCTGCGCGGACGCCACGCCCACGAGCGGGCCGACGGCACCTGCACCACCGTCGAGGGCGGCGTCCGCATGGAGCGCGCCCTGCCCCTGTGGTCCGACCGGTGGGGCCTCCAAGGGAGGGGCGACGTCGTGGAATTCCACCCCAACGGCCGCGTCGTCCCCGTCGAGTACAAGAACGGGCCAAGGCGGGAGCGCCGCCACGACGACGTCCAGCTCTGCGCCCAGGCCCTGTGCCTGGAGGAGATGCTGGGCGTCCGGGTGGAGACAGGCGCGGTGTACTCGCTCCAGACCCGGCGGCGGCGCGAGGTCGCCTTCGGGGATGAGCTGCGCGCCGAGACACAGGATCTGATCGCCCAGGTGCGGGCCATGCAGGTGGCGAGCGGCCCGCTGCCGCCCGCGCTCAACGACGCCCGCTGCCCCCGCTGCTCCCTGCTGGACGCCTGTGTCCCCGCCACCGTCGTCGCCGCCCGCCACGCCCGGCTGTCCCGGCAGTTGTATACGGTGACGTCCCTGTTTGACGATCAATAGGAGGAACCATGACGCGGGAACTGCTCAACACCCTGTTCGTGATGACGCCGGATGCCTACGTCCGTCTGGACCACGACGCGCTCAAGGTCGAGGCCGGCGGCACCAAGCTCGTCCAGGTGCCGCTGCACCACCTGGGGGCCGTCATGCTGTTCGGCAACGCCATGATCTCGCCGCAGGCCATGCACCGGTGCGCCCAGGAGGGGCGGGCCATCAACCTCATGGATTACGCGGGCCGCTTTAAGGCGCGTGTCGTCGGCCCGATGTGCGGCAACGTCCTCCTGCGGCAAGCCCAGTACGAGGCGCACCGGGACGAGGCGCGGGCGACGGAGATCGCCCGCGCCATCGTCGCCGGGAAAATCAAGAACACGCACCAGTCGGTCATGCGGGCGGCCCGCGACACGAAGGTCACGGACGATGCCACTGGCCTGCGGGCCTGCGGCGGGGCGCTGGCGGGGCTGCTGACGTCGCTGCCCGACCAGGCGACGACCGACAGCGTGCGCGGCATCGAGGGGCAAGCGGCCGCGCTCTACTTCGACACGTTCGGCGCGATGATCACGGCCACGCCCGACGAGTTCTCCTTCCGGCTGCGGACCCGCCGGCCGCCCCGCGACCGCGTCAACGCCCTGCTGTCCTTCCTGTACGCGCTCCTGACGGCCGACTGCGTCGCCGCCTGCGAGGGCGTCGGCCTGGACCCGCAGTTCGGGTTCCTGCACGTCCTGCGTCCGGGCCGCCCCTCGCTCGCCCTGGACCTGATGGAGGAGTTCCGGCCGTGCCTCCCCGACCGCCTGGCGCTGACCCTGATCAACCGCAGGCAGATCCGGCCCGAGCACTTCGAGGCGCGGGAGGGGGCGGGGGAGAGCGTGCTGCTGACCGAGGAGGGGCGTAAGATTGTCCTAGGAGCCTACCAGGCGCGCAAGAAGGAGGAGGTGCCCCACCCGCTTCTGAAGGAAAAGGCACCGTTCGGCTTGCTGCCGCACTTGCAGGCCCGCCTGCTGGCCCGGCACCTGCGCGGCGACCTGGACAGCTATGTCCCATTCCTGGTCTGAGTCTGCCCAGGAGCCACTATGGACATACTCGTCACCTACGACGTCAACACGCTGACCAAGCCCGGCCGCGCCCGCCTGCACCGGGTCGCCAAGATCTGCGAGGGCCACGGCCAGCGCGTCCAGTTCTCAGTCTTCGAGTGCAGCGTCAACGAGGCGCAGAAGGAGGCGCTGATGCACCGCCTCAAAAAGACCATCGAGCCGGCCGAGGACAGCCTGCGCGTCTACACTCTCCGGGGCCGGCGCGAAGACGCCGTAGAAGCCTTCGGCCGGGACAGCTACCGAGACTTTGACGGGCCTCTGATCCTCTAAGACCCTTCCTGTGGCTTTGCGCGACGGTTCCATCCGACGCTGACACGAGCCGGGGCGGGAAAGCCGGCGTCCTGGCGCCTACGGTGTACCTGCTCTGGCTGCCCATACGCCTCCTGCGCTTCAACACGCTGCCAAGTGGCGTCCTGCTGGTGGAGCGTTGATTCAGCGTTGTTTCGCTACAAGGGCGACCAGCGCGTCAAGCACTTCACCCACAAGGTCCGTCAGGGGCACTTGCCACCGCTCCAAGCCAGGACTAGAGCCTCACAGTAGCGCGGGTCGGTACGGGCGTGTGCGGTACTTATCCGTGTTCACGATTTCATCTAAGAGGCTCTAACAAAAATGGTCATTCAGCCTGCCCCAGCAAATCATCGCGTTCTCGATCTTGACGAACGCCTCGTAGATGTCGTCGCGCCGCTCATCGCGTATCCGCAGACGCCGCGCCCCCTG
>JAABUQ010010340.1_pt1 | contig 12258 bp, 10 predicted proteins | sample 5560001 | NCBI WGS metagenome assembly JAABUQ01 (sample SAMN10711888, study PRJNA513371) | rock metagenome | isolation source: Antarctica rocks | place: Antarctica: Victoria Land, Finger Mt nord | collected 2015-12-18
AAGATCGGTCACAGCCCATATGTAGCACTCTTTTTTTAACGATTCAAGAAAACAGCATCGGCGTGGCCGTATTGCACGGATTGGTGCGATATGCGCAGTGATCCCAGCTCCGCCTGGGTTCAGGCGACACGGACGGAGATCGGGCGTCCCATCTCCAGCATGCGGTTGAGCGCGTGGACGGCGACGTCCACCTCGGTCGCGCGGCGCTGGTCCGTGCGTGAGCGCGCCCATTACCGATCACCTGCTTGAACCGGCCGATTGTCGCCTCGGCTCGGGCGCGAATGGCGTACCCGGACGCCTTCTGCCAGGCTGCTCAACCATGCTTGGCGATGAACTAAGATGGCGGTCCCGTTGTGTGGGCGCCGTCTCCGCCGTGCCGCTCGTCACGGCCGTGGACCACGGCGGCACGATGATGGCTGCTGCAGGGTGGCGCTTGGCGACGGCGGCGGACACGCTATCCTGATCATAGGCGCCATCGGCGGTGAACGACGCCACGGATGCGGCCACTTGGTCGAGCAAGGGACCCACTTGGGCGCCGTCGTCGGCCTCTTTCCTGATCAATGCCGCCGTGTAGCGTCCGCCAGGACCGGCATGTATAAGCGCCATGCTTCTCGACCAGCCACTCGCCCGCGCCGCAGAGCTTGAGGCCGGTGCTGTCCACCAGCAGGCGCAGGGGCTCATCGTCACAGCGCGGTCGAGGGCGTGGCACCTCCAGCGTCGCCGCGCGCCGGCTCAGGGTGGAGTGGTCCGGCACCGCCAGATCCGGCCCGAGCAGGTCGATGATGGAGCCGGTCAGGCCTTCAGTCCGGCGTAATGCGAGGCGGAACACAGCCTCGGAGAGTCAGCGCCGTCAAAATTGCCATAGGGGAGTACCACGGTATTACGTAGCACCTGCCACCATAGGAACATAGCTCCGGCGCTGTCCCGGCGGTAAAATCCGCGCCATGGAAAACGACAACCTGATCGCTGGTCTGATCCGCAAGCGCGCGGACATCACCACTCAAGTCGAAACCCTGCAGATACAGCTTCGGCAGCTTATCATGGACGCGGACAACATCGACGGGGCCATCCGTATCTTCAACCCGGAGATCGACCTGACGGATATCCGTCCTCGCACGGTGCCGCGCTCGCATGTTGCCTTTGTGGGAGAGGTGCGGCGCACGACGTTGAACATGCTGCGGGAGACCGGGCTGGCGCTCACGATCAAGGATATCGCGTTCAGGGTGATGACGGAACGCAAGTTGAGCATCTCCGACGCGCGGCTTGTGCGGCTGATAGAGAAGAAGGTCGGATCATGCCTACGCAGCCTGCGTAGCCGGGGCGTCGTGCAGTCCGAAAAGGACCGGGGGAGCTATCTGCGCTGGAAGCTGGTCTAGGCTGAGGCGGCTACGCTTAGTTTGCCCGCTGCCAATACCCGCAGAAATCCACCGAAGGCCGCGCCTCCATCGCCAACCCCACCACGCCCCGCACCTGCCCACCGTTGTCCGTCCGGCGATGCCCCTCGCGCCATGCGCTCTCCTGGGCGTAGCGGGCCAGGTAAGCGCCCGCGATGTGGTGATGGTGGCCCGTCTCGGCGCGGCGCAGCCGGCTGAAGAAGCTTTCCGCGCCGTTCGTGCAGGCGATGCCGTCGCTGTTGGAGAGTTGGTGGTTGATCCGCTTCACCACGTAGTGCCCGTGCAGGTCATTCCAGCTATTCGCATCGTCCGCGTGAACCTCGGTCTCGGCGGCGACGTGGTTGCGGATGTAGGCCAGGGCTGATCCCTCGGTCTTGAACGCGGAGGGCATCACCATGCCGTCGCGCTGGCGGATCACGACGACGCACTGGCGCTTGCCGTTCTGGTTCTTGACCAGGCGGCGGTCGCGACGGTTCTCCTTGTGGTTGGCGGGCTTCACGTAGCCGCCGAAATAGGCCCCATCGACCTCGGCCGTCTTGCCGACGCCGCCGGGCTTGTAGCCCTTGACCTCGGTTGCCATCGCCTCGCGAAGCTTGTGCGCCAGCACCCAGGCCGTCTTGTATTGCACGTCGAGGTCACGCGAGAGCGCCTGGATGACGTTTGATCATTCCCGCCGCGCATGACGCGTCTGTAAGGATGCACAACAAAGCAGCTTGAAGAAAATCCATTCCAGCGTTCCTGTCGCGGCACGCAATGGCGCGGAAACGGAAGCGGTTCGGCTGAATGAGTGAGATTGCGCAGTGGCCGGCCCATCCCCCCGGCTTATGGGTGGGGCTTTTCCTGATTGGCTTGGTTTTGGGGCTTGGGTTCTTAGAAATCTGGCAGACAAGGAATCCACAAAAGGCCGCTCAACACAACCAGAACCCAACCGGCCACCAGCCAGTGCCGGTAGGCCAACAACACCCCACCGAAGAGGAGCATCGCACCGCACAACACGCGTATTGGGATCGGCATATCGAATCCCAGAACCGCCGTGATCGGATCGGATGGGTCACTCTGGCGTTTTCCGGCATCGCGGCGCTCGGGGTCATACTTAGCTTTCAGCAAACCAGACGACAGGCCGACACCGCCAAGGACACCCTCACCGCAAGCAGCCGGCCTTGGGTGATGCTGACTGACATCAAACCGGCCAGCCCTTCCTCGGACGACGAGGCCGGCGTCGATCTGTGGGTCAATATCTCGGCCAAGAACGTGGGCCACTCGCCAGCCCAGAATGTCTCCGTAAGCGCCAAGTTGCTGATAGACGACTTCGATCCTCCCCCGGATCAGGCGATGGCCAGCGTGTGCCGAGAGGCGCAAAGCGGTTCGTTCATAATACCGGGGCAGGTACTGTTCCCCGACCAGGATCAGGATGTCGACGCAGGCATCGCACGCGGGTTCGGGATTGAGGCCGAGAGGGTTTGGGCAGCCAGAGCCGCCCGCATCAAATCTACTTACGATGCGGAAATGGCGAGTGGGAAGGCCGAACGAGCGCAAGCCTGGGCAAGCGAGTTGGCCAAGTTCCCGTTCTACGCCCCGCTCAACTTCGTCGGCTGCATCAACTATCGTTCCTCGGACAACGAGGCCCTGTATCAGACCAGCTCCATGTACAGTGTCACCATTGTCAGCACCAACCCCCGCCGCGACTCGTTCCCGCTCTTGGGCGGCAAACCGCCCATCGTCCGCTACCCCGAACCCGAGCCGGGCAACCCGGATATCTTGATGGTTTTCCCGCGTGAGCTGCAACGCATCCTGCCAGGGAATCAGGTCAAGCTCGGGAAGCCGCTCTACAGCACCTTCGCCAACTGACAGCCCCTGCATCGCGCTTTGAGCGGCAGCAGGCGCAAGCAAGGCCAACGCCACCAGACCCGCTCGCAACCATCCCCGAACCGCAAGCCCCGCCTGGTGGCGGGTGCTACATAATACCGCGCTGGAGGGCGACCTGCTGCGCACGCTCGCGGCCCTCCTGCGGCGCAGCCCACGCCCGGAGGCCATCGTGATCGAGACCAGCGGCGTGGCCGACCTGGCGGACGTCGTCCGCAACCTCATGGACCCCGTCATTTGGCGGGAGGCGCCGCTGGAAACGGTGCTCTGCGTGGTGGACGCGACAGCGCCTGCGGAGGCGTTGAACGACGCCTTGCTCCGCTCGCAGCTTCGGGCCGCTGACGTGGTGGCGCTGAGCAAGGTAGACCTCACGGACGCTGCCGGGCGGGAGCGGATGCGCGCCGCCGTGACGGCGACCAGGCCGGCGGCGGTCGTCGTCGATGCCCTGCATGGCCAGGTGCCCTCGGCGTTGCTGTTCCCCGGCGACCCGGACCGTCCGCCGGCGCCGCGCGACCCGGGCCGGCGGCGCCCGGCGTCCGACCGGTTCGAAACCCTCAGCTGGACGTCCGAGCAGCCGGTCTCGCTGCCCCGCCTGCAGGCCGCAATCGGCCGGCTTGCGCCGAAGCTCGCCCGGGCCAAGGGGCTGTTCGAGACGATGGAGCAGCCCGGCCGCCAGCTTCTGTTCCAGCTCGCCGGCGGGCGCGCGACGCTGGCCGCGGCCGGCGCACGGACGCCGGGGGCGCCCCGGGCGCGGATCGTGTTCATCGCCGAGATCGGCGTCCTCTCGGCGGACGAGATCGGTAGGACCATGGAGGGCTGCGTGGGTCCGGCCCGGCCAGGCGCCACGACCTCCGCCGCGTCCTGATCCGTCGCCGGGTCGGGCGGATAGGGCCTGCTTGCCCGGCCCGCCCTGCCATGGTGCAGTCCTGTGCGCAACTTGAAGGATGACCCGATGCGGATCGCCCGATGGGCCTTGGCCGCCGTTCTGCTGGCCACGGCCGCACAGGGGCAGACGGCGCTCAAGGTGCTGCGCGTGGTGCCCAGCGCCGACCTGACGCAGCTTGATCCCGGCTTCGCCAGCATCGTCATCACCCGCATCTACGGATTGATGGTCTATGAGACGCTGTTCGCCTGGGACAGCAAGCTGCAGCCCAAGCCGCAGATGGTGCAGGACTGGAGCACGGCGGCTGACGGGCTGACCTGGCGGTTCACGCTGCGTCCGGGCCTGAAGTTCCATGACGGCCAGCGCGTGACCACGGCGGACGTCATCCCGTCCCTGCAGCGCTGGATGCAGCGGGACGTGGTGGGCCAGAAGCTGGCCGGGTCGGTCGCCGGCATGGACGCCATCGATCCCGACACCTTCGAGATCAAGCTGTCCAGGCCCTATCCGGCGATGCTGTTCTCGCTCGGCTCCGGCATCGGCCAGGTGCCGGTGATCATGCGGGCGCAGGACCTGGCCGGCGACCCGGCGAAACCCATTGCCACCGCCATCGGCTCCGGCCCCTTCCGCTTCAACAAGGACCTGCGGGTCAGCGGCGCGCTGGCCGTGTTCGACCGCAACCCCGACTACGTGCCGCGGGACGAGCCTCCGGACGGGCTGGCAGGCGGCCGCCGGGTCAAGGTGGACCGGGTGGAGTGGCGGGTGATCCCCGACCCGTCCACCGCCGTCGCCGCCTTGCAGGCGGGCGAGGTCGACGTGATCGAGCAGCCCGCGCTGGAACTGCTGCCGCTGGTCCGCCGCAACCCGAACATCCGCGTGCAGGCGCTCACCGACCTCGACACCCAGACGATGCTGCGGCCCAACTCGCTCTACCCGCCGTTCAACGACCCCCGCGCCCGGCTGGCGCTTGCCTACATCATCGACCAGCCGGACATCATGGCGGCCGGGTTCGGGGACAAGGAGAACTGGACGGAGTGCCGGTCCTTCTTCATCTGCGGCGGCCCCTACGGCACGCCGGCAGGGACGGAGGCCATCCGGCCGGACCTGGAGAAGGCCCGCGCCCTGCTGAGGGAGGCGGGCTACAGGGGCGAGACGCTGGTCTTCCCCTCGACGCACGAGATCGCCTGGATCGGACAGATGGCCGAGGTGGCGGCGGACGAGATGAAGCGTGCGGGCATGAACGTGGAGATCGCCTGGGCCGACTGGGGCACGACGGCCGGGCGGCAGTCCAACCGCGGCGCGCCGGACAAGGGCGGCTGGAACCTGTTCGCCACGGGCGCCAGCGGGCCGACGATGCACTCGCCGCTGACCAACATCGGCACATACATGGCCTGCAACGGCCGCAACTTCCCCGGCTGGCCCTGCGACGAGGCGGCGGAGAGGCTGCGCCAGGCCTTCCTGGACGCCGACGACGCAGCCCGCCCGGCGGCGCTGGATGCGCTGCACAAGCACCTGGCGGCGGTGCAGCCCTATGTCGTCATGGGACAGTATCAGCAGCCGGTGGCGCTGCGCAGCACCGTCACCGGGTTCCTGGAGTCGCCGGTCATCGCGTACTGGAACCTGGACAAGTAGCCGGGCGGCTCACATCCGCCGGAAGCGCAGCACGCGGGCACGGTGGCTGGCCACCCGCAGGCTGCCCCCCGCATCCAGCCACAGGCAAGGGCGGTGGCGCCACATCAGGTGCCGCAGGTCCGCCAAGGCCCGCTTGCCCGGCAACGGCGTCAAGGCCGCCTCCCGCCCGAGACTGCCCATCCAGGGCCAACGCGCCGCCCCGTTGCCGGAGATCGTCAGCTCCGCGCCGAAAACCTCCTCCCGCCACGCCCCCGCCAGAGCGGGGTCGAGCGCCAGCCCGTCCGGGACGCGGCGCAGGCGCCGGGCCACGCCGCCGATCGTGCCCTCGATGGCGCCGGCGGCGACCGACAGGTCCATCTCCAGCGTGCTCGGGATCGAGCGGACCCGGCGGCCGGACGCCAGCAGCGTTTCCCGCGCGCCCATGAACTCGATGGCCCCCGGATGGACCTCCGCCCAGGCCGGCCCGTCCGCGGCCGCATACAGGCCGGCCGGCAGGTCGGGCGCCGGCTCCGGCGGCGGCTCGCCGAGCAGCGCCGCCATCACGCGCAAGGCTGGCAGCAGTGGGTCCTCGTCCCGGTTGAGCAGCAGCACGACGCCCACGCCGCGCTCCGGCGCCATCAGCAGGTGGTTGCGGTAGCCCGGCAAGGACCCGCCATGCGCCAGCAGCCGCGTGCCGCCCAGCCGCAGCTCGACCAGGCCCAGGCGGTAGGCGCTCGCCGCCCCGCCGGCGAAGGCGCGCGGCGCCGCCAGCCGCTGCAGAATGCCAGCCCATGGCGCCCGGCCGCCCATGAGCGCCCCGGCCCAGCGCGCCAACGCCGCCGCGCTGCCCGCGACGCCGCCGGACGCCGACATGTGCATCCCGTAGCGGCCCCGCCGCCACCCGTTCGGCCCCGCCCAGTATCCCGTCGCCAGCCCCGGCACCGGCTCCGCCTCGTCGTAGGGAAACGCCATGGCGAGATCGAGCGGCCCGAACAGGCGGCGCTGGAGCAGCTCGGCGTAGGGCACGCCGGCCCGCCGCTCCAGCACCGCCTGCCCCAGCCTCCAGCCGGTGTTGGAGTATGCCATCTCCGCGCCCGGCAGGGTGCAGGCGGCGCGCAGCCGGTGCAGGGCGGCGCCGACCTCCTCGGCCGTGAGCGTCGCGGTGAACGGCACGCCGAGCTGCCATTGCAGCTCCATCATGTCCGGCAGGCCGCCGGTCATGTCCAGTGCCCGCCCCAGCGGGACCGCGGCGAACGCATCCGGCAAGCCGGGCAGCAGGGCGCCGAGCGGCGCCTCCAGCCCGACCCCTTCCAGCAGCAGGCAGGCGGCGAGCATGTGCTTGCTGATGCTTGCGTAACGGCTGGGCGTGTCCGGGGTGAATGGCTGCCCATGTTCCAGGCTGGCCAGGCCGCCGCAGGCAGCGGCCTGAACTTGGTCGGAGTCGAACAGTAGGAAGGCACCGCCTGGGCCGCCCTGCCAGGATGAGGCGATCTGCCCAGCGAGGGCCGTCGCAGCGCGCCAATCCGTCATGCCAATGTCCCGCAGTTCGACTGTTCAGTTTGAATGGACGCGAAAAGGCCGGTGTCGGGCGATGAACGCCGCACCTGCCGACGGCACGCTGGACCGAATGCTTGAACCTGGAACTCCGGACACGTTCACATGGCTTCAAACAGACGAGGGGTGAATGGGTTTTGGCGGGAAGCAGATCGGCCGCTTTCGAGCGAAAGGCATTCGCCTACGGACATTCATTCGCAACGGTCCTATGTCTTTGCTGTCCCTGGCGACGCGGCCGCGCCTTCGCGGAACTGCGCGATGCGCCGATGCAGCCCGGGGCGGGCCAGGGAGCGCACGAGGCTCGCCAGGTCCGCGTCCTCGGTGTCGTCGCCGGTCAGCCGCAGGATCTCGTGAATGGACTGCCCGTCGAGCGCTGCGCCCTCCTGCAGGATGGCGGCTGCCAGGTCCGCCGTGGGATCGGCCACGTGGGTCGCCAGGCCGATCGCGGCCGCTTCCTGGGCGTCGACGACCCGGCCGGTCAGCAGGATCGAGCGGGCGTGCTGCGCGCCGACGACGCGCGCCAGGTGCCGTGTCCCGAGCGCCACGCCGAACCGGAAACCCGGAAACCGGAACCGGGCGGTCGGCGCCGCGATCCGCCAGGTGCAGGCCGCAAAGAGATCGGCCCCCGCGCCGTAGGCGGCTCCTCGCGCCAGGGCCACGCTCGCCATGGGGCCGCGGCGCAACTGCTGCAGCAGATGCTCGATGCGGACGAACCGGTGCAGCAGGTCCCCTGCCGACTGCTCCTGGTATCCGGCGAAATCGAAGCCCGCGCAGAAATTGCGTCCGGCACCCTCCAGAACCAGCGCCCTGGCGTCAGCCGTGCGGGCCTCCGCGACCGTCGCCAGCAAGCGTTCGACCGTTTCCGCATCGAGCGCGTTGGCCTTGCCGGGCCGGTTCAGCGTCAGCGTCCACACCGCCCCGCTGCCGTCCTGCGAGACGACGAGCGGCGGGTCGGCGTGTCCCGCAGGCACTTGGACCGACCCTGCTACTTGGAGGCCGCGGCGGCGACCAGGGGGCAACCCCCTTCGCTCATCGGCCGGAACGCCTGCTCGCCCGGCACGGTGTCGAGCAGCTTGTAGTAGTCGAACCGGCCCTTGGACTCCTCCGGCGTCTTGACCTGGAACAGGTACATGTCGCGGATCACCCGGCCATCCGCCCGCACCAAGCCGTTCTTGGTGAAGAAGTCGTTGATCGGCAGGTCCTTCATCTTCGCGACCACGGCCGGGCCGTCGTCGGTCCCGGCGGCCTGGATCGCCTTCAGGTAATGCAGCACGGCGCCGTAGGTCCCGGCCTGGGCCATGGTCGGCACCTTGTTCACGCGGGCGATGAACCGCGCCGTCCAGGCCCGGGTCTCGTCCGTCATGTCCCAGTAGAATGCCGACGCCAGGATCAGGCCCTGGGCGTTGGCAAGCCCCATGCTGTGCACGTCGGAGATGTAGGTCAGCAGGCCGACGATGCGCTGCCCCTTCTGCGGGATGCCGAACTCGTTCGCCTGCTTGACGGAGGTGACGGTGTCGCCGCCCGCGTTCGCGAGCCCGATCACCTTGGCGCCGGAGGATTGGGCCTGCAGCAGGAAGGACGAGAAGTCCGGCGTGTCCTGCGGATGGCGTACCGCGCCGAGGACCTTGCCGCCCCGGGCCTTCACCAGCGCCGACATGTCGCGCTCCAGGGCGTATCCGAACGCGTAGTCCGCCGTGACGAAGAACCACGTGTCGCCGCCTTGCTTCAGCAGGGCGGCCCCAACCGTGTTGGCGAGCGCGTACGTGTCGTATGTCCAGTGCACGCTGACCGGCGAGCACGACTTGCCCGTCAGGTCGGACGCGCCCGCCGCCGACAGGAGCAGGACCTTGTTCCGCTCGCGGCTGGCCTGCTGGACGGCGAACGCGACGGACGAGACAGGGACATCCACGATGGCGTCCACCTGCTCGCGGTCATACCAGTCACGGGCGATGCTGGCGCCCACGTCCGGTTTGTTCTGGTGGTCGGCGGACACGACCATGACCGGCTTTCCCAGCACCGTCCCGCCGAAATCCTCGACGGCCATCTGCGCCGCGGCGACGGAGCCGGGGCCGCTCAGGTCCGCGTACAAACCCGACATGTCGGCCAGAACGCCGATCTTGACCACGCCGCCGGACACCTGCGCGCCGGACACCTGCGCGCGGGCGGCCCAGACCGGCAGGGCGATCATCGCCCAGGCAATCATCGCCCAGGCGAGGACCGCAGCCAGGCGGGGTCTCATGCCGGGTCAGCGTCCGGCAGGCGCAGGCCCGCCTGCCTCATCAGCGGCAGGACCCGGCTGCCGAAGTATTCGAGGTCGGGCAGGTAGTCGTAGAAGTTGACCTGGACGCCGTCGCAGCCCGCCTGCTTGAGCTTGACGAAGTGCTCGACGACCTGTTCGGGCGTGCCCACGAGGTGGACGTTGCCGCCGATGACCCACTGGTCGCGGCTGGTCTGCTTCCACGACGCCTGGTCGCCGCCCATGAACGTCGCGTGGAAGTTGTCCGCCGCCACGGGGTCCTGGTGGTCGAGGATGGTCTGGTATTGGGCGCGCGCCTCCTTCTCCGTGTCGCGGCAGATCACGTGGGGGTTGATGATCGTGCGGACCTCGCGCCCGTTCTCCCGTGCTGCGGCCTTGATCCGGGCGTTGTGGGACGGCAGGGCGGCGCAGGCCTTCTCGGGATCGGCGCCTGCCGGACTGGTGATGAAGATCAGGTCGGAGTGCCGCGTGGCAAAGGCGAGGCCGGCGCCGGACGAGGCGGCGCTCACCAGGATGCAGCGCCCGTTCACCGGCTTCGGCGCGACGAAGGCCTTCCTGGTCTTCCAGAACCGGCCATCGAAGGTCAGCTCCTCGTCCTCCGACCAGAGCCGCTCCATGATGGTCGTGAACTCGTCGGCCATGACGTAGCGATGGTCGTGCTCGATGGGGTCGAGGCCGAACATCTCGAACTCGCTCTGCTTGTAGCCGGTGACGACGTTGAGCCCCCAGCGGCCGCCGCTGATATTGTCGATGGTCGCGCCGAACTTCGCGAGGTGCAGCGGGTGCCAGCCATACAGGATGTGCACGGTCGAGACGAGCAGGATGCGCCGGGTCAGCGCGGCGAGCCCGGCCGTGACGATCAGCGGATCGGTGGACACCTCCCGGAACTTCATCTCCCCGCCATAGCCGCCTTTGCCCAGCCACTGTGCAAGGCCGAACACGAGGTCGAAGCCCAGCTCCTCGGCCCGCACGGCGCACCTGGCGTTGTAGTCGAAGGTCCAGTCAGTGTCCCGGGGGGCCGTCGACGGGCTCCAGGCGCCCGACTGGATGGGCAGGAACAAGCCCAGCATCAACGGCTGCCGCATGGCGGTCTGCAACGGCGTCGGGCCGCGCGGGCTGGCACGATGCTGGATCACGGTCGTCTCCCCCGGGTGGACAGGCCATCGGGTCCGGCCTGTCGCTGCCCGGGACTTTATATCAGGTCTTTCGAGCTTGCAGCCTTGAAGGACGACGACCCGTCCACCGCACGCCGCATCTCCGGCACCTTGGCCCAGACCCAGAGGAGATTGGCCGTCAGCAGGATGGCCGTGACCAGGAACACCCAATGCAGCCCAAGCGTGGCCGCGATGGCGCCGCCCGAAAGCGGGCCCAGCGACTGGCCCAGGAACATGGCGGACGCGGTGACGCCGTATACCGTGCCGCGGTCGCCCGCCGGCGCAAGCCGGCCAACCAGCGCGTTGGCCGTGGGCAGGATGCCGCCCACGAACAAGCCGAGCGCGAATCGCGCCGCGACAAAGCTCCAATAGTTCGGCACGAACGCCTGAGGCGCGCTGGCCAGGGCGGCGCCGGCCAAGGAGATCAGCAGCACGCGACGGTAGCCCAGCACGTCCGACCGCCGTCCCAGGAAGGGCGAGGCGATCAGGTCCGCGATGCCCGTGACCGAGAAGGCCAGCCCGCCCAAGGTGGCCAAGGCCGGACCCGGCCCCAGCAGCTGCTCCACGTAAAGCGTGACCACCGGCTGCACCGCCTGCACGCCGAACTGGGCCAGCAGCAGCACGACGAACAAGGGCAGCAAACCCGGCGCGCGCGACAGGATCGCGAAGCTTTGGAACAGCGACTTCTGGCGGGCACCCGCCTGGGGCGGGGTGAACCGTTCCCGCACCAGCACCAGCGCCACGACGCCGCACAGCGCGCACACGCCCGCGGTCAGCACGAACGGCGCCCGGTAGGAGCCGGTGACGTCCGCGACGAAGCCGCCCAGCAGCGGCCCGATCAGCGTGCCCACCAACTGTCCGGTGCTGAGCCAGCCCAGCGAGTAGCCCAGCCGCCACGGCGGCACCTGGCTGGCCACCAGCGAGATCGTCGCCGCGTTGAACCCGGCGAACACGCCCATCAGCGCCCGCAGGCCCGCGAACTGCCAAACGTTGCCCACCAGGCTCATAAGCCCAGTGAACAGGGCGATGGTGAAGCAGGACCGCAGCACCATCAGCTTGCGCCCCCGCCGGTCCGCCACCCGGCCCCAAAGCGGCGAGGCGAAGGCGGCCACCAGCGGCGTCACGGCCGACAGCACCCCGGCCCACAAGTCGATCTGCGCCGGGTTGTCCACGCCCAGTTGCGGCAGGAACAGCGGCATGACCGGGCTGAGCACGGTGAACCCCATGTTCATGCCCATCTGGATGCCCATCATCAGGAACAGGGTGCGCTGCCAGTTGGGCGCGAAGGCGGCCTCCGGCGTGGCGTCCAATCTGGCGGGGTCTTGGGCAGGGGGTGTTCTTGGGGCATTGGGGGCATTGGCCCCGCCGGGATGGGCATCCATGGCCCTTCATTCCGCCTGGGCGTGCTGGAAGTAAAGCGTTCGCACGCCCTCAACCAACCAGCGACGCCAGGACACGGCCGATCCAGGCGTCGAGCTTTGTGCCGTCGATCCAGCGCAGCACCGCAACAAGGCCATGGCCGGGATCGATCCAGGCGACGTTGCC
>JAABUQ010010341.1_pt1 | contig 12258 bp, 10 predicted proteins | sample 5560001 | NCBI WGS metagenome assembly JAABUQ01 (sample SAMN10711888, study PRJNA513371) | rock metagenome | isolation source: Antarctica rocks | place: Antarctica: Victoria Land, Finger Mt nord | collected 2015-12-18
AGACACGCTGCGCTACGCCGTATGGACGACTTTGAGGGCCGTCGGTCACGCGCTGAAGATCACTTTCTCGCCCTTCAAGAAGGGCAACGAAAACAGTCTAACTTAATTTGGAACAACTACTTATTATAACAGAGGCAGAGGGGAAAGGCAATCGCCGGCTAATACCCCAGCGCCAGGCCGTCGGCGCGCGGGTCGGAGCCGCCCAGGATGGCACCCGTGTCGGGGTCCAGGACCAGAATCTGGCTCGCGCACGACCCGGCCCAGGGGCCGCCGACGGTGAGGGCGTGGCCGCGGCGGCGCAGCTCATAGCAGGTGTCGAGCGGCAGGCGGTCCTCGACCACAAGCTCCGCCCCGTCCGGCGGGACCTGCCACTTGGGGCTTTCGATGGCCTCCTGCGGGCTGCGCGCGCGGTCCACCATCTGCGTCACCGTCTGCAAGCTCGTCTGCACCTGCACGTCGCCGCCCGGCGTACCGCCCACGGCCCAAAGTTCTTCCCCCCGGAGGAGCATCCAGGTGTTGAGCGTGTGCATCGTCTTCTTGCCCGGTGCCAGCACGTTCGGACTCTTCGGGTCCAGGCTGAAGCCGGTCATGCGGTTGTTGAGTAAAACGCCCGTGCCCGGCACGACCACGCCGCTGCCGTAGCCGTGAAAGACGCTCTGAATCCAGGACACGGCGTTGCCGCGCGCGTCGATGACGCACAGCGAGGTCGTGTCCGAGCCGCCGGACACGGCGGGCAGGCGGCCAGGCGAGTAGCGCGCGGCGGCTTGGGCCGGGTTAATCCGCTTGCGCTGCTGGGCGGCATAGTCCTTCGACAGCAGCGCGGCAAGCGGCGTGACCGGGACGTCGCCGAGATAAGCCAGTCGGTCGGCGAAGGCCAGCTTTTTGGCCTCGGCCATGAGATGGACGGCGTCAGCCCCTTCGGGGTCCAGGGCGGCCATGTCGAAGCCCTCCAGAATGTTCAGCATCTGGAGCAGCAGGCAGCCCTGCGAGACCGGCGGCTGCTCGGAAACGGTCACGCCGCGGTAGTCCGTGCGGATCGGGTCCGTCAGCAGCGTCCGATGCGCTGCCAGATCTTCGCGGGTGAAAAAGCCGCCGTTGTCGTCCGAATGGGCCAGCAGCTTTTCGGCGAACTCGCCCTCGTAGAAGGCCGCCCGCCCGCCTTCGGCGACCGCCCGCAGGGTCCGGGCCAGGACCGGCTGGTAGACGGTCGCGCCGGGCCGCAGGTCGTCGGGCACCAGGGCGGCCCCGGACTCGGGGTATTCTTCCCAGAGCGCCTCGTGGCTCTGCAAGAGGGCCACCTGCCAGGCGGGCAGGGCGTAGCCGTCCTCGGCCAGCGCGATGGCCGGGGCCAGGACCTCCGACGCGGTCATCGTCCCCCATTTATCTAAAGCCGTCAGCCAGGCATCAACAGCGCCCGGCACGGATGCGGCCCGGACGCCGCGCAGGGGGATGGCCCCGCCCATGGCCTCCAGAGTCGCACGGGTCGGGGCCGCCCCGCTGCCGTTCAGCGCGGTCAGCCGGCGGGCCGGCGCGTCCCAGACCTGGGCGAAGGCGTCCCCGCCCAGGTGCGAGTTGTGCGGCTCCATCACGGCCAGGGCCGCCCCCATCGCCACGGCGGCGTCCACGGCGTGCCCGCCCGCGCGCAGGATCTCGACCCCGATCAGCGAGGCCGTTGGGTTCGCCGAAGCCGCCATGCCGGTGCGCGCCACCCGCAGCGGCGTCCGCGTGATGCTGCTCATGCTCGTGTCCCTCCCCTTCCGGCCATTGTACCGTGTAACGGGACCGAGTCTCGTGGTGTACCGTGCGTAGCAGAACAAAGGGCACCGCCCTCAAGTGACCCTGCTTGACGTGACGCTGATATTTGAGTAGCGGCCCTCGTTCTGTTGTAGCAGATACGAGGTGGCTTCCTTGCCGCCGGACTCAGAGCAACAGCCCCTGCCGGATGGCGGGGGCTGTTGTCGTCTGTCGCGCGCTTAAAGTTTGGCTAGAACGCCTCTTCCTCGCCGATGACGGGGTTGGAGAGCGTCCCGATCTCGGGGATGCTTACTTCCACCACGTCGCCCGCGCGCAGGGGGCCGACGCCGGGCGGGGTGCCGGTCGCGATGACGTCGCCGGGGAACAGGGCGAGGTGGCGCGAGAGATACGAGATCAAGTAAGCGACCGAGAACAGCATCTCGGACGTGCCGGCCTGCTGGCGCACCTCGTCACCGACCGTCAAAGTCAGCGTTAGATTTTGCGGATCGGGTATCTCGTCGGGTGTGACCAGGCACGGCCCCAGAGGCCCGAACGTGTCGTAGCTCTTGGACAGGAACCAGGGCAGGCTCTTGGCGATGGCCCGCTTCTGCTCGTCGCGGGCGGTGACATCGTTGAACAGCGTGTAGCCCGCCACCAGCGACAGCGCCGCAGCCTCGGACACGTTCCGGCCGTGGGTGCCGATGACGACGGCCAGTTCGCCCTCGTAGTCCACGCGGCCCACGTCCGGCGGCAGCACGATAGGCCGGCCCGGCCCGATCACGCTGGTTGAGGCCTTTTGGAACACGATAGGGGCGTCGGGAACGTCGCTGCCTAACTCTTTCGCGTGCTCGCTGTAGTTGCGCCCGATGGCGAGGATGCGGTGGGGCGTGGGCAGAGGGGCGAGGATCGTTACGCCCGCCTCCTGCCAGAGCTTATCCAAGATGCGCGCTTTCTCTAAGTCGCGAAGCGCCCCGGCGTAGGCGGGCAGGCGGGCAACGACGGCGTTGATGTCGCCCGGCACGACCAGGCCTTTGGGAGCCAGTGCCTCGGCGACGGCGACGAGGCGGGCCAGCGGCAGGGTCTTGCCCTTGTAAAGCACACCAGGCAGGTCCGGCTCCTGCGGATCGTCGAACTCTTTGAAGCAAACGAATTTCATAGCATTCTCTTTTTCACAGCACTCTCTTAGAAGCCGGGGTCCCAGACGAAGTTGAGGTTCAGGACGAGGGCGGGCAGGGCGGGGTCGCCTGCCACGGTCTCGGGCGCGTCCAGGATTTCGATCTCCAGGCCCGGACGGTAGACGTGTACCCGCCGCTCCGCCGCGTCAAGCAGCCAGCCCAGCCGCGCGCCGCCGTCCTGGTACTCGGCCATCTTGTCCTGGGTGTCGGCGAGGTTGTCTGAGGGCGAGCGCAGCTCCACCACGAAGTCGGGACACAGCGGCAAAAACCGCCGCTTCTGCTCGGCCGTCAGGGCGGCCAGCCGGGACTTCAGCACCCACGCGGCGTCCGGCGACCGCTTCGCGCCACCGGGCAGCACAAAGCCCGTGGAAGAGTCGAACGAGACGCCCCTCCCATCCTGTCGCGCCCAGTTGCCGAGCTGGCGGCTGACCTCGCTGTTGCGGCTTCCCGTTTCCCCTCCTGTTGGAGCCATGATGATCCAGTCTCCTTTCCCGGTCTGCTCGATCCGCAGGTCGGGGTTCTGCCGGCAGAACTCGAAGAACTCGTCATCGCTCAGGTGGAGCACAGGCCGGGCGCGCAGGACGAGCGGCAGCAGATCGTTTGGTGGGGTGAGGGTCGTCATGGCGTTTCCTCTTCCGTTTCTTCCTCTTCGGCCTCTTCCTCGATGCGGGCACGGAAGCCCATACGCCGCTCCGGGACGGGCGGGGCTTCGACCAGCAGACGGATCGCCTCAAAGACGACCGCGAACTAGTCGTCATACTTCTGTTCCAGCGCGATGATCCGCCGCGCCAGGTCGTCATCGGTCGCTAGCAGCCCGCGCAGGGGGACGAAGGCGCGCATGATGGCGATGTTGACCTGCACTGCCCGCTGGCTCCGCAGAACGCCGGAAAGCATGGCGACGCCTTGCTCGGTGAAGGCGTAGGTAGTCTTCCGTCTGCCCCCACGCCCCACGTTTGATATCACAAACTGTGACAGCAAACGCTACGGCTTGTCGTGCCAGATGAGATACCGCGCGGCGAGTTCGGTGATCGTGCTGTACGGGGCTTCGGCGCAGCGCTCGCCCCGGAACAGGAACGTCGGAACGTGCGTGATGTCGGCGGCGTAGGCGTCGTCGTCGAAGCGGACAATCTCATCGTAGTAAGCCTTATCGGAGACGGCCCGCAGGAAGCCGGCACGGTCCAGGCCCGCGTCCTGCGCGAGGCGGCCCAGGACATCCAGATCGCTGATGTCTAGGGAGTGCTCCCAAAAGGCACGATAAACAGCCTCGTTGTAGGCGTCGAAGTGGTCCGGCGCTTTGTCCTGGGCGTAAGCCGCCCCTTCCAGCGCAGCGTGGGTGCGGACGATCCCGAGTGTGCGCCCGGCGGGGACGGGGGCACCTTCGGCCTCGGAGAACAGCTCGAAGCGCGACGGCAGGGCGTTGGGGTCTTTCGGGTGCGGGTCGTGCTCGGGCAGCGGCCCCAGCTCTTCGGGCAGCAACTCGTAGCCGCGCCAGACCTGCTTGATGCGGGGGAACTCGTGGCGCAGCTTCTGGGCCTGGAAGAAGCCGACCCAGCACCAGGGACAGAGATAGTCGTGCGCGATGGTGACTTGGAGTTCTTGGGGTTCGCTCATCGTTGGTAGTTCTCCGTTTCCCCTGTTATACCCCGCACCGCCCATGTTGACCGGGGCGGGTTGACGGGCGCAGGCAAGCCAGGGTGTACAAGGGGCGGGAGGAGCGGAAACCACCGAGCGTTTCGTGTCCATTTTTTGTTCCGGTGCCCCAATGGGTCCCTGACGAACTTAGCCTATTAGCCTCTGATACATAACTTCCTTTTATCTTACTCATAAATAAGATGCATTAGTATTATATGTCCACACCTGGTACAGTAGGGGTACAAGCAAGAGAGGAAGATCACGCTCACCCGATCCCAGCCAGGACACCAACTTCCTACCCGCCGGACGGAGAAGGGCCATTTCTTGCCGCTCCCGCTGCCGGCGCGACAGGCGCTCTTTATCATCGCTGCGATCTTTTGCCTGACACCTTGGGCGTCGCCGCCAGCCGCGCTGGCTTTGGGCATGGCCCTGGCGCTGACGCACGAGAGCCCCTACCAGCAAGTCAGCAAACACGCCGCCAAGCTGCTCCTCCAGGCCTGCGTCGTCTTCCTCGGCTTCGGCATGGACCTGGTCGTGGTGCTCCGGGCGGGCGAAAGCGGCCTGCTGTTCGCCGTCGGCAGCATCACCGGCACCCTCGTCCTCGGCTATGCCGCCGGCAAGTGGCTAAAGATCAGCGCCAAGACGTCCGCCCTGATCTCGACGGGCACGGCGATCTGCGGCGGGTCGGCCATCGCCGCTGTCGGCTCGGTCATCGGGGCCGCCGAGGGCGAGATGACGGTGGCGATGGGCACGGTTTTCTTGCTGAACGCCGTCGCGCTCTACGCCTTCCCGGTTTTAGGCCACGCGCTCCACCTGTCGCAGGCGCAGTTCGGGACGTGGTGCGGGGTCGCCATCCACGACATCTCCTCGGTCGTCGGCGCGTCGGCCCGCTACGGCCTGCCTGCCCTCCAAACGGCGACGGCGGTGAAGCTGTCGCGGGCGCTGTGGATCGTGCCGGTGTCCGTCGCGGCGGCGCTGGCCTTCCGGCACCGAAGTCCCGAAACGGCCCCCGCGCAAGCCGCCGGGCTGGCGGACACGACGGTCGGCTTCAACCCCCGGCAGACTCCGTCTAGGGCGCAGGGGAAGCTGCAAATCCCCTGGTTCATCGGGCTGTTCCTGCTGGCCTCAGTCGCCCGCAGCTTCGTCCCCGGCGTGGCCGGCGCGTCGCCGGTTCTGTCCCACGTCGCAACGGTAGGCCTGACCCTGACCCTGTTTTTGATCGGGGCCGGCATCTCGCGCGCGACGATCAAGGCGGTGGGATGGAAGCCGATGGCGCAGGGCGTGGCGCTGTGGCTGGCGATGGGCACCGGATCGCTCCTCGTCATCCTGCGCGTGGTTCGTTAGTGGAAATGGGAAGAAGCCCACGGAATGAACTCCGTGGCTGAAGGGCGTAGAGCGCCGGTTGTCCCTCCGGGATAGGGGATAAAGCGGAGGTCGGCGATAGCCTCTCTGATGTCCCGGAGGGACAACCAGCCGAAGGCTCCTCATCCATGCACTTCAGTGTCTGGACGGCGGCTTACGGGTGCGGCGGGACGCTTGTCGCCGCCTCTAAGCGCTGCCTCTGCGCTTCAAAGTTCCTGCCTTCCCCGTCGGCCTCGGGCGCAGGTTCGGAGGCGTTCCCTATGTCGGAGGCGTCTCCCGTGTCGGGGTTGCCGTCGCCGCTTGTTCGGCGAGCGCTTCCTCGGGCATTCCACCAGGCCGCTCGCCAATCTGTACTAAAGGGTCTGCAACGGGCACCCTGCCGAATATCTGTTAGAGAAGCTAGGCTGACCGGCTTTATCCATCGGCATTCTATCCGACGCAGGGGCAATCTCGCTTGCTAGTGTGCTTGCCGGACGTGCCTCGCCCCTAAAGCCGCCCGGACTGTCGCCCTGCTGGACAACGGCATCGCTCTTGCCTGCGGCTGCATCGCCGGCTCCTGCATCCGTGCCGCCGCCGCTCGTGTCCTCGGCGGGACCCTTGCCCGGCATCCCGCCGTCATTCGGTGGGCCGCGCGGCTAGCGCGGCCCCGCGAGCCAGTGCGCGGCGGGCCTCCTCGGAAATGGCCGGATACTGCGAGCGCGCGTACTGCTCCAACTGATGGCGGCTGTCCGGGCCGGGCAGGTAGCCCAAAGCCTCGGCGACGTTCGAGAGCGGGTCGGGCGCGCACCCCTCGCGCGGTGTGGAGAGAATCTGCGCCAGCAGGGGCCGGATGGCCTCGCCCTCCCAGCGAGCGAGCGGCGGCAGGAGCTGGCTGGCGAGGTAGGCGCGGTCCAGCCCCAAGGCCCGCTCCAGCGCGGCGCGCACGTCCGGGGCCAGGGCGGGCAGGTCAAGCCGCAGCAGAGCGCGCTTCAGCTTGGACTCGAAGAAGCAGGGGCCGTACAGCGCCAGAAGCTTCCCGAAGACGCGCAAGCGGTCGTCCCGATAATCGGACGACGACAGCCCGAACAGATAAACAGCCTCCGCCAGCTCGTCATAGACGTTGTCGTAGATGCGGTGCGGCCAGAACTCCGTCTTTTCGTCAACGCGCGCGTCTACGAGTTCCTCAATTTTGGGTAATTATATACTTGACGCATTAGTTAGCCTCTCTAATGATTATTGCTAATTGTTCCGAAGCATTGGCTAGGTGACTAAAAAAACCGGCTAAAACTGTGAAAAACAATTATCGCTGTGTGTTTAAGCGTTGTCTGTATGACAACAAATTGTTAGATTTTGCCGTATAATGTGTATGATATGATTATACGGCAATAACGTATAATCCTCTCGCTTGGTTCGCCTTCTGTAAATGGGACACTTCCCCTCTCCGGGGCATTGGCAGAAGGCGAGTCGCTGTATCTGGGGAGGCAGATTCGGCTTATGAGCAACACCACTACCACGATTCCGACTCATTCCGCCGAACAGTTCACCGAACCGACCGCGCCTGACTACGCCGTACCCGACCCGAAAGAGGCTTGGGAGCGGCTTGATCGGCTTGTCAGCAAGGTTCTACAATCGCCCACCGAGCAGCCTGAAACAAATGGAAGTGACCTAGCGTCTAAGAAAAGGGTGGATGCTGGTAAGTGACTTCACTGGTAGCGATTCTTAACAATCAGGCTGTGGCATTGGCTGCCGATAGTGCGGTAACAACCGAAAGTCCTTCCGGTCAGAAAATCTACAATACTGTCAATAAGCTGTTTACTCTCTCAAAGCAACATCCTGTCGGCATTATGGCCTACTCATCGGCAGAGATTATGGGAGTCCCAATAGAGACAGTCATTAAGGTTTATCGCCAAAAGCACGGGCCTGAGATAAAAGACACACTTGAAGAGTACCACACCGCTTTCAGTTCGTTTTTAGAGACTGACACTGCGCTTTTTCCTTATGAAGCACGTCTCAACCATTGCGAAAACGTAATCAGTGGTGTTTTCTTCAATCTACTCGATAACATCTTCCGCTATTTGGATAGCAGATATTCTGGCTGGGGTCAACCGACGCAGACACAAGCCAAACAAGTTGCCCAACAGTTTCTTCAGCAGCAGATCTCTCGCTTTGAGAACTCAGGTGAACTAAATGGGGTTGACGCTAGGGTGCGCGTTAGGCTCAAGAATAAGTTAAAGCCGCATATCAATCGTTGGAAGCAGAAGTTCAAATCTGACTTTGCGCTTCCTGATACTACCCTCCGGCTGCTTACAGAACATTGTCTTGACTTAATTCTAAAAGAAGAACCTACTGGTGTAGAGACAGGGTTTGTAATAGCCGGGTTTGGCGACAAGGAGTATCTGCCAGAATTAAGAAGCTTCGAGTTTGAAACATCGGTAGAGGGTGTACACAAGATCGGACAGAAAGTCTCTCGTGGCGTTGCCGCAAATGGGGCATCCATAGTTCCTTTTGCTCAAAGGGAGATGGTTGATACCTTTATGCAGGGGAGGGCTGTTCATCTTGACGGTTTCTTGTTGAGGCTCTTCGATCAGTTCTTCTCTGAGAAGAAACAGGAGGCTGCAAATGATCCTGCTTTATCCGCAAGACTGACTGAAATAACTTCAACCTTAGAAGATTTAAGGGCCGGACTACGCACTCGGTTTCTTACAGAACTCAAAGACTTTACAGGATCAAATCATGTCATGCCAGTGCTTGACACGCTAACTGTAATGCCGAAGGAGGAATTGGCACTCTTAGCAGAGGCACTTGTAAATTTGCAAATCATCAAGAGGCACGCTTCTCCTGATGCAGATACGGTCGGTGGACCCACAGATGTAGCGGTAATCTCAAAGGGTGATGGGTTTATCTGGATAAAGAGGAAGCACTACTTCCGCTCGGAACTCAATCCGCACTTTTCACGCAACTACTTCGGAGGGAACCCACAATGAAACAACAAGCAGACAACGTAAATTGGGGCCAACTTCCTTCATTCAGGGAGTACAGGCGGGCACGGTTAATGCAGTTGCCTCCCAAGCAGGCTGCATCCGAACAAAAAACGACCGAGGAAGTTAAGGAAGTCAAAAGCGCTCCAAAGCCGCAACCAGCTAAACCAGAGAGCATTACCCCTTAGCAAAACAAGCCTCCCTGTACAATACAGGGAGGCTTATTCATTCAGGCTCTTGGTATTACCTCATCGTAATACGCTTCATAGGATCGGGTGAGTTGATCATAGGTGAGCCGCTTCCCCGCAACTGACTGGGCAACCATGTTGAACCTGTCCCCATCTGCATACGCACGGTTGTTGAACCGGAACACTTCTTCGTCAAGGTAGCGGAACAGGTGGAACGGCTCAACGCTGATGTACGTCCCCTTCAAGCACCGTTTCAGCAAGCACCAGAAGTTTTCCAGCCCGTTCGTGTGTACTTGCCCAAGAGCGTAGTTGACGGCATGGTCAACGAACTTGTGAATGTATTCAGGGGACAGGCCGCGACAGCCCTTCTAGGCGTCCGTGTACAGTTCGGAGAAGGCTGACACTTCCTTCTTGATCTCGGCTTGCAGTGTTTTCTCGGCCCGGTTCTGAATGACCTTTGCCCGAACCTGAGACTTGGGCACGTCCTTGTCTTCGGCGGCTTCTTCGGCCCGCTCTAGGACGCCTAGCACGATAGTCTTTCCGACCGGCCCGCGCCCCGCATAGAGTTTCTTGTCTTCGTGCTTGTTCTTTTCTAGCCCGCCGATGAACGTCTCGTCGGCCTCCACCGTGCCTTCCATCTTCTCAAATGAGCCTTGTGCCATGACCGTTCGGATGCGGTGGAGCATGAACCAGGCCGTCTTCTGAGTGACGTTCAGGGCGCGGGCCAGTTCGCAGGAAGAAATGCCGTTCTTGCAGTTGGCGATCAGCCAGAAGGCGGGGAGCCAGGTGGAGAGTTTCAGGGGGCTGTCTTCCAGCACCGTCCCCACCTTGACGCTGAATTGCTTCTTGCAGCCTTTGCAGTTCCAGACGAACCGCGTCTTGACCAGTTCCCCAACGTTTCCAGAGCCGCAACGCGGGCAGGTGACGCCATTCGGCCAGCGACGGGACACCATGTAGTCATGGCAGACCTGGGGGCTGGAAAACAGGATGATCGCCTCCTGCAAGGACTTGGGGAGTTTAAGTTCGTTCGTCATGCATTGATTATACCCGCCCGTGCCGGGAAATTCAATGCGTCAAGTATATAATTACCCAATTTTGCCCAGCCCGGCGGCGTCGCCCCAGGCGGTCAGGACGAGGGCCGCCTGGTAGACGAGGTACAAGTCGTCGCCGCCCAGCAGGGCGCGCGGGGGGGCAATACGCTCGGTGGGGATCGGGTCCAAGAGCTGAACCTCGTCCAGGCCGATGACGTGACCGACGGTGTCCTCGTAAAGCAGATGCCGGATGTCCTGCGAGTAGGCGGTTATGTGTTGGGCTTCATCGCGGCGGGGGCCTGACCGGGGACGGACCGGTGCTGGTAGAGCAACGGGTCCAGGGGGGCGTCCGGCTTGCCTGACGGGACGACGCAGGTCGCTGTCGGGGCTGGCCGGCTGCCGGTCTGCGGCTACCGGCCTAGCCGGGCAGCCGCCACAGCCGCAGCGTCTTGTCGTACCCGCTCGACACGAGCTGCGTCCCGGACGGGTCGAGCGCCAGGCCCAGCACCCCCCCGTCGTGGCCCGTCAGCGTCTCGCGCAGGTCGCCCGAAGGCACGTCCCACAGGAAGATCGCGCCGGTGGGCGAGCCGCAGACCAGCGTTTTCCCGTCCGGCGTCCACAGCGCGTTCGACCAGAACACCTTCACGACCTCACTGCCCCGGTCCGGCGGCGGACCCGACAGACGCCCCCCCTCCGGCCCGAACGAGAAGAGGCGCTCCTGGCTCGGGAACCGGTACAGGTGCAGGTCCCAGTCGGCGAAGGCGAACAGGCGACCGTCCGGGCTGAACGCCGCCGGAGAGAGCACGTCGGCGGGCAGCCGCACGGTCAAGTCATGGCGCGGGGTTAAAGTGTGCTGCACGGAGTCAAGCTCGCAGAACACCACGTGAGAACCTCCCTGGTAGCAGGCCGTGATCAGTACGGTCCTGCCATCAGGGTGGTACACGATGGAAGTGTTGCGCTCGCCCAGGCCCCAGAAGTCTTCGTCGTCGTCATCCGCGTCCTCTTCGGCGGCGAACTCCACCTCGCCCGTCCGCAGGTTGACGACGTGCAGCACCTCCTCATCACCGCCCGCCAGCAGCCGCGTCCCCTCGGGGGAGAACGCCGCCGCGAGCAGGAAGGAGTCCGGGAAGGCGTACCCCTTCTCCTTCTCCCCGCCCGGCAATCGCCAAGTGTACAGCGGCTCCCGGCCTGCGGTCGCCAGGCCCGCCGTCGCCAAGCGCGTCCCGTCCGGGCTGAGGGCGATGTCGTAGAGGCGCTTCAGACCGCTCGGGAACGAGGACCGCCGTTCCAGATGCCCGTCGGAGACGCGCCACAGGGACACGTCGCTTTGGGTCTGGCCGCACACCAGCGTCCCGCCGTCCGGCAGGAAGCGCAACGTCTCGATGTGGTCGTCGAGCGCCACCGTCTCCAGCAGCGGCCCGCCGCGTTCGAGCCAGGCGAAGAACGCCGGGTTCAGCGCGCGGTAGGCGGACAGGAGCACGGCGATGGAAAGGCGGCGGTACAGGGCGCGTAGCCGCGCCGCCGCCTGCGCGTCGTCGCCCCGCGGGGGCGACCCAGTGAGGGCCAGGCCCAGCAGCAAGTCGAGCGTCCCGAACAGCTCGGCCCGGAGCGCCTTCATCTCGCCCGCCGCCACGGGACCGACCATGTCGGGGGTGCCGAGCGGCGTGGCGGGCGCGACGCCCAGGCCGAAGTCCTCCTCCCCAGCGGGCAGGAAGGTGATGTCGTCGGGCCGATTCAGGCTCGCACGGACGAGGAACGTGGGCGACCGGACGACCAGGTTGTTGGCCGGGCCGCCGGCGGGGAACCAGAAGAAGGCCAGCGCCTCCTCTCCCGCGCCGCCGACGGGCACGGGCAGCGACAGGGAGGACTCGCGCGTGACCATCTGCCAGCGCAGCGGGTGCTGCTGCACGGCCTCGACGACCTGCTCAGTCGTGTAACGTGTCGGCATGGATCTCTCCTTGAAGATGCGCGGCTATCCGTCCCCGTCGTCGGCGTAGAGCAGTGCCAGAAAGGCGGGGAAGCCGTCGGCCACGGGGACCGTCACCGGGCTGCCCTCCCCAGACCGCTCGTGGTCCCAGACGACCACCCTGGGCGGGTCGCTCTGCTCGGCGTCGAAGCACAGCAGGTCCCCGGCGAACAGGAAGGCGAACGGCACCATCGTGTCGCTCATGCGGCCCTC
>JAABUQ010010342.1_pt1 | contig 12257 bp, 11 predicted proteins | sample 5560001 | NCBI WGS metagenome assembly JAABUQ01 (sample SAMN10711888, study PRJNA513371) | rock metagenome | isolation source: Antarctica rocks | place: Antarctica: Victoria Land, Finger Mt nord | collected 2015-12-18
ATGGAGACGATGCTCGGCCCGATCTCCGCGTCCTCGCGAACGACGGGCGCGGCGGCGGTGAGCTTGCTCAGCGCCACAGCTTCTTGCGCTTCCAGCGCCGCCTGCCCCGGACGCCCACCTCCTTCTGGCCGAGGTAGAACTCCTTGATGTCCTCCTTCTCGATCAGCCGCGCGCATGCATCCTCCATGACGATCCGCCCGACCTCGATCACGTAGCCGTAGTCGGCGGTCTTGAGCGCGATGTGCGCGTTCTGCTCGACCAGCAGGATCGACACGCCGCGCTCGCGGTTGATGCGCTTGACGATGTCGAAGATCTGCGTGACCAGGATCGGCGACAGCCCGAGCGAGGGTTCGTCGAGCAGCAGCAGCTTGGGCTTGCCCATCAGCGCGCGGCTGATCGCCAGCATCTGCTGCTCGCCGCCGGACAGCAGCCCGGCGCGCTGGTGCTCGCGCTCCTTCAGGCGCGGGAAGTAGCCGAAGCAGGCCTCGACGTCGCGCGCCACCTCGTCCTTGTCGTGCCGCGTGTAGGCCCCCATCATCAGGTTGTCGTGCACGCTGAGGAACGGGAACACCTCGCGCCCCTCGGGCGAGTGGCACAGCCCCTGGCGCATCACCTTGTCGGGCGACATGCCGGCGATGTTGCGGCCCAGGAACATCACTTGCCCGCGCTCGGGGTCCATGACGCCGGAGATCGTCTTGAGGATCGTCGTCTTGCCCGCGCCGTTGGCGCCGAGCACCGTCACGATCTGCCCCGGATGCACGTCGAGCGTCACGCCGCGGATCGCCTGGATCGGACCGTAGAACGTCTCGATGTTGGCGACGCGCAGGATGGGCTCCGCGCTCATGCGTCGCCGCCGATATAGGCGCGGATCACCTCGGGGTCGGACTGCACCTCCGACGGCGTGCCCGTCGCCAGCACCCGGCCGTAGTTGAGCGCCAGCACCCGGTCCGACACGGCGGAGACCAGGCTCATGTCATGCTCGACCATGATGACGGTGATGCCGAGGTCCTTCTTGATGTCCTCGATCCAGAACCCCATCACCTCGGTCTCCTCCACGTTGAGGCCGGAGGACGGCTCGTCGAGCAACAACAGCTTGGGCTCAATGCAAAGCGCGCGACCGAGCTCGACGATCTTGCGCACCCCGTACGGCAGGTTGGCGATGACCGAATCACGAAAGCGCTGCAGTTCGAGGAAGTCGATCACGTCCTCGACCTTCTCGCGGTGCGCGATCTCGGCGCGACGCGTGGACGGCAGGTAGGCAAGCTGCGACAGCCAGCCGACGCGCGAATGGCAGTGCCTGCCGATCAGCAGATTCTGCAACACGCTCGCGTTGGCGAACAGCTCGATGTTCTGGAAGGTGCGCGCGATCCCGAGCTTGGCGATGCGGTGCGGCGCGATGCCGGTGATGTCCTCGCCGTCGAACACCAGCTTGCCGTGCGTCGGCGCGTAGATGCGGCTGATCAGGTTGAAGATCGTCGTCTTGCCGGCGCCGTTCGGCCCGATGATGGCGAACACCTCGCCCGGCTCGACGTCGAAGCTCACGTTGTCGACCGCGCGGATGCCGCCGAACTGGATGGCGATCTCGCTTGCCTGGAACAGACTCACCGCAACCGTTCCGAGCGCGCATACGTCTTCTGCCGCCGGAAGCCGCCCGCGCGATGCAGCGGGAACTCCTGGAACCACTGCTTGACCTTGAGCCAGCGGCCGTTGATCCCCCCCGGCTCGAACAGGATCACCAGCACCAGGATCAGCCCGAACAGCGACGGCTCGAGCCCGGGCATCCGGCCGATGCCGAACGGCAGGTCGTCACGCACGATGGCGATGGCCTGCGGCAGCAGGCGCACGAACAGGGCGCCGAGGATCGCGCCGCGCAACGACCCGAGGCCGCCCACGAACACGATGGTGACGAAGGAGATCGACAGCAGGATGTCGAACGCGTCGGGTGCGAGGAACCGAACGTAATGCGCGAACAGCGCGCCGGCGAGCCCGGTCATCCCGGCGCTGATCGCGAACGCAATCGTCTTGTACAGCGCGAGGTTGATGCCCATGCTCTGCGCCGAGATCTCGCTGTCGCGGATCGCCACCATCGCCCGCCCGATCGGCGAGCGCAGCAGGTTCACCGCGATCCACAGCACGAACAGCAGCACCGCCAGCGCCATGTAGTAGACGCCGGTCGCCCCCTGCAGCTTGAAGCCGAGAATGGTCGGCGTCGGCACCGCGAACCCGTCGAAGCCGCCGGTGACCGCCGTCCATTTCTGGAACACGGTGCCGACGATGCTGCCGAAGGCAAGCGTGGCGATGGCGAGATACAGCCCGCTCATGCGCAAGGTGGGCACGCCGATCAGCACGCCGGCGAACGCGGTCAGCAGCCCCGCCGCCGGCAACGTCACCACGAACGGCACGCCCTTGGCGAGCAGCACCGATTCCGTATAGGCGCCGATGCCGAGGAATGCCGCGTGGCCGAGGCTGACGAGCCCGGTGTAGCCGGTGAGCAGCATCAGCCCGACACCGGCGATCGCGAAGATGAACACCGCGCCGAGCTCGCCCACGTAGAACTCGCCCATGAGGCCCGGGATCAGCAGCAGCACGATCAGCAGCAGCCCGTACCACAAGACGTCGCCGGAATGCCGCCAGGCCCGCAGATCCTGCTCGTAGCGGGTCTTGAACAGATAGCGCATGGGCGTTCAGACCCGCTTGCGGAGGTTCTGCGAGAACAGCCCGCCGGGGCGCAGGATCAGCACCGCCAGCAGCACGACGTTGGACGTCACCTCCTGCGAGCCGGGCGGCAGGAAATAGCCCGCGAGCTGCTCGACGATGCCGATGATAACGCCGCCGACCAGGGCGCCCGGGATGCTGCCGAACCCACCCAGCACCGCGGCGGCGAACGCCTTGAGCCCGAGGAAGCCCATGTTCACGTCGATCATCGACACCGGCGAGAGCAGGATGCCGGCGACCGCGGCGACCCCGGCGCTGATCGCCCAGATCAGCGAGAACACGGTGCGGACGGGGATGCCCATGTAGTAGGCCGCGAGCTGGTTCTGCGACGAGGCCTGCATCGCGATACCGAGCCGGGTGCGGCTGAAGAACAGGTATAGCACCAGGCACAGGATGACGGTGCCGACGATGATCGAGACGCTGTCCTGCCCGAGCACGAGGCCGCCCACGCGCATGGTGCGATTGGTGAACGGCGTCTCGAAGCCGACCGAATCGTAGCCCCAGGTGATGCCGGCGAAGGCGCGGAAGATGAAGCCGAGCCCGAGTGTCAGCATCACCACCGCGAATTGCGGCTGGCCGATGACCCGGCGCAGCACCACGGCGTCGAGCAGGAAGCCGAACGCGGCGGTGACCAGCACGGCGAGCAGCGCGCCGAGCCAGTAGTTGAGGCCGAGGCCCGTGATGAAGGTGAACGCCGCGAACCCGCCGAGCATCATGACGTCGCCCTGGGCGAAGTTCACCATCTCGGTCGCCTTGTAGATCAGCACGAAGCCGAGCGCGATCAGGCCATAGATGCAGCCGGCAGCGGAGCCGTTGATCACGAGCTGCAGCAGACGCGCGGCGTCTTCCAACCTGGCCCCCCTGTGTAGCGCCCCGTTGACCGCGCGCCGTTCTGTACCCGGCACGATAGGCCGGCGTCTGTTGCGCGGTCAATCGCGGTGCTGACGCGGCAGGCGCGGGGGACTATAGGTCTGGTGCCGTCCCCGTAGCTCAGCCGGATAGAGCACAGGATTCCTAATCCTGGGGCCGTGGGTTCGAATCCCGCCGGGGACGCCATCGCGCGTCCGCGGTTCAGCCTCTCTTAACTTCCCGCGTCCATGCTGCGCCGACCTCCATCCGGTATTGCCAGCATGAGCGGCATCGTCAGCGGCATCGACTACAGCGTCCTGTTCTCCGGCAGCGGGTCGGCCAGCGGTGTGTCCAGCATCCTGACCACGCTCTACAGCGGCGCGACCAGTTCCGGGACCGCGGTTTCCTCCGGCAACCCGATCCTCGACCTCAAGCTCGCCGAACAGAACCAATCCAAGGAGGTGGCGCAGGAGGCCAAGAACCCGACGGTGGTGCGAGACCTCGCGGCCTTCAACAAGGGCGTCGCCAACGCCAAGGACATCAAGACGGCGCTGCAGAACCCGAACGTGCTGAAAGTGCTGCTCACCGCCAACGGGCTCGGCGACCAGGTGCAGTACCCCGCACTGGCGACCAAGGCCCTGCTGTCGGACCCGAGCGACCCGAAGTCGCTGGTCAACCAACTCCCGAACACGGCCTGGAAGACCGTCGCCCAGACCTACAATCTCGCCAGCAAGGGGCTCGCCGGCCTGCAAGGCCCGACCGTGCAGTCGCAGATCGCCGCCGCCTATGAGCAGGTGACCTGGCTGAACTCGCTCGACCAGGCGACCCCCGGGCTGGCGCAGGCGATCCAGTTCAAGCAGCAGGCGAGCAAGATCGGCACCGTCGACGACATACTCGGCGACGCGACGAACCGCGCCGTCGTCACCACCGCTCTCGGCATCCCGCAACAGATCGCCTTCCAGGACCTCGGGGCGCAGGAGCGGGCGGTCACCAGTCGCCTCGACATCGCGAAGCTGAAGGACCCGCAATTCGTCAACACCCTGACCGACCAGTACCTGCTCGCGATGTAGCAGCAGAACCAGGGCAGCGCAACGCCGGGTCTCGACGCGCTCGCCATCCAGGCGAGCGGTCTCGTGGTCTGACCGGCTGAAGGGAGTGATCGCTGCCCTCGCCGGCGCGCTGGTCCACTCTCATCTGTAGGCAGAACCGCCCGCGGGCGCCGTGCTGGCTGGGGGACCTGGATTCGAACCAAGGCTGCCCGGGTCAGAGCCGGGAGTTCTACCGCTAAACTATCCCCCAAGAACGCGCGGGCATCGGCCGATACCACGCGGGTCGGCGACGGGCAACATCAGGCGACGGGCAACATCAGGCGACGGGCAACATCGGGGAGCCACCGGTGAAATGGTAGCTTGCCGCGCCGGCCGGAACGTTGCGAGAATGTCGGTCAGCAGAGGGAAAGTACGCCGATGGCCGAGCGACCCCTACCGGCGCTCGATCGGCCAGCCAAGCTCGGCGGTGGTCCCGCCTTCGCCGCGCTCGACCTCGGGACCAACAATTGCCGCCTCCTCGTCGGCCTGCCATCCGGTAAAGGCTTCCGGGTGATCGACAGCTTCAGCCGCATCGTCCGGCTCGGCGAGGGCTTGCACCACACCGGCCGGCTGAGCCCGACCGCGATGGACCGCGCCCTCGTGGCGCTGCACGCCTGCGCGGCCAAGATGGCGCGCCGACCCATCCGCTCGGTCCGCGCGATCGCCACCGAGGCGTGCCGCAAGGCGGCGAACGGGTCCGAGTTCCTGGCTCGGGTCAGGGCGGAAACCGGCCTCGCGTTCGACATCATCTCGACGCGCGAGGAGGCCGAGTTGGCGCTCGAGAGCTGCACCCCGCTCCTGGAGGGCGACGGACAGCGCGCCCTGCTGTTCGACATCGGCGGCGGCTCGACGGAACTCGCCTGGGTGCGGCTGGCCGAAGGCCGGCCGCAGCTGATCGGCTACGCCTCGCTGCCGCTCGGCGTGGTCACTCTCGCTGAACGGTTCGGCCCGGCCGGCTTCACCGCCGACGGGTTTCACGCGATGGTGGACGATGTGGCGGGACGGCTCGCCGGATTCGAGCGGATCCATTGCATCGCCCGCGAGATCCGCGGCGGCGGGGTCCGCCTGCTCGGCACGAGCGGGACCGTGACCACGCTCGCCGGGGTGGCGATGGCCCTGCCGCGCTATCGCCGCCCCTTGGTCGATGGCGCGGTGCTCACCCGCGAGGCCGCTTGCGCCGCGGTGGCGAGCTTGCGCGCGATGGGTCGGGAGGGGTTGATGGAGCACCCCTGCGTGGGGATCGAGCGAGTCGATTTCGTGCTGCCCGGCTGCGCGGTGTTTCTCGCGATCACCCGGCTCTGGCCGGCCGGTCACGTCACGGTGGCGGATCGAGGGCTGCGCGAAGGGATGCTGCTGCGGATGATGCGGGCCGACCATAACCGGCCGGCCCGCCGCGCTACCCTCTCGCACGAGGCGCACCCCCGCGCATGAGCGATCGGTCCGGCGGGCCGGCCCCGCCGCGAGGGAGGGCGATCTCCGTGCGCACCGCGCGCGGGCGCAGCGCCGCATCGCAGCGCTGGCTGGCACGACAGCTGAACGATCCCTACGTGCAGGCCGCCAAGCAACAGGGCTGGCGTTCGCGGGCTGCGTTCAAGCTGATCGAGCTCGACGACCGTTTCAAGCTGATCCGCCGCGGCGCCCGCATCGTCGATCTCGGCGCCGCGCCCGGTGGCTGGAGCCAGGTCGCCGTCAGGCGGGGCGCCGCCCGCGTGGTCGGCCTCGACTTGCTGGCCATCGAACCGATCCCCGGCGCGACGCTGATCGAGGGCGACTTCAACGACGCCGACATGCCCGAGCGGCTGATCGCGCTGCTCGGCGGCGATGCCGACCTCGTGCTGTCCGACATGGCGCCCAACACGACCGGCCATAACGCGACCGACCACCTGCGCATCATGGCATTGGCCGAGATGGCGGCGGCGTTCGCGCGGCAAATCTTGGCACCGGGCGGAGGGTTCGTCGCCAAGGTGTTCCAGGGCGGTTCGGAGCGCGAGATGCTGGCCGCGCTCAAGCGCGACTTCGCGTCCGTGCGACACGCCAAGCCGCCGGCGAGCCGCAAGCAATCCAGCGAGTTATACGTGGTGGCAACCGGTTTTCGCGCCGCCGGCTGACATCGAAACGTCGGCGAGCTCGGCTTGCGCCGCCGATGGCCGGCGACTATGTGGGGGCGTCAAGGTCCAGGGTCCGACGCTTGACGACGGCCCTTTCGCGCAAAGGTCCCAGCATGGCCCCTGACATCCATCCGGACGCCGTCTCCGATGCCGATATCGGACACGGGCGCATGGACGCACCCCCCGCCGTCACCTCAAGGGTCGAGGAGGCGCTCGCCTTCGACGACGTGTTGTTGGCGCCGGCCTACTCGCAGGTGGTGCCGTCCGACACCGACACGCAAACCCGCCTGACGCGCGGCATCAGCCTCAACATCCCGCTGATCTCGGCCGCGATGGACACCGTGACCGAGAGCGCGATGGCGATCGCGATGGCGCAAAACGGCGGCATGGGCGTGATCCACAAGAATCTCGACGTGGCCGAGCAGGCCGCGCAGGTGCGCCAGGTCAAGAAGTTCGAGAGCGGGATGGTGGTGAACCCGGTCACCATCCATCCCGACCAGACGCTGGCCGACGCGCGCGAGCTGATGAGCAACTATCGGATCAGCGGCGTCCCGGTGGTGGAGCGCGGCACGGGGCGGCTGGTCGGCATCCTGACGCATCGCGACGTCCGCTTCGCCACCGATCCGGGCCTGCGGGTCTACGAGCTGATGACGCGCGAGAACCTCATCACCGTCCCCGGTGACGTCGGCGCCGACGAGGCGCGGCGGCTGCTGCACCGGCATCGGATCGAGAAGCTGCTGGTGGTGGACGAGGCGTTCCGCTGCGTCGGCCTCATCACCGTCAAGGACATGGACAAGGCGCAGGCGCATCCGCACGCCAACAAGGACGAGCTCGGGCGGCTGCGGGTGGCGGCGGCCACCGGCGTCGGCGAGGAGGGGCGCGCGCGCGCCGAGGCGCTGATCGCGGCGGCGGTGGACGTGATCGTGGTGGATACCGCGCACGGCCACTCGGCCGGCGTGCTCGACGCGGTGGCGGCGATCAAGCGGCTGTCCAACGCGGTGCAGGTGATCGCGGGCAACGTGGCGACGCCGGAGGGCGCGCTGGCGCTGATCGAGGCGGGCGCCGACGCGGTGAAGATCGGCATCGGGCCGGGCAGCATCTGCACGACGCGGGTGGTCGCGGGCGTTGGCGTGCCGCAGTTCTCGGCGGTGCTGGAGACGGCGGCGATGTGTCGCGCGCACGGCGTGCCGGCGATCGCCGACGGCGGCGTGCGCACCAGCGGCGACGTGGTGAAGGCGATCGCCGCCGGGGCGGATTGCGTCATGGTGGGCAGCCTGCTCGCCGGCACGGACGAGGCGCCGGGCGAGGTGTTCCTGTATCAGGGCCGCTCGTACAAATCCTATCGCGGCATGGGCAGCATCGGCGCCATGGCGCGCGGCTCGGCCGACCGCTACTTCCAGCAGGACATCAAGGACCAGCTCAAGCTGGTGCCCGAAGGCATCGAGGGCCGCGTCGGCTACAAGGGTCCGGTGCACAGCGTGATCCACCAGCTGGTCGGGGGCTTGCGCGCCGGCATGGGTTACACGGGCGCCGCCACGGTGGGCGAGTTGCAGCGCAGCGCCCGCTTCCGCCGCGTAACCGGGGCCGGCTTGCGCGAAAGCCACGTCCACGACGTCGCGATCACCCGCGAGGCGCCGAATTACCGCCAGGAGTGACCCCTCACCCCGGCCCTCTCCCGGAGGGAGAGGGAGCAGAAAGCCCTCTCCCTCCGGGAGAGGGTTGGGTGAGGGTGTGCGGGACAGAGATTGACCCCCGCCGCCCGGATCGCCGCCGCGATCGAGCTGCTCGCAGCGATCGACGCCGCTCCCCGCCGTCCGGCCGACGGCGTGGCCAACGATTTCTTCCGCGCCCGCCGCTTCATCGGCTCCGGCGACCGCCGCGCCGTCTCGGCCCGCGCGTGGTCCGTGCTGCGCGCGCATCGCCGCCTGGCCTGGTGGCTCGACCGCGCCCGGCTGGCCGCCGAGCCCCGGATGCTGGTCGCTGGCTCCCTGCTGCTGGAAGGCTGGGATTTCGCCGGCGTCGCGCAATCCTTCTCCGGCGGCCGGTTCGCCCCCGTCGCCCTCGACGCCGGCGAACGCGCCGGGCTGAAGACACTGGAAGGCCGCACCCTCGAGCACCCGGAGATGCCCGAGCCCGTGCGCTTCGAGTTTCCCGACTGGCTGCTGCCCTCCATGCAGGCCCGCTTCGGCGATGCGCTCGGCCCCGAGATGGCCGCGCTCGCCGAGCCGGCCCCGCTCGATCTGCGCGTCAACCTGCTGAAGGGCAGCCGCGAGGACGCGCGCGCCGCCCTCGCCGCCGAGCGGTTCGAGGCCGAGCCGACCTCGCTCTCCCCCTGGGGTCTGCGCCTGCCCGGCCGGATGCCCCTGACAACGGGGGCCGCATTCCAGACCGGCCTGGTGGAGATCCAGGACGAGGGCAGCCAGCTTGTCGCGGCCCTGGTCGGCGCGCGGCCCGGGATGCGGGTCGCCGACTGGTGCGCCGGCGCCGGCGGCAAGACGCTCGCGATCGCGATGACGATGCAGAATCGCGGCCACATCGCCGCTTGCGACGTGTCCGAACGCCGCCTCGAAGGCGCGGTCCGTCGGCTGCGGCGCGCCGGTGTTTCCAACGTCGAGCGGCACCTGATCGAGGCCGGCGACAAATGGGCCAAGCGCCGCGCCGGCACCTTCGACCGCGTGCTGGTCGACGCGCCCTGCACCGGAACCGGCACCTGGCGGCGCAATCCGGACGCGAGGCTCCGGCTCCGCCAATCCGACCTTGCCGAGCTCTTGCCGCGCCAAGCAACCATACTCGACGCGGCATCCGGGCTGGTTCGCACCGGCGGACGTTTGGTCTACGCTACTTGCTCTCTGATCCACGAGGAGAACGAGGCGCAGGTGTCCGGCTTCCTTTCGCGCCATCCCGGCTTCGCGCTGCGTCCACTGCCGGAGGCCTGGACCTTGGGCGCGCCGCCCTGCCCCGGCCCGTTCCTGTCGCTGACCCCGCGCCTGCACGGCACCGACGGCTTCTTCGGCGCCGTGCTGGAACGGACGACGTGATCTCGATCCGCCGCGCCCGCCCGGCCGACGCCATCGCGATCGGCGCGGTGCATGTCGCGGCCTGGCGCAGCACCTATCCCGGCATCCTGCCCGACGGCTTCCTGTCACGGCTGTCGGTGCCGCGGCAGGCGGCGCATTACGACCAGGCGATCCGGGACGCGATGCCCGTCTACGTCGCGACGGTCAGCGGCCAGGAGGCGTTGCCCGGCACCACGCCCCGCGTGGTCGGCTTCGCGACCGGCGGACGGGGCCGCGGCGTTTCCATCGGCGGCAGGCGGCTCGGCGAGGGCGAGATCGAGACGCTGTATGTGCTCGACGACTTCCGCGATCGCGGCGTCGGCCGTCGGCTGATGCGCGCGACGGCGCTGCACCTCGCCGACGCGGGCTGCCGATCGATCTTTCTCTGGGTGCTGCGCGACAATCCGAGCCGGTGGTTCTACCAGCGGCTCGGCGGCCGCGCCGTGGCCGAAGCCGTCACCCAGGTCGGCGGCCAATCGGTGATCCAGACGGCGTTCGTATGGGATCCGATCGAGAAGCTGCTGCAAGCCTCGACGCAAGCCTCTTGAGGCAAGCCTGGTGAGGCACGCCTCTTGAGAGCCGGACTTATTGCCCGGATCCGGGCTCATGCGGGGTGATTTATTGCCCGGATCCGGGCCTATCTAGGGTGGATTATTGCCCGGATCCGGGCTTGTCAGGAACCACCGATGACCGTCAGCCTTGAAGCGCTGGAAGCCGAGCGCGTTCTGATTCTCGATTTTGGCAGCCAAGTGACGCAACTCATTGCGCGGCGCTTACGCGAAAGCGGCGTCTACTGCGAGATCTGGCCCTTCAACGCCGACCCCGCCCGCATCGCCCGGTTCGGCGCGCGCGCGATCATCCTTTCGGGCGGCCCCGCCAGCGTCATGGAGGGCCAATCGCCGCGCGCGCCGCAAACGGTGTTCGAGGCAGGCGTTCCCGTGCTCGGCATCTGCTACGGACAGCAGACGATGTGCGAACAGCTGGGCGGCGCAGTGGAGGCGTCCGCGCAACGCGAGTTCGGCCGTGCCTTCGTCGAGGTGACGGCGAATTGCGCGCTGTTCCACGGCGCCTGGGACAAGGGTGCCCGCGAGCAGGTCTGGATGAGCCACGGCGATCGCGTCACCCGACTGCCCCCGGGATTCCGCACGGTCGCCACCACCGACAACGCGCCCTTCGCCGCCATCGCCGACGATGCGCGCAGGTTCTACGGCGTGCAGTTCCACCCCGAGGTCGCGCACACGCCGCACGGCGTGCAGCTGCTGCGCAACTTCACGCACAACGTGGCGGGGTGCTCCGGGTGCTGGACGATGGCGGGGTTCCGCGCCGCCGAGATCGAGCGCATCCGCGCGCAGGTAGGCCAGGGTCGGGTGATATGCGGGCTTTCGGGCGGTGTGGATTCGTCGGTGGCGGCGGTGCTGATCCACGAGGCGATCGGCGACCAGCTCACCTGCATCTTCGTCGATCACGGGCTGCTGCGGCAGGGCGAGGCCGAGGAGGTGGACCGCACCTTCCGCGACCGTTTCAACATCAAGCTGGTGCATCGCGACGCGGCGGAGTTGTTTCTTTCGCAACTGGACGGCATCACCGACCCCGAGAGCAAGCGCAAGACGATCGGTCGGCTGTTCATCGAGGTCTTCGAAGAAGAGTCCGCGAAGCTCGGCGGCGCGGATTTCCTGGCACAGGGCACGCTTTACCCCGACGTCATCGAGAGCGTGAGCTTCGCCGGCGGCCCCAGCGTGACCATCAAGTCGCACCACAATGTCGGCGGTCTTCCGGAACGGATGCGGATGAAACTGGTCGAGCCGCTGCGCGAGCTGTTCAAGGACGAGGTGCGCGTGCTCGGCCGCGAGCTCGGCATCCCCGAGGCGATCGTCGGCCGCCATCCGTTCCCGGGCCCGGGCCTCGCCATCCGCATCCCCGGCGCGATCAGCCGCGACAAGCTCGACATGCTGCGCCGGGCGGATGCGATCTACCTCGAGGAGATCCGCGCCGCCGGCCTGTACGATGCGATCTGGCAGGCATTCGCCGTGCTGCTGCCGGTCCGCACCGTGGGCGTGATGGGCGACGGGCGCACCTACGATCACGCCTGCGCGCTGCGGGCGGTGACCAGCACGGACGGCATGACGGCCGATGTCTACCCGTTCGACATGGGCTTCCTCGGCCGCGTCGCCAACCGGATCGTCAACGAGGTGCGCGGCATCAATCGCGTGACCTACGACGTCACCAGCAAGCCGCCTGGGACGATCGAGTGGGAGTAGGGGAAACGGCAACGACCGGCGGCCGTGGGATAGATTCCGCAGGAAAGCGCGGCCCGAAGGGCAACTCCCCGGACGCTAAGAGTCGGTCCAAGATCATCGTCAATTTTTGCAGAGCCGTCGCAGCATCAGTCGAACTGACGCCCAGCGCAGGAATGCAAGTGCGTTTTGGTTGAGGCACTCCCA
>JAABUQ010010343.1_pt1 | contig 12255 bp, 11 predicted proteins | sample 5560001 | NCBI WGS metagenome assembly JAABUQ01 (sample SAMN10711888, study PRJNA513371) | rock metagenome | isolation source: Antarctica rocks | place: Antarctica: Victoria Land, Finger Mt nord | collected 2015-12-18
CGAAGGCGCGATCCTACGGTTCCGCCCGATCCTGATGACCACGCTCGCCGCGATCTTCGGCGCGCTACCGCTGGCGATCGGCTTTGGCGAGGGGTCCGAGTTGCGCCAGCCGCTGGGCGTGGCGATCATCGGGGGGTTGGTCGCGAGCCAGATGCTGACGCTGTTCACGACGCCGATCGTCTATCTATACCTCGACCGCGCGCGCGGCTGGAACGCGCGCCGTGCCGCGCGTCGCCGCGACCGCCGCGCTGGTGCCCCGCTCGCGCCGAACCTGGTCGCCGCCGAGTAATCCATGCCCAAGCGTTTCGCCCGTGTTGCCCTGACTGCCGCGCTGTTTATATCGACCTGCAAGGCTGGGCCGAACTATGTGCGTCCAGCGCCGCTGCCCGCGCCGCCCTACAAGGAGGCGGCGCTGTTCCGCCCCGCCACGCCCGCCGACGCGCTCGACCGGGGGCCGTGGTGGACATTGTTCGGCGATCCCGAGCTGAACCGCTTGGCCGGGTTGGTGCAGACCAACAACCAGAACGTTATCGCGTCGGCCGCCGTCTACCGCGAGGCGCTGGGCATCGTGCGCGAACAACGCGCCGCGCTGTTTCCGACCATCGGCACGAGCGCGGGCTACACGCGCAGCGGCTCGTTCGGGGGGAGTGGCGGAACTACGCTTACCAACCCCGGCGGCGGCGGTACGACTACAACGCCGGGCGGCGGGACTACGACGCCCGGCGGGACCACCACCACACCCGGCGGTACGACAACACCGGGCGGAACGATCACCACTCCAACCACCGGCACCAACTTCTCCACCGGACGAAGCAGCAACAATCTTTCGCTCGGCATTAGCGGCAGTTGGACGCCCGATCTGTTCGGCGGCACGCGGCGCGGCATCGAGAGCGCGCGGCGCAGCGCCGAGGCCGATGCCGCCGATCTCGCCAACATGCGCCTTGCGCTCACCGGCGAGATGGTGACCAACTATCTGCAACTGCGCTCGTTCGATGCCGAGCGCGCGGTACTGGACGCGACCAGCCAGGCCTATGCGCGCGATCTGCAGATTACCCGGAACCGCTACGTCGCGGGTGTCGCGGCGAAGTCGGACGTGCTGCAGGCGCAGACGCAGTTGCTCAATGCCGAAGTCGCCAGCGCCGATCTCGGTCGCCAGCGCGGTATCCTCGAGCACGCGATCGCGGTGCTGACCGGCGCGGCGCCCTCGACGCTCGACATCTTGCCGCGCACCGCGTGGAGCCCGGTCACCCCCGCGCCGCCGCCGGGCATCCCGTCGGCGCTGCTCGAACGCCGCCCCGACATCGCGGCGTCCGAGCGGCGGGTCGCGGCGGCGAACGCCAACGTCGGCGTGCGGATCGCGGCCTATTATCCCAACGTGACGCTTACCGGCTCGTCCGATCAAAGCGGCGGCGGTCTGGGGTCGCTGTTCGCGGCGGCGGGGAACGTGTGGTCGCTCGGCGCGAACATCGCCTACACTTTGCTCGATTTCGGCGCGCGGCGTGCTCGCGTGGCGCAGGCGCGCGCGGCCTACGACCAGACCGTTGCGCAGTATCGTCAAACCACGCTCACCGCGTTCCAGCAGGTCGAGGACGATCTGCTCGGCGTCCGCGTCCTCGATCAGGAAACCGCGCTCGACAACCAGGCGGCCGCTGCGTCGAGCGAGGCCGAGCAGATCGCGCTCAACCAGTACAAGGCCGGCACGATCGCGTTCACCAACGTGATCGTCACGCAAACTACCGCGCTCACCGCGCGCCGCGCCGCGATCCAGGCGGCCTATGCGGGGCAGGCGGCGTCGGTGGCGCTGATCCAGGCGCTTGGCGGTGGATGGGACGGCGTGGTGACGCCGCCCGCTACGTTGGTGGCGCGTGCGCCTTCATGAAAAGGCGCGTCGCGCGGGCGACGCGCGCGCTGATCTCGCTCGCCGGGCGTGCGCGGTGAATACCGAAGCGCCGCTCGAGCATCCACATCCCCTTCCACATTCCCGTCAGATCCTCCGCCGCCAGCGCGGGATCGTCGACCGCGAGTTCGCCGCGCGCCGCCGCGTCGGCGAGCACGCGGGTCAGTTGCGCGTGGACGTAGCCCGGGCCGGCCTCGAAGAAGCGCCGCGCCAGATCGGGATGACGGTCGGCCGCCGCGCTGAGGATGCGGTCGCACGCTTCCATCGAGGGTTCCGCGAGGAAGCCGAGCAGCGTCTCGCCGAACTCGTTCAGCATTGCGGCCAATGGCGCGCCGCGTGGGCGGGGGCGCAACAGCGCGGCTTCCATGCGCGACGCTTCGGTGCGGATCACCGCCTCCATCAACGTCTCCTTGTCACCGAAATGCCCGTAGACGGTCACCTTGGAAACACCCGCCGCCGCGGCGATCTCCTCGATGCTGGTCGCCTCCAACCCACGCGCGAAAAAGCGCGCGCGGGCCGCTGCTAGAATAGCGGCGTGCTTGCCGGGGTCCTTCGGACGCCCTCCTGCGGTTTCGCGCGTTTCCAAGGTCTTCAGCCTCGCATTCTTGCTTGTGTCATATACGCACGCGTCCAGCTTCTCCATCGGAAAAGCAGCGCCTGGGTGTCATCCGACGATCGCTAACCGATCTGCACTTGCGCGTTCGTGAACGCAACCGTATAGTATGGCTTCGATGACGGAAGCCGAAACCATGCGCGACGACGAACCCCGCCAGCCGACAGTCTTCGAAGGCGACATCGATCCAGCGGCCCGCGACGAGGCGGCGCGCCACGCGCCAATCAGCCTTCCCGTGCTCGACGAAAAATCGAAGGGCCTCGAACCCAAGCCCAAAAAGCCGCTGACCAAGAAGCCGATCTTCTGGATCGGCATGGTCGTGCTCATCGCGCTGCTGGTCGGCGCGTTTCTCTATTGGCAGAGCGCCCGCCAATGGGAATCGACCGACGACGCCTTCGTCGACGCGCACATCGTCCGTGTCGCGCCGCAGGTTGCGGGGATCCTCACGCAAGTCCCCGCGGTCGATAACGCGCACGTCAGGCCGGGCGATCTGCTCGCGGTGATCGAAGGCGCGGCACCCACCGCCACGCTGCAGCAGGCGCAGGCGGACCTGGCACAGGCTAATGGCGCGCTCGCACAAGCGCAGGCGCAGCGCGAGCAGGCCCTCGCCAGCGTCGCCGCGAGCCAGGCGACCACGCGGCAGCAACTCGCCAACATCGGCGTGCCGCTTGCCGACGCGGAGAAAGCCCGGCGCGATCTGGCGCGCTATCTGGAGGCGCAGCGCGCCAATCCGGCGGCGGTCGCGGGCATCACCATCGACCAAGCCCGCGCGGCGGCGCAGCAGGCGGACGCGCAGATCGCCGCCGCCCGCGCACAAGCTGCAAACGCGGGCGCGAACGCCTCCGTCTCGCAGCGCCAGGTCCGCGCCGCCGAAGCCGCGATCCGTGCGCAGCGGGCCAATGTCGCGGCGAACGAGGCCAAGGTCGCGTCGGCGAACGTGACGATCAACAATTTGAAGCTCTACGCGCCGGTCGCGGGGCATGTCGCCAACCGCACCGTCAACGTCGGATCGTATGTCGCGCCCGGCACGCAGATCATGGCGGTGGTGCCCGACGCGATCTGGGTCACCGCAAATTTCAAGGAAACGCAGCTCGCGCACATGCGCATCGGCCAGAAGGTCGAGATCAAGGTCGACGCGCTGCCGAGCGTCAAGTTCGATGGCCACGTCGATAGCTTCCAGCGCGGCGCGGGACAGGCGTTCCAACTGCTGCCGGCCGAGAACGCGACGGGCAATTTCGTCAAGGTCGTGCAGCGCGTGGCGGTTCGGATCGTGTTCGACAAGCCCGATCCCGCGCAATTCCCGATCGGCCCCGGCATGTCGGTCAGCCCACGCGTCAAGGTCCGCTAGGATGGCGTCGGCGGCGGACGCGGGCTGGACCCCCGCGCGCTCAGCGGCGGGGACTCGATCGGCATGGCTGATCGTCGGTGTCATCAGTTTGGCGACCTTCATGGAGGTGCTCGACACCGCGATCGCCAACGTCAGCCTGCTCAACATCGGCGGCGCGCTGTCGGTCTCGCCCGACGAATCGACCTGGATCATCACCAGCTATCTGGTGGCGAACGCGATTATCATTCCGATCAGTGGCTGGCTGGCGGACGTCATCGGCCGCAAGCGCTATTACATGCTCTCGGTCGCGCTGTTTACCGCCGCCTCGCTGATGTGCGGCCTCGCGCCCAACATCAACATGCTGATCCTCGCGCGCGTATTGCAGGGCATCGGGGGAGGAGGCTTGGCCCCGTCCGAACAATCGATCCTCGCCGACACCTTCCCGCCCTCGAAGCGTGGCGCGGCGTTCGCCGCCTACGCGCTGGTCGTGGTGGTCGCCCCCACCATCGGGCCGACATTGGGCGGCTACATCACCGACAACATCGCGTGGAACTGGATTTTCCTCATCAACGTGCCCGTCGGCGCGCTGTCGCTATTCCTGGTGGGCAATCTCATGGTCGATCCGCCCGCGTTGGAGGCGGACCGGAAGAAGAAGCTCGCGGGCGGCCTGAAGGTCGATTGGATCGGCTTCCTGCTCGTCGCGCTCGGGCTGGGCTGCCTCGAACTGACATTGGACCGCGGCGAGCGGCTCGATTGGTTCTCGAGTTCGCTGATCGACACCACGGCGGGGATTGCGGCGGTGTCGATCGTCGGCCTCGTCATATGGGAACTCCGCCAGAAGGATCCGATCGTCAACCTCAGGCTGTTCGGCAACCGCAATTTCTCGATCACCGTCATGGTGATGATGGTGATCGGCGTCGTGCTCTACGGCTCCACCCAGCTCATCCCGCAGTTTACCCAACAAGTGCTCGGCTACACCGCGACCAACGCAGGCCGTGCGCTCACCGTCGGCGGCATCGCCAGCATCGTCGTCATGCCGCTCGCGGGCTTCTCCTCGGGCAAGATCGCGCCGCGCTATATCCTGTTCGTCGCGCTGCTCGTGCAGGCTTTCGCGCTCTACAACCTCAGCCACTTCAACGCCGAAATCGCGTTTGGTGACGCCTCGGTCGGTCGCCTGATCCAGGCCGCCGGGTTGCCGTTCCTGTTCGTCACGGTGACCGCCGCCGCCTACGTCGGGCTTAAGCCGAGCCAAACCAATCAGGCGTCGGCGCTACTGAACGTTGCGCGCAACCTCGGCGGCACGTTCGGGATCAGCTACGCGCAGACGACGCTCGCCAACCAGTCGCAGGTTCACCAATCGCAGTTGGTCGAGCGCGCGCAGCCGTTGAACGACGTCTACTCGGGCGCGCTCGCCAATGTGGAGGCCGCGCTCGCCCAGGTGGGGCAGGGCACCGGGTCCGCCGTCGGCGTCCTCTACGGCCAGATCGTCAGGCAGGCGACGACGCTCGCCTTCCTCGACGTGTTCCGCAACCTGATGATCTTCGTCATTTTCGTCGCCCCGCTCACCCTGTTGCTCCGCCAGGGCAAGGGTGGCGCGGCGGGAGCCCACTGATGCGCCGTATACCCCTACTCACCGCCGCGCTGCTCGCGGGTTGCACCGTCGGCCCGCATTACCACGCGCCCCAACTGGCCACCCCGCCCGCTTTCGCCGAAGCGCACCCGGCGGTCGCTGCGGTCGACCCCGCGCAATGGTGGACCGTGTTCAACGATCCGTTGCTGAACAACCTCATCCAGCGCGGCCTGACGCAAAACCTCGATCTTACCGCCGCGTCGAGCCGCGTGCGCGAGGCGCGGCTGACCGTGCGCGAGACCCGCGCGGGCGAGTTCCCCACGGTGAACGCCACCGCCGACGCCAATCGCCAGCGCATCAGCAAGAACGGCGGCTTCGCCTCGCTGTTCAGCCCCGCGGGCAAACCCGGTGGCGGTGCTGGCGGCGGCTCTGGCGGGGGCGGCACCGGAGGCGGCAACGGCAGCGTGCAGGGCGGTATCGGCGCGCCCGGCACCACCTTCAACACGTACTCGCTCGGCTTCGACGCGAGCTGGCAGTTGGACCTGTTCGGCGGCGTCCGCCGGCAGGTGCAGTCCGCCCGCCGCCGGGTCGAGTCCGCCGAGTGGAGCCGCCGCGATTCAGTCGTAAGCATCGCCGCCGAAATTGCCGACGATTACTTTCAGCTCCGCGTGCTGCAACGCCGCGCCCCGCTCGCCCGCGCCGAACTCAAGCGCGAACGCGATACGCTCGCCATCATCCGTGCGCGCGGCAACGCCGGGCTGACCGCCAACTCGGACGTCACCCGCCAGCTCGTGCAAATCGCCACCGCCGAAGCGACCCTCGGCCCGCTCGAGGCGGACGGCCGCGCGCTGATCCACGCGCTCGGCATCCTCGTCGGCGGCACCCCCGAAGCGCTGCTCGGCGCGTTCGACATCAACATCTCGCCGCCGCCCGCCGCGCTACCGCCGCCGGTTCCGGCGGGCGTCCCCTCCGACCTGCTCCGCCGCCGCCCCGACATCCGCTCCGCCGAACGTGATCTGGCCGCCGCCACCAGCGACATCGGCGTCGCGGTGGCAGACCTCTACCCCAAGTTTACCATCACCACGCCGTTCACGCTATTATCGTCGGGGATTTCGGACCTGTTCCAATCGAACAGCATCCAGGCCTCGGTCGGCGGCAGCGTCAACTTTCCGCTACTCGATTTCGGCCGCCGCCGCGCGGTGATCGGCGAACGCCGCGAAACGCGCGAACAAATGTACATCGCCTACCAGCAGGCGGTGCTGACGGGATTGCGCGAAACCGAAGACGCGCTCGCCCGCGAACGTATCGAGCGTAACCGCCGCGACGTGCTCGCGCGCGGTGCAGCCGATGCGCAGCGCACGGTGGATGCGATCGCGGTGCAATACCGCTACGGCTTGATCGAACTCACCCCGGTGCTCGATGCGCAGCGCGACCTGCTCCAGGCTGAGGACAACCTTGCGCAAAGCGAAGGCACGATCAGCCGCCAAACGATCGCGCTCTACAAGGCACTTGGCGGCGGCTGGGAGATGCTGCCCGAAATCGGCCCGAGGCCCGAGCGGGATAGCGTCGCGGCGCGCTGAACCGCTCCCCCCGCACGCGCGAGCGAGGAGAGTGTCGCCTTGCTTACCTTGCCACCCGCATCCCCCGCCCGTAACCGCCCCCGATGCCAAGCCCCTCCAACCTGCTCGCCGCGCTCGCTGTCTGGATCACGTCCATTATCGCGGCGGGCGGCTATCTCGGAATCGCCGCCTTGATGGCGATCGAGAGCGCCTGCCTACCGCTGCCGTCCGAAATCATCATGCCGTTCGCGGGCTACCTCGTCTCCAAGGGCGAGCTAAATCTCTGGCTGGTCGCCACCGCGGGCGCGATCGGCTGCAACATCGGCTCGATCGCCGCCTACGAGATCGGGCGCCACGGCGGCCGAACGCTGGTGGCGAAATACGGCCGCTACATCCTGGTGAGCGTCGACGACCTCGACCGCTCCGAGCGCTTCTTCGCCAGATACGGCGGCATCGCGGTGCTCGTCGCCCGCCTGCTTCCGGTGGTCCGCTCCTTCATCGCGGTCCCGGCGGGCATCGCGCGGATGCCGCTCGCGCGCTTCCACCTTTACACGTTCCTCGGCTCCTGGCCCTGGTGCTTCGCGCTTGCCTGGATAGGCATGAAGCTCGGCCACGCCTGGGACAGCGATCCGCGATTGAAAGCCATCATGCACAAGGCCGACGCGGCGATCGTCGTCGCGGTGCTGGCGGCGATCGCCTGGTTCGTCTGGCACCGCAAGCGCAAGGTGGCGCGGGCGGTTTAAGGCGCGCGCTGGACATTAGTGTCCGCGGTCCGCAAGTAAGAATTCGGATGCACAAGGGAGGTTGAGATGGCCAGCGCACCAGTCGACGCCTCACGCTATGTCGAAGAACAGCTCGTAAGCATCCGTAAGATGCAGGCCGAACTCGATAAGACGATGGTCGAGACGCAGAAGATCACCCAGGACATCAAGCTCACCACGCCGCAGATGTTTTTCCACGGCGCGCTCGCGATGGCGGCGCTGATCGCGGCGGGCGCGGCGCTGGCGAAGCTGTTCTCCTAACCTACGCCGCCCCGCTTCATCCGCCGCCGCCGGAAATCCTTGGCAATCTCGCGCGCTGCGTTGTGCCCCGGCGCACCGGTCACCCCGCCGCCCGGGTGCGTTCCCGATCCGCACATATACAGCCCCGCCAACGGTCCCCGGTAATCGCCATGGCCGAGCATCGGTCGCGCGGAGAATAGCTGCTCCAAAGATAGCCGCCCGTGGAAGATATCCCCGCCAATCAGCCCGAAGGTCCGTTCGAGGTCCAAAGGTGAATTGATCTGCCGCGCGATCACGCTCGCCTTGAAATTGGGTGCCCACGCGTCGACCGTGTCGATCATATGATCCGCGACCGCCTCGCGGTGATCGTCCCAACTCGCACCGTCCGCCAGCACCGGCGCGACCTGCTGGCAGAACAGGCTCGCCACATGCTGCCCCGGCGGCGCGAGGCTATCGTCCATGGTGGACGGGATCAGCATCTCGATCACCGGCTTGTCCGACCAGCCCTTCGCGCGCGCGTCGAGCCACGCTTGGTCCATATAGCCAAGCGTCGGCGCGATGATCTGCCCCGCCTGGTGATGCTCGGCGACCGCCGTGCCGGGTAGGCAGGCGTAGCTCGGCAATTCGCTCAAAGCCACGTTCATGCGGAACGTGCCCGATCCCGAGCGGTATTGCGCGATCCGGTGGCGGAAATCTGCGCCCAAATGCGTGGGGTCGATCAGGTCGCGGTAGAGCATCGTCGGATGGACGTTCGCCGCCACCGCGCGCGCGGACGACATCGCCCTTGGTCGTGACCACGCCCACCGCGCGGCCTTTCTCGACGATCACCTCGGCCACGCCCGCGTCGACCCGGATATCGACCCCGCGCGCCACTGCAGCGCGCGCCATCGCCTGCGTGATCGCCCCCATCCCACCAACCGCGTGGCCCCAGACGCCCTTCACCCCGTTCACCACGCCAAACACATGGTGCAGCAGCACGTATGCGCTCCCCGCCGCATAGGGCGAGGCATAATTGCCCACGATCCCGTCATAGCCGTAGACCGCCTTGACCGGATCGCTCTCGAACCAGCCGTCCAGATATTCGCCCGCCGAGCGCGTGAACAGATCGAGCAACGTGCGCCGCTCCGCCATGTCCAGCCGCCGCATCTTGTTCCCCAGCCGCGCGATACCGAGCAGTTCGGGCAACGCGTCCATCCACCCCGCGATGCTGACGTTGGGCGGCGTCTCAAGCACCAGATCGCGCAGCACGTCGGCGATCGTGTCCAGCTTGGCGTGATAGCTGTCGTGCACTTCGGCGTCGCGCACGCTGAACTTGGCGATTTCGCTCAGCGTCTTGCCACCACCGATCTTGAGGTAGCGCCCATCCTCGGTGGGGAGGAAATTGGCGAGTGGGCGGTGGATGATCTTCAGCCCGTGCGCGTGCAAATCGAGGTCGGCGATCACCTTCTCGTTCAGTAGCGACACCGTGTAGCTCGCCACCGAGTTCCTGAACCCCGGATGAAACTCCTCGGTCACCGCCGCCCCGCCGACGATGTGGCGCCGTTCGAGCACGGTCACCTTCAGCCCGGCCGTGGCGAGATACGCCGAGCACACCAGCCCGTTATGCCCACCCCCGATGATGACGACGTCGGTCTCGCGCATGGTTCCTCCCTGATGCCTTCCATGCCAGCGCGCGCTGGTTTAGTCACGCGGCAGGGAGGACGCGGGCGATGGCGAGCGCGGCACGGGCGATCCACGATCACGATCCGCTCGACGATCAAAGCCTGCCCGGCTGGCTCTACCACGATCCCGAATATTTTGCGCTCGAGATGGCGCGCGTGATCCGTCCCGCGTGGCACATCGTTTGCCACCTGAGCGACTTGCCCAACGCCGGCGACTGGCGCGCGCTCGCGCTGCTCGGCGAGAGCGTCATCGTCATCCGTGGCGCAGACGGCGAGGTGCGCGCGTTCCATAACCTCTGCCGCCACCGGGGCAGCCGCTTGGTCGATGGCGGCGAGGGGTGCGCGCGCAAACTCGTGTGCCCCTATCATGGCTGGGCCTACGAGCCGGACGGCAGGCTGACCGGCGTGCCCGAACGCGCGCAATACGGCGCGCTCGATCCCGCCGCGCTCGGCCTGTTGCCGGTCGAGCTCGAACAATGGCGCGGCTTTCTGTTCGTTCGACTCGATGGCGGCGGGCCCACTGTGGCCGCGATGATGGCCGACCACGAGGCCGATGTCGCGCCCTACCGCTTCGAGGAGTTGCAGCCATTGGGGCGCGTCCAGCTCCGCCCGCGCGCGCTCAATTGGAAGACGCTCGGCGACAATTATTCGGACGCGCTGCATATCCCGATCGGCCATCCCGGCCTCACCCGCCTGTTCGGCCGCGACGGTTATGGGATCGAGGCGGGACGCTTCGTCGACCGCATGTGGGGGGACGTGCTGCCCGGCCCGTCCACCAACGCCTCCGAGCGCGCGTACCAGGCGATGCTTCCCCCGGTCGGGCATCTGCCCGCCGACCGCCAGCGGCTCTGGCTGTGGCTGAAGCTGTGGCCGTTGACCGCGATCGAGATCTATCCCGACCAGGTGGGTTTCATGCAGTTCATCCCCGTCTCGGCCACGCATACGCTGATCCGCGATATGAGCTACGCGGTTCCCGATGGCAGGAGGACGATGCGCGCGGCGCGCTATTTGAACTGGCGCATCAACCGCCGGGTGAACGCTGAGGATACCGCGCTCATCGCGCGCGTGCAGGCGGGGATGGGTTCGCCCGCCTACCGCGCCGGGCCGCTCGGGGCGGGCGAAGTCGGGCTGCGCTCGTTCGCCGCCAAGTTGCGCCACCTCATCCCCGAGGCGCGGCTGCCGCAGCCGCCCGCGCCGGGCTGGTCGCACCGCCCCCGCGCCACCGCATGAACGCGTAGACCGGCAGCCCCGCCGCCATCAGTCCACCGAACCACTCCAAGGATTTTGCGTCCGCGCCGGTCAGCGCCCACAGCGCATACCCGGCCGCGAAGAGTGCCACGCCGACGAACCCCGGCCCGCCCGCGCGCAACCGGACCGCCGCGAGCGCGCACGCCGCATAGGCGACCAGCACCGCCAGCCCGCTCACCTGCACGATGAAGCCGAACAGCCCGACGAGGTTGTCGGACGCGTTCATCAGCAGCACGCCGGTCAGCATGGTCGAGGCGACCAGATGCGCCACCCACGGCGTGCCCCGCGCGTCCGCCCGGGCGAGCGCGCGCGGGAACACCCCGGCGCGCGCCATCGCGGCGGGCATCTCGCCCTGGATCAGCACCCAGCCGCTGAGCGTGCCCAACCCCGATACGACCGCGAACGCGGCGATGGGCGCGGCCCAGTCGCCCCCCGCCCAGCGTCGCGCAAAGTCGGCGATCGGCGCGGCCGAGCGCGCCGCCTCGCCAGGTGGCAGCAGCAGCATCACGCCTGACGCGAGCACCAGCGACACCGCGCCCGCGAACCCGGTCCCCCACAACGTCGCGCGCGGGATCGTCCGCGCGGGATCATGGACCTTGCCGCTCGGCACGGTGGCCGACTCCAATCCCATGATCGCCCACACGGTCAACGTCGCCGAAGCCGCCGTCGCCCCGCCACTAAGCGGCACATGCGCGGGGGTGAGCATGCCCACCCCGTGCCGCGCCAGCACCCACGCCGCCAATCCGACCGCGCCGAGCATCGGCACCAGTTTGAGCACGGTCGTCACCACCGCCACCCGCCCCGCCGCGCCAACTCCCAGCAGGTTGACCAGCGTGAACGCCCACACGCAGCCGATCGACACCAGCGTCGCCGCCACGCGGTCCACCCCGAGCACGGGCGCGAACACCGCGAGATATCCCACCACCGCCACCCCGATGCCCGCGTTCCCGACCCACTGGTTCATCCAGTAGCTCCACGCCACGACGAACCCCGCACCCTCGCCGAACGCCGCGCGGGTATAGGCGTGCGGCCCGCCCGAGCCGGGCACCTTGACCGACAACCGCCCGAACACGTGCGCCAACGCCAACGCCCCCGCGATCGTCGCTCCCCATCCCAGGACCGCGTTCCACCCGTACGGCGCCAGACTCGCGGGCAGCGTGAACACCCCTGTGCCAAGCTGATTGCCCACCACCAGCGTAACCGCCCCCCCACAGCTTCCAATTACCCACAAGTTGTCTTTGCGATATCTGCGCCGAGTTTGATATCCATGAGACGTGACCATCCGCGCCACATGACGGTGTTGCCGGGCGGCGGGTCATGGGCACGGGCGAGATAGCCGCCGAGGCGTGCGATCAGGGTGAGATAATCGGCAAGCGTGC
>JAABUQ010010345.1_pt1 | contig 12254 bp, 16 predicted proteins | sample 5560001 | NCBI WGS metagenome assembly JAABUQ01 (sample SAMN10711888, study PRJNA513371) | rock metagenome | isolation source: Antarctica rocks | place: Antarctica: Victoria Land, Finger Mt nord | collected 2015-12-18
TATGGGGTTGAGGGATTGGGTAAGGAGTTGGGCAAGGAGGAGGGTGCGCGGGGCGAAGAAGTTGGCATTTTCTCGATTCATAAATTTTCTTTCATATATGTGGTTTGTGAATGTTGACAGGTTTGAGAGGAAGGGGAGGAGGGGGGGAAGAGATTGCTCTACAGGCAGAGGTTCTGAGTCTGCCCAGTGTGGTGTATTTGTGGATCTCTATATTGCTGGATCGAGTGGAATGATAACACCTGGATGGAGATGATGATATAGATTTCTTTTTCTGTTTTTATATCTTGTGCGGATCATAGGTACACATCTAAGCACGGCTGACATATCCAAGGACATCGCTCTTCGACTAGCTACCCTTCCGCCGCCACGATCCGCCTCTTCATACCCTCTACATATCCAAAACCCCATCTCTCTACCACAATTAGCCGTCCTCCTCACGCTTCTCAACCAATCCCTCGACATAATCGACATCAGTACCTGGACCGGCGACGCCCAGGACGCCTCCTTCATCGCAGGTCAATTGCGGCTCTTGGCGGACTCGATTGACGTAGCGAGGCAAACGCTAAAAGGAGGCGAAGATGTGGTGGGCGGGAAATGGTGGGATCCGCGGGAGGAGGACAATGTAAGTCTCATTGGTTCCTCTGACTTAACTGGGTTGATATTCGGCGTCCGAGCTCTAATGGTTCAAGGCTTACTCTCCACCACATCCACCGAATCTTTCGACGCACCTCTCAGTCATTGATGCTGCCTTGGTCCTCCACGTTCGCACTCTGTACTGGCCGCATGATGATAATGCCTCGTTATCTGGCTTCTCGCTTCGCCAGCGCCTTGGACTTGCTCCCCGACTACCCGAGCACGATGAGTCTGAGCAAGTATTCACATACAAAGACCAACAAGTCAAAGTACGAGAGAAAGTTCGGGTGGAGAGTCAAGACCCGGCGTTGATAGCTATAATGGCGAAATTGAGTGCTCTGGGTCACGCGGTGGCTGTTTGGCGGCATAATCTAAGTATCGTCATGGGGATTGAAGGCGAAGAAGGCTCCTAGTCTTTGGCTCCAGTGCCAGCCTAATCAATCGGCGGGTGTGCTTGTTTCGGCGTAGAGACCTGTTGCGCCGAAAGCGATGTCGTCTAGCCCGTCGAAGCCTGCGAACCCATCTTCAGTAGCCCAGTCTTGGCCAGGTGGTAGCTTTATGAGGACTTCACAGCTCCAGCCAACTACCAGCATCCCCGGGGGTCTACTACCCTCTTCCTCGACAGCAGCGCAAATTCTGCTCAAGGTGCTACGTATGACACGCTGGTCTGGACAGCTAGCCCTTTCGAGTACCGCGCATGGGATGTCCGAAGGCCAAGGTCTGGGTCTCAAGGGTACTGTACCATCATCCTTAACCACAGGCCCATTGCGTCCGGGGTCTATGCCAGTCAAGCTCTCTACGAGCGAGCCTAGCCGATGTAGCGACATTAGGAACACTGCCGTCTGCGTAGGTACATATGGAGGCGGATCAGGAGATGCACCCTTCCTCCCAGTGCCGGTACATATCAGGACTTGATCGGCCACACTACGATGAGTGGACGGAATCTTTGCAAAAAGCGGCCCACTCAGCGAGCTGGTTATACCTGGAAGAACAATCGGGAGATAGCCCTTGTCACGGAAGAAGGCGAATTCCTCGCCACCACGTCCGTATATATATGGGTCTCCCTGCTTGAGTCGAAGCACAGTGTGGCCGTTCTCAAGGGCTTCCAGTCCGAGACTCAGAAGCTCGGTCTGAGCTGCTTCAGCATTTCCAGGGAACTTGCGTGCTATATGGACTGGTGTGCGACGCGGTATCAGATCCAGGACGGGTGCTGGAACAAGCTTATCTGCAAGGATGACTGACGCTGTCTGGATCGCTCGGTGTGTCGCCAAGGTCAGTAGGGCAGGAGAGCCTGGTCCGGAGCCTGCGAGAATGATGCGCGCTTTTGGTCGCAGCCGCGTGTCAAGAACAGATTTGTCAAGTGGCGGGACCTGCGACGAGGGAAAAGAGTAGGCTTGCAGAATTTGATCAATGTCTGCATCTGTGATGGAGGCGAGCCGCCCAAGGGGCCAGTACTCGCAGATTTGCGAGAGCCAGCGTATACGCCGAGTTTTGGCAGTGGTGTGGTCTGCTTCCGTAACGAGCTGATTGAAGGACGCCTTCTGAGCAACCGTGTCATCGTCGTCGGGTTCAACCTCTGGGTCTTCGGAAGCTTGGACCCGATGATCTTCTTCCCATATCCGACGGCGGACGGTGCCGAGACGTTCGACTGCCGTGCCGAAATTCTGGGGAAGGATGGATGCGATCTCCCGCCGTATGCGAGAAGCGAGCTTACAGCCTTTGCCCGACGTGGTGATGCCAATCTGGAGGGGCCCGTCAGAGTGGGTGGAGAGAAGCGTGAACGAGCATAGGTTGGGTGCATCAACCACATTGACCGGGATACGCAAGCGGCGACACAAGGCTGATATGTGATTACCTATCGCCGAATGTTAGCTTTGTTCTGCGTCCTAAGAATTATCCTTGCACACTCTGCGGTGATTTCCCCCCCAAGGTCACAAAGACAGCATCAACCACCGAGTCAACCTCTTTCCTTCCCAATGTCGTCAGGTCGTCATCCTCGAAAATCTTTTGTATCCATTCCACTTCCCCAGCTTCGATCCGCTTTGCCAGTACGTAGTGGACGTCTGCGTCCGAGGGCGCAATTAGCTTTGGCTTTGCCCCAACTTCGATGCTCTTGGCACATCTTGCACTGGCTAGAGGGTTAGATCCGACAATTAAGTGGACAAACCCGGCACAGTCTTGGGCTATCAGCAAGGCAGGCGCCATCGAGTCTATATATTGCAGTTGCTTCTCAATCGAATCCTTGTAAGAATAGGTACCTTAGGTTGAGATGAATGGAATATGAATGCAACTGCGGACAGTCACTCCGTTTTTCAAGGGACGTCGAAAGGAAACTCTGCGGTCGATGCCGAGCGATGGTGCCTCGAAGTGTACGGACACAAGGATGGAGACATATTGCTTTTGTAGTCTTATGGTGATTGGCAATCCCTAGAGCAATTCCTGGCCGTGGGGCAAATTTGTTGATAACGCCATTATCATTATCGATAGAGAGGCTCCGAGGATGTCCCGCTAGCGCCGCGGAGATCTTTGCTATCGGTAAGGGCGGCTCCCTTTGGCAGGCGCTCCCGTCTCGAGGAATGCTACAACATTTTGGTAGAGAGTGTTGTAAAATTTGAAAGCCTCTGCGGACAAAGAAGGCTCGCGGCTTTCCAGCTGATTGGATTTGCTAGACTGTTTCAACATCGACCGGACCGGCTTCTGATCGTTGCCGATCGACTGGAGCGGGCAACAGACATGACCTCAAATCAATCTGTGCAACGTTCCCGAGTAGAATAACAATTGCAATGCGCGGATATGACGAACGAAAATACCAATGAGGAGTGGCTCAAGGTCATCGAAAAAGTCGAGAAAGGCGTGCCAACCAATTTTACTGAATACAAGGCGCCTGGCTTGGGGACGCCGGGGTTTGCGAAATGTATAGACCACACGTTGTTGAAGCTCGACGCGACGAAGCATCAGATTGAAGAGCTTTGTGAGCAGGCACGAGAATACAACTTTAAGGTCAGCAGAGACCATCTCCTACCTCCGTATCATGGGCGTTGCCAGCTTCATGTCTATTTGGTGGACCCTTGTTTTCTTGTCCTATGTCATGACCGTGATGCAACATCCCATATGCTCCAAAGGCATTATCCCGTTCGCTGGCAGGGTGTTGACGACACGGCCTGGCGAAATAAGAATCAAACGTTTTGCATTCTTCCTACGTTTTGACGAGATGGCGACGGACTCAACGACCAGTGATAGCCCACTGCAAAGGCGGTAAAACGCCAAAGAGTATCAGTGACTGAATGGAAGGCCCCCTAAGGAAGCCGCAAGAAACGGATTTCTAGGTATCGCGAAGCGAATCCAGCATCCACTGATGCCATTGCTTGAATACAAGCAAATCTTTTCTATTCCCTAATCTGCCAATGTCCTGCATTTGGTATATAGCTGTTGTTGGCATTAACAAAAGCTAATTGTGGTGGACTCTGCACAGTCAGTATGCATCCGGCTGGAGTGGGTCCCGCTCGCTGTAGACCTACTTCAAGGGTCTTCTGTGTTGGTTGCCTGCGTAGTAGGCTTCCATGAAGGTACCCAATCTGTCTCTGATAAAGTCAGGTATGATTCCGTCATCCGTGTGAAATCCCCTATAAACAACTCAATGACACCAGGGAAGCTGGAATTGCCATAGATGCTGGAGCGTCTGAGCTCGACATGGTTCTCAATTGGGTGCAACTCAAGGCCAAGAACTACGAACATGTATATACGGACATCGCTGCCGTTCGCAACATTGCGCCTCGCCCCATCGCCCTCAAAGTCATCTTGGAAACCTCGCAGCTTTCTCAGTTCGACATGATCGCAGGTTGCAAGATTACTGAAGCGGCGAGAGCGGATTTCGTTAAGACGAGTACCGGCTTCAACGGGCCTGGGGCGACCATCGAAAACGTCAGGCTGATGAAGGTGATGGTTGGCGATGATGTCAAGGTCAAAGCAAGCGGCGGTATCAAGACGCTACATGAGTGTGTGGCCATGATGGAAGCTGGGGCCGAGAGGATCGGTACCAGTAATGGCGTACGGATTGTAAATGAAGCGAAAGCTTGATCGCTGAAATCACGCATAAAGTTGGCGGCACCACCGGGCGAGACCAGCCGCCTACTTCCATCTTAACAAGGACATTCCGTAGTTTGTAGTGCTTTCTCCTTGGTCAAGTTGGAGCATGTTTTCGATACCTATTGCATATCAGTCTTAACCACAAGGATTAAAGATGGCCGGGTTGCTGAAAGCTCAAGTATTTCAACTACTCTTCTTCGGTTGCTGAACCAAGAAATAGTCTGGACGATTCCTGGATCGTTCCAAGGGGTCGTATGTGTTTCTGTAATACCTCACTTTCAATATGGGAAGGCATGTTAGTCTCGCTTACGACATGACGTACCCGGCATCCACCTCAACTTGAACGCCACTTCACATGCCTATCTTTTATCTTCAACGTCAGTCCCAGAAGGTCAGATACAACCCGACATGATGCCGTTACTGCAAGTTGCATGACTGGGGCTATCTTGCCGGCAGATCCAGTCAAGGGTGACACACCTGCTGAGTTTCCGGAAGAATGGCCTCCTCAACGGAGCTGAAGGCTTCCCAATCGGGCCAGTCATTTGCTTTTATGCTATTGCCCCTGGGCAAGTACTCGTTCAAAGGCTGGCGATACTCTACATTTTCAGCTGATCAGGCCTATACAGACATTCGAATGATGATCTACGAAGAATTGCTCGTCGTGCCTTGTCGTATTCCAGCCGTACCGGGAAGAGTGCCGGCTGAGGTCATTGACCCTAAAGGCCTTTACAGAGCGGATGATCTTTATCCGTACACAAGGATTCTCAAGGTGTCCAAAGCTATCTATGCAGAAGCAAGTCATGTGCTTTATTCCTCAAATAAGTTCAAGACTCTAAATGCTGGGAGCAAAATGAAGGAGTGACCGAGTCTGGGCAACGTGGACGCTGGGTTCGAGAGCTGCGAAGGATGACTGCAGCCACTCTGGATCCGAATCTTGGAAAGATTCCTAGTTCGTTCTATACCTCCTGCGATGTCTCATCACGTCTGATTCCCAAAGATCTGAATCCGGGTGAAGTCATTACATCTGATTCAGGTTCCACTGATGCCATCTGCCGCTGGGCCCGTGGTGAGCAAGCGGCTTTCGACCTTGTCGTCTTTCTGCGCAGCATCGGACCGGTCAACGCACGACAGATAAGGGATCTTGAGCTCTCACTGGTTGAGCGCTTCGAGCACCAACAGATGTCGTATTACATCGAGGTCACAAGGCAACACACGCCTAATTTGCGAGTACTGACGATCCGGAAGTGGGTTCAATTTAATACACACTTTTGATCCCGTGACTGGTTAACGTCATCACTGCGCTGTAGGTGCTGGTGTTCAATGCTAACGTTTTTCTTCACAGTCCTTCGGCATTTTCCTCAGAGAACAGCATCCAACGCGCTGCGGGATAGCCAAGGACCCAGCCTAGACACATTACCGTTATGCCTTTTTCACGTGCAGGATACTGTCAGAAATTTGGGGCACCTAGTGAGCCTGAGGTTCCGTGGATGTATTGACGAATTTGATGAGATTGGGCCAGCGTTGATGAAGGCGAGAGTACCTGGTAAATACATCTCCGTTAAACAGGATGGCTTTTATTGATGGAAAGGTATCTGAGCAAGGTAAATGGAGCAGGAGTGGCTTGTGTATGTCGACGCCGGACCTGTTTCCTGGCTTCGCCCGGAGGACAAGGCTGGGAATGTGAAGACTTACTGGATTGAAGAGAGAGATTGGCCAGGCTGACATTCACGAGCAGGCTCGAAGCCTCTTTGCGCATAGCTATTCGCTTGAGGCGTGGGTCTACCCTACTTCTGCACTCCACTTGAAATGGAGACAGCTCTTAGCTACATAGTTGCTGTTTGCTTGACAAGATCACGACGAATCAATTAGACTTGCCTGGACACTGGGTTTTCGTTGCAAAGCTAGAATCGCACTCATTGGCAGCTCTTGCACTCCGGCCCTCTGATATCATCTACCCTCCCCAACCTCTTTCCTTCTCCGCCCCCACTACCAGGCCCACCCCCTCCGGAGCCTCCACCACCGGCCCCACCGCTACCCCTTGATGGACCTGACCTGCCAGATGGTCCTCGGACATTGAATGGTGAAGCCTCTGCGGCGGCATACGCATCAAGCTATCGAGCTTGTCAGCAATCTGACACTAGAGCGCTTGAAGAGTGTATTGGCCCGGAGAGGCTCACAGAGAAGAGAGAGGTCACGTAGAGGCCGAGGAACGCATAGGTGCTGTCGGCGGCATTGCGGAGGCGGGCGGAGAGTGGTGGGCTATGTGAAGGTGTTAGTAGATGGCTGGAGCTTTGTGAGAAGGGCCGCTATACCTCTCGAGCACCTGTCCGTTCGATAAGTAGGGTCTTGCTGGAGCAGACATTATGAGCTTGATGGTTGGTTTCCTCTATGCGCCCGAAGCAAACGGATTGTAATGCCACGTTCAAGAGGATGTCGACGCGGCTTTGGTTCCGCGTTTTCTGCCGGCTCACCGCTTTTGGGGGAATTTGACTCCTCGAGCGTGGTGATCTTTAGTGATCTACCTATGCACGAGAGCGATGCGCATGGGTAACCGATGAGTTCCAAGGTAAATTTGCCTGTTTATGTTCACTCATCCTCACTGACTGATTCACAGAAGCGCAAGCGGGAATTTAACTCCAAAAACCATCAGGATGATGTCGATACCTCGAAGCCCACGGCCGTCTTCAGGCCGACGGGGGGTCGCAGCTATACCTTGAGCATTGCATTGCCAGGTAGCATTATTGCAAAGTATATACAACTCAGAATTTTCATGAGATCCGTATACTGATATCAGACCAACAGCGCGCAATCAGCGGAATTGAAGACGCAATTAGCTGGGCAGATCGCTCGTGCCCTCGCAGTCTTCTGCGTGGACGAAATTGTCGTCTTCGATGACGTGCCGCATCGTCAGCAAAAGGGCGAAGATAGTGTTTCATCGAAGATTCAGCAGAATGGCCTTGCCAAAGAGTCGTACAACGGCAATACCGACCCTAATTACTTCCTGATGCATATCCTGTCGTACCTCGAAACGCCGCCACATTTCAGACAATGGCTCTTTCCGATGCACCCAGACTTTCAGAAAGCTGGCGCTCTACCGAGTTTGGACATGCCGCATCATCTACGCTCGCATGAGTGGCGTCAATATCGTGAAGGTGTTACAATCGAAGGGTCTACAGAGGCTTACGGTGCTAATGGAGCCACGGAAGAGCAAGGGAAGAAGAAGAACAAGCGAAAGGACACAGTAGCGAACGTCGAATCGAGAACACTTGTTGATGTTGGCTTCACATACCCAGTCACCATTCCATCTTCGATACCACCGAACACTCGAGTAACGCTCAAGTTCGCGGACACCACTGGGCCGGCAGACATTGACAATCCAGAACTTGCCGCAGAGGCTGTAGCACCGTCTGCGCCACGAGAAGAAGCTGGCTACTACTGGGGCTACAGCGTGCGTTTGGCGTCTTCACTATCCGCGGTGCTGACAGAGTCGCCGTATGATGGAGGCTATGATTTGACTTTTGGCACGTCAGAACGCGGAATTCCCATATCGGGCTTGACGAAGACATCCTCAGACCAGGCGCCGGTGCCGGAGTTCAAGCATATGCTTGTAGTGTTTGGAGGTGTAGCAGGTCTGGAGGTAGCGGTCAAAGCGGACGCTGAGCTTGAGAAGATGGGCGTCACTGAACCGAGCGGATTATTCGACTATTGGGTCAACCTCTGCCCTGGCCAGGGTAGTCGAACCGTGAGGACTGAAGAAGCTGTATGGCTCGGGTTGATGGGTCTGAGAGATGTTGTCGTCGAAAAAGGAATAAAGAAGCCTTGAACAAGTTTTGAGAAAGCCCCGTCAAGAAAGCTTCAAATGAGAACATCAAAGCCCTCATTCAACTATTTACATCAGTAAAACACCTGGGTATATCCTTCCATCCGAAACGCCGCTCTATGCCCAACAATCATACCACTCATTCATCCCCAACCCTCGGCTGCGCAGCTACACTCATCCTCAACTGCCTCTGCCTCTGTTTCGCCTGCAACTCCAGTCTCTCAACCGCATACTGCAACCTCTCCTTCTTCGCCCTCATCTGTTTCAGCCTCAACATCTCCCTCTCACTTGCCCCATTTCCGGCTTCACCACCTGCACTCGCCCTCGACAGCGATGACGACAGACTCCTCCGTCCATCTTCCCCACTTGAGGATAGCCGCCCTTCGAGAAGTTCGCAGCGCGCGATGAGCGCTTGTTCCCGCCGCTCGAGCCGGTCGAGATGTGATTCGCAGCGGGAGAGGAGGGAGTTGATTTCGGGGGTTAGGGAGTCGAGGAGGGAGCGTTGGGCGGATTTGAGGGAGGATTCGGGGAGAAGCTCGAAATGCTTTGGTGAGGTTCAGCAAGGGGTGTATCGATGGTGGGGTATGGTCAGGGGATGAGGGGCCAAGGCGGGCAAGGACGTACGCGCGTTGTTTGTAAGACTTTGGAGAGGCGCGGGAAGTCGTTAACGCCAGAGTCGAGGATGGAGATGCTGGAGGAGAGGAGCTGGTTGGTGGATTGTAGGGAGGAGACGCAGGAGGAGAGGGCGGACGCCATGAGAAAGAAGGAGCTGAGCGCCCGACCGACTTTGCGTAGCAATGGTTCCTTGTCTCTATGATAATTGATTGCAGTGTTTTCCGTTTGATATCGTTGAAGGGAGATGGTTGCGGGCTTGCGGCGCCTGCAGCGGCAACAGCGCGTTCTAAAAGCGGCGTCATCCGAGCTCCAGCACAGCTCCAACGTCAATCCAAGAGGTTTACGAACCATAAGCAGAACCACATCCTCCCGAACCTTCCAATAGCGATCATAAAAGTTCAAAACGATGTCTTTGCTAGGGAAGAAATTCCCTGCGCCTATCGGTATGTCTTCGTGACCGGGTCTTCGCGGCAATGGTCGAGACAGCAGTGATCGCTGACAATGGTATAGCAAGGCCAATGGCTCCCTTCTTCGCTGCCGGTATGTCTACGTTGTGCTGTCAACTCCTCGCTTCTTGAGTGTAAAGTCTGGAAATCATTCGCGCTTGAAGAAACTAGCTATCGTGGATCTGGACACAATACTGCCAGCTGTGTTCCTCGTGGCATTTTACATCCCTATTAGACCATCAAAGGCACGAGGGCTGATAATATGTCGCTATGTACAGGTCTCGTCATCCTCTACGGCGTTAACGCCTTCGCTACGACTCTTATCAACAGTAAGATCAACCTCTTCCATTCCCACGGCTTTCGACCTTTAAATCGTCTTTTCCTGCGACATATCTATCCCGTCCACGTCTCCTTGGATACTCTTTGCTCACCACTATCATCTCTACTAGCCGACGAGTTCAAAAACGACCCCCGAAACCCAGCGTCCAAAACCCAGAAACCAGCCGATAAGAGGTAGTCGGGGTAGCTGTGATGGATCCTTCCTAGCCTACTATGCAGACGGAGCAAGGAGGTAGAACAATGATTTGTACATAGACATGGGAGTGGATGAGCAATCAAGAATTAACTGCATTGGTCATTATATCATCTGCTCACTTCATTGGAAAGATTGGAAATTTTTTAATGGGCTTGTCATATGGGAGATCATAACCAAAATTCACAGCACACTCCATAACCCATCCAGGTTTCCAGATTTCTTTGTCGAACTCCTGTGCGCTAAGCGCAAAGAGGAATACGGCATTCTTCACGGTGCTAGCCTATCCTAAGGCATCACTGGATGGAAATTCACTATGTCAAAAACATGCAGTCACGCCGCACCCAGATATCTCCTGACTCATCTGGGTTTCCTGACTTCTTTGCCGGATGTCTGTGTGCTAAGCGAGAAGAGGAATACGGCAATTTTGATGATGCTAGCCTATCCTGGGCATCACTGGGTTGGAATTCACTGTGCAATCATGCCAGCACTATCTCCTGACTTATCCAGGTTTGCTGGTTTCTTTGTCGAGCATCAGTGCGTTAAGCGAGAAGAGGAATACGGCAATTTTCATAATGCTTGCCTATTCTAGGGCATTGTCTAAGGTATCTTGAAAATCAGTTCATTCACAGTCACGCCAGCGCTATCCTGACACATCCAGGTTTCCCGATTTCTTTGTCGAGCATCAGTGCGCTAAGCAAGAAGAGGAATACCGCAATTCTTTTGATGCTAGCCTAAGGTAGGGTATGGAAATTTACTGGAAGGAAACAGCTCACAAGATGGGACCACTCTATGGCTCATCTAGGTTTCCTTATTTGTTTGTCGAGCACCGGTGCGCTAAGCGAGATGAGGAATACCTCAATTCTCGTGGTACCATCTTAGTCTAAGGTAGGGTATTGACATTCACTATGAAGAAGAAATCACGTTTTGACAAAAACCATAATTCATTCAGGTTTCTTTATTTCTTTGTCGAACACCTGTGCGCTAAACGCAAAAAGGATTCGCGTGGATCAAACTAATCTGATTTATTGGACTTGGTCTGTCCAAATATATGCTGTGCTCATCTGGCATATCATATCTCTTATTTCAAACGCACAGCAAGCTTGCTTTATGTATATCCTGTTCTCCAACTCTGCATAATTTAATAATCTACTCGGAAGTAGTCTTCATCTCTGATACCTTAGCACACAAAGCTACTACGCTTGCGATATAGGTTCTAGACCCCTCTTGGGTGTAGTAAAGAGGTCCTCAAATCACCTTTTCAAAACATATCTACCCATACACATCCGTACATACACAACTCTCCAAAGAAACAGCTCCGGGCCTCAATTCTTCTGAGGAGGTTTCAACACCTATCTTCCACAGTTTCCAATACGGGTCTGCAGATTACCGAGTCTTGCTCCCCTTTCCACCACCAATATCATTCGCTGACGAGCTGTTACAAGCTGCGGGTTTGGCGGAGAAGCAAAAACCAATCCAATCCATGTACAAACACCCAACCTTCTCTATCTCCATAGGTATCTTCAATCTTCGCTCGCTCAAGGTCTCCTGTAAAGCATGTATGCCATACACTAACTTGCCATTCTAGTAGACCAGGAAGGAAAGGTCATTGGGTTTTCCACGTCGTCGACAATCAATCGTCAACAGCGGCTTCAGTAAATGTTCTAAACACAGTTCTGTGATTCAGGTATAGATTCCATGGTTTTTTATCTATTTGAACTGTTGTTCTATCACTCTAGCACACCGACGAAGGTATTTGTGAGACCCTTCTCGCTCAATGACTTCTCAAGCCACGATCATCTTTTTAGGGGCCTCTGATGCTCCAGGCTGGCAGCTGTCTGGAAAGCCCTCTATCAAACTAGGCCACCCTTCGCGAACAGCCCAAGTACAGCCGCTCAGAACCTCAACTCCCAGCCTTTCCATTCCCTCCCCAAGTAAATACAGCCTCTACCCCTCCTCTCCCATCCCCTTGTCCCCTTCCTCAGCCAACGCCAGCACCTCCCCCTCCTCAACCCTCCTCACCCCCTCCACCCCACCCAACAACCCCGCAACCACGCCCTCAAAAACCCCCACCACCTCCTCCACCCCACCCCCAACCCTCACGCCCAACCGCTCCATACTC
>JAABUQ010010347.1_pt1 | contig 12253 bp, 13 predicted proteins | sample 5560001 | NCBI WGS metagenome assembly JAABUQ01 (sample SAMN10711888, study PRJNA513371) | rock metagenome | isolation source: Antarctica rocks | place: Antarctica: Victoria Land, Finger Mt nord | collected 2015-12-18
GCCGCGACGCAGCCCGAGGGTCGCGCCGACCAGGCCGACGGCGAGCGTCTGGCCGGTCATCGGGACCGGCGTCATCGGGATCGTGATCTGGGCAAACAGAGCCGTGAGAAGCGCGCCGGCGAGCACGAGGACTGCGTCGCGGACACGATCCCCAGGGACAGCGTCGGCCAAGACGGTATGCCGGGGCGCGGACGCAACGGTGGTGGGGGCGTTCATGAGAGGCTCCTCGGTCGGCGCGGGAGGGGGCCCGGCGCGCCCGGCATCCCCCAGAATCGCTTCATTATCCCCCGCCTGCCCGTACGCTCGGTCAACCGGATCGGTGGAGCCGCCACCGCCCGAGGCCGCTACGGCGACGGTGTAGCTATCGGTCAAGCCCGCAGGACCGCAAGCCGAACCCCGGCCGGCGCACCCCAAGCTGACAGGGCTGTCGACCCACGCCTTGGCTGGCGGGTGTCCGTAAGACCCGCCCGGTGAAGAATCTCGTTCCGGGGGCTATATACGGAACACTTCTGACCACTGTCCGAAGCCGCTCGTAGAGTCACGAAAATTGGACAAGAACGTGACCGGTGACGCTGATGACGATCATTAAGCATCCGCCGGCGGGGTCCTCGTCTCCCTCCTCTACGAGGCCTCGCCGGCGTCCGCCGGAGGTGCTGACCGAGCCTGAGGCGATCGCGCTCATCAAGGCGTGCTCGACTCGGCGCCGACCGGGGATCCGCAACTGAGCGCTGATCGCGGTGCTGTGGCGATCGGGCTTGCGGATCTCCGAGACGCTGGCGCTTGAGCTGCGCGACTTAGACCTGGAGGCCGGGAGCTTGCGGGTGCGTCACGGCAAGGGCGATAGGTCCCGGACGGTCGGCGTCGAACAGACTTCGGCTCTGTTGGCGCGCTGGCTTGATCGCCGGCGCAAGCTCGGGCCCGGTGCCCGAGCGCCCATCTTTTGCACGCTGGACGGCGGCCGTGTCGACGCGTCCTATGTCCGGCATCTGCTGCCCCGTCTAGCTCTAGCGCGCAAGGCCGGCCTTTACCGGCGCGTGCACGCCCACGGTTTGCGACATACCTACGCGTCTGAGCTGGCGCGGGAGGGCACGCCGATCAACGTGATCCGCGACGCGCTGGGGCACTCAACCCTGGCGGTCACCGACCGTTATCTGCGCGATGTCGCTCCCATGCACGTGATTGACACGATCCGCGCCCGGCGCTGGGACGGCGCCTAGCGGTCCTGGCTGCGGTTCGCGTCACGCTGACCGGGTAAGCACCAGCCATGAGCCCCGATAAACCGCCGCCTCCCGCAACCCCCTCACCGCCCCAGCCCGCCGCCCCGCAGAGCCCCGACTCCCCAGAGAGCGATCAGCCAATCTCGCTACCTGACGTTATCTCTGACCCACTGGAAGCCGATCCACCCCGTCCGCTTCACCCCGATCACGACGGCTGACCGCCCTCCCGCAGCCTGAGTGGGCGCGGTTAGCACTGGTGGGCGGGCTGGCCGTAGCGCTGGCGAGCGGCCTCGCCCGAGGTGCCGAGCATCGCGCCGACCGCCGCCCAGGAGTGCCCGTGGGACATCGGCGATCTGGAAGCGCTACAGCAGCCCGCCGCTACCAGACGATCCCGAGGAGCAGAACCGGGTGCTCGAGGGCTATCGGGTGCAGCGCCAGGACGTGGAGGACGCGATCAATCAGCTGCTCGGACGAGACCCCGAGCAGCATCGGCCGCCCCGGCTGGCCTGGGAGCCGCCGATCGAGCTGCTCGACCACAAAGGGATCAAGGTGACCGAGGACGAGCTGGTCGCGACACCGTTCGTGTTTGAGTTCTCCGATGAGTTGCTGGCCGAGCTCGCGCCTGAAGGCTGACCATGGCCATTGAGATCTCGACGTCGGCGGAATGCGGCGCCCAGCGGAGGTGCTCACCGAGCCCGAGCTACGCAACTTGACGCCCTCGCGGATCTGTCCGAGGCAGGCCATAGAGTCACGAAAGGGATGCAAAACGTGACCGGAGGCGTAGATGGCGATCATTGAGCGTCCGCCGGCGCCCGCCCGAAGTGCTGACCGAGCCCGAGGCGATCGCGCTGATCCGGGCCTGCTCGACCCGGGCGCCGACCGGAATTCGTAACCGGGCGTTGATCGCGGTGCTGTGGCGCTCGGGGCTGCGGATCTCAGAAGCCCTGGCGCTCGAGCTGCGCGACTTAGACCTGCAGGCGGGAACCCTGCGGGTGCGTCACGGCAAGGGCGATAAGAGCCGCACGGTCGGCGTCGATGAGCAAACCTCAGCGCTGCTGGCCCGGTGGCTGGATCGCCGGCGCCGCCTGGGGCCCGGCGCGCGGGCGCCCGTGTTCTGCACCCTGGCCGGCGGCCGCGTCGACGCCTCCTATGTCCGCCACCTGCTGCCGCGCCTGGCGGCCAAGGCCGGCCTGGATCGCCGCGTACACGCCCACGGGCTCAGACACACCTACGCGTCAGAGCTGGCGCGGGAGCGCACCCCGATCAACGTGATCCGCGACGCGCTCGGGCACACCAGCCTGGCGGTCACCGACCGCTACCTACGCGACGTCGCGCCGATGCACGTGATCGACACGATCCGCGCCCGGCGCTGGGACGGCGCGTAGCGACCCTGGCAGCGACCGGCCGGTTTCCAGCGAGGGATCAAGTCGGGGTCGTGGCGTGTAGGGCGTTAGATCGCCTTAGGACGCGTCTGATCTGTGGTCATCGGAGGCTCAGGCGCCAGATCGAGCAAATCACGGCCTCGCAGCTCTTGGCTTGAGGGCTTGGGTGCTTGACCAGCGCGCTTGGATCAGCCACAACGGTGGCTCGTCAGCCTGGTGATGTTGCTCATACTGGGTGTTGGTTGGCCAGCGTCCAAGCTGGCCGGCGATCCGCTCACAGGCGACCTGGGCGTCCTCTTTTCGATAGTCGGGTAACCCATAGCGGCCAGCGGCGATCGCGGCCGGCACCCCGGCCAGGGCTTGGGCGCGCAGCCAGCCCCCGAACCGCTCCCGGTACACCGAGACCGGCGGAGTGTGATGGGCGTTCCACCACCACACCGTCGGGCGAACGCGCGCCTTGACGGCGACGTCGCGCAGCCGCGCGAGCAGCCGCTCATCGCTGAGCCGGACCCGCCGGCGCCGACGCGGCCGCGGCGAGCTGGTGTTGCGCGATCGCGCGGGAGAGCGGGCCGCTCGGCGGGCGGGCAGCCCGCCGAGCACTTGCTCGACCTGCCGTCCGGGCAACCCGAGCTCGAGCACGATCTGACGCTGTGAGCTGCCGGCCTGCCAGAGGCGCTCGATCTCTGAGGCGTGCTGGAGCGTCGCCTGTAGCGCCTGGCGCTCGCGCGCTTGGCGGCCCTCAGAGCGCCGGCTTGGCCGAGGATCTGGCGGACCCGTTCGCGGCTCACGCCCCACCGCTCGCCGATCTGCTGAAGGGTCCTCCCGGCGCGCCGCGAGCATCCGCTCCCGCCGCGGACCAGCACCCACCAGCCGATCAGGTTCAACCACCGTTGACCTATTGAACCCCGTGGCACCCGGCGCCTGGGATCGGGTTGGCTTTTGAGAGGTGAGCTGGCGGGCCGGGCTCCGCGCGCCCCCGCGCGCGGAGTGAAGCCCTCGGGGTTCCTACAGCAACGAAACCAAACGGCTGGGACAGCGCTGCCCGAGTAGGTTGGGTCACGATGACCGTGATCGCAGAGGTAGTTGATCCCGACCGGCGGCGGGTGGAGCTGACCGCCGAGCGCTGGGGGCACATCATCCGCTCAGACGGTCACCCCGAGCTCGGCCACCATCAAGCCGACGTGCTTCGCTGCGTGCGATCCCCGGATCGGCGGCTGGCGGGCCGACGACCCGGCGAGGAGTGGTTTTACGCCGCTGGGCGCGGACCAAGCCGGTGGCTGAAGGTGGTCGTACGCTATGAACAAGACCGCGGTGAGATCCTGACCTGCTTCCCGCGCCGCTCTTACCCATGAGCGTTCAGATCGGCAACCTGACCTTTGACCGCGTCCACTACGACGCCGGCGGCGACGTGCTCTACCTCCACCGTGCCGATCCCAGCCAGGCGGTCGACTTCGACGAGTCCCCCGAGGGTCACGCGCTGCGCTTTGACGCCTCTGAGCAGCTGATCGGCGTCACGATCGTCAACGCCGAGTGGCTGCTGGAGCACGAGGGCGAGATCAAGATCACGATCCCCGAGCAGATCCACCTCAAGCGCGCCCAGCTCAAGGACGCGCTAGCCGCCCCTGACGAAAAGACTGATCCGATCCGGCTTTGAGGTTGCGGGGACGCGAGGCGTCCCTGCGCCCCGAGGAACGACAGGCAAAAGCGCCCCAGCCACGGCTGATCGATCGCCTGGCGAGCAAAGACCTCAACCCGGGCTCGGACCTGCCGGTCTGCGGCCCGGGCGCTCTGCGGCCGCGTCACTGCCTCGCTTCGCTCGCCCAGTGACGCGGTAGAGCTACTCGTCTTTGAGGCTGGCGAAGGTGGCGGGGGTGAGGATCGGGATGCCCGCAAAGACGCCGAGCGTGAGCAGGTGCTTATCGCCGGAGACGATGTAGTCCGCCATCCCGTCGACGGCGGCCTCGAGCACGCAGTTATCGGGCGGGTCGCTGACCGTGGTGATGGTCCGCTCAGGGTCGATGAGGACCGCGGCCGCCTCGATCAGGTCAGCCAGCATGTCGGGGTCTGAGATCGCGGCGGCGAGCTTGGGGTAGGCCAGCACCCGGCGCAGCTCTGAGAGCAGCGCCGGGCTGGCGATCAGCACCAGGCGCCCGTCGAGCACGGCGTCGAGGATTCGCGCGGAGGGGCCGGGCCAGCCGAGCCCGGAGCAGAGCACGTTGGTGTCCAGCACGACCCGGCGGGTCAATCGACCGCTCGCGCCGCCGCGATCGCCTGATCAACGACAGACACGTCAAGCCCCGCGTCAGCGACGTGCTCGCGCACCACCGCCAGACGGTCAGTCAGCTCCTGGCGCGCGCGGCGGCGGCGCTCTGAGAGCAGCCGCTCGTACTCGGCGGCGCTGATCAGCACCGCCAGCGCTTGACCGCGGCGGGTCAGCATCACCGGCACGTCGGCGGCGGCGACCTCCTCGGCGAGCTGACCCAGCTTCGCGCGTGCTTTATCAATCCCGATCGTCCGCTCCATCCCCCGTGATCCTACCGGTCTGCCGTAACGTCAACCTTACGGCCAGCTCCCGCATTTCCAGGCTGCCGCTTAGCGTCACCGGAGACCAGCCCGCCACCGACCAGCCTCTTGGCTACCGCTGACCCCTCCCTGGATGCTTCTTCACCCCCGGTCACAGAACCACTCTTTTGGGTTCCCGTCGCCGTCGTTCTGACCCCATGAACGGATCGAGTCAGACTACCCGCACCAACTCCTCCCTGATCTCATGTGGGGGGCGGGTAGTCTGACTCGATCCGAGCGTCACGATCCCAGCGGCGGCGGGGCAAAAACCCAGGCCGGGCCTGCACTTTGAGGGCATAGTCCGGTCCGCGCTTCGGTGCCCAGGTGGTCATCGGCGATGACCACTTAGACGACCACCTAGATGACCACCCAAGACTCCGGATCCCGGGCTCGATGGGCGGCTCGGGTGGGCTAGCGTTCGAGCGTTGGACCGGGGGGTCTGAGCCCGAGCCCGGGCCGGTGGCCCAGCTGCGCGCGGCTGGGCGCTGAGACGGGTGGGGTGAGCCGCTGAAGCTCGGCGCGGACCTCGGCGAGGCGGGCCGGGTCGGCGGCCTGTCCGAGCGCCTGCAGGCGGGCTTGCTCCTGCCGGAGCTGTTTTAGGCGCTGCTGGGCGGCGGGTGGAGGCCGGGTGATGGCCAGCACCGCGCGGGCGCTGGCGATGTCATGGCGCTGCCCGGCCGTCTGGTGGGCCTGCTCGGCGAGCTGGTGCTCGCGCTCGGCGGAGTAGTGGCGCTCGCGGGCGCCGGGGTGCCGGGCCTCCCACTCGCGCAGCTGCTCGTCCAGCTCGAGCTGGCGGGCATCGGCCTGCTCACTGAAGCGGTGCTGCTCGGCGAGCGCGTCGCGCTTCCGGGTCCGCTCGGTGGCGAGCTGGGTCTTTAGCGTCCGCCCGCGCTCACCCAAGCGCGCCAGGCGCCCCATCCCGGCCCGCTCGGCGGTGAGCTGCTCGCCGCGGGCCGCCGCCAGCCGCGCCAGCTCGCCCATCAGCTCGGCGTGGCCGCGCGCGTGCTGCACGCGTTGATCGCGCGGCTCAGAGGCCATCACCGCGGCCGCCTCGCGCTGCTCCATGCGGGCCTGCTCGAGCCGGACCCGGGCCTGCTCGAGCTCGGCCCGGGCCTGGTCGCGCTGCTCGCGCTCGCGCTCCCCCTGCCGCGGCGGGGCGCTCTGCTCGGCGTGCTCACGCTCGGTCCCGCGCTCGTGCGCGAGCGCAATCGAGATCGACGGCACCTCGGGCTCTGAACGTCCGAGCTGCTCAGCCAGTGAAGCCAGCCGCGCCTCACGGCCGCCGGCCTCCTCGGCCGGCTCGAGGCGTTCGGTGCTGGCGTACAGGTGGGTGCGCTCACGGGCGCGGGTCAACGCGACATAGCTGCCGTTGGCGTCGGCGTGCTGGTCGGCGATCACGTGCGCGCGGTCGACGGTCTGCCCCTGAGCGGGGAACGTGTGCGACACGTACGCCAACCGGGCCGACGCAGCGTCGAGCTGACCGCGCTCCCAGCTCGCTTGCCGGCCGTCGGAGAGCGCCACGGTCGCGTGCTGGCCGTCCTCGGCGACGGCGAGGACCAGGCCGCGGGTGCCGTTGCGCACCACGCCGAGCTCGGGATGCCGGCTGGGGGCGCGCAGCACGATCTCGTCGCCGGCGTAGAGGCCGTATGGCCGCCCCGCCAATGCCACGGCGTGGTCGCCGGCCAAGAGGCCGTCCTGGACGCGGAGCGCCTGCGCACGGGCGTTGAGCTCATCGAGCTGCTCGTTAGAGGTCTGGGTGACCACGAGCGTGCGCTTGCCCTGCCGGCGGTCGGCGTGCGCGGCCTCAAGCGCGCGGTCCTGGGCCCGCTGCTGCGTGTCCTCGACGATTACGCGGCCGCGCTGCGCGTAGCCGGCCAGCGCCCGCTGGTGCTCGCCGGCGCGCCACCGCGCCTGATCGCGACGGTCGGCGGCGTCTTTGGCGCGGACGACCCGCGAAAGCTCAACCAGCCCACCGGCCTGGCTGGCGGCCCGTTCGATCTGGGGCCACAGACCGCCGGCGCCGACCGCGCCGGATTGGCGGGGGTCGCCGACCTCGATCACCCGCGCCCCCGACTCAACCGCCGCACCGAGCAGCCACGCCTGCTCCCGGGTGCTCGCGAGCGCCGCCTCGTCGTGGATGATGGTCAACCTCGGCCCCAGCGCCACCGCACCACGGGCGACAGCCGCCTCCAGCGCCCGAGTCGAATACCCGCGCGCGGCCACGCCGGCCTCTGAGAGCTCGGCGGTGAGCCGCTCGGCGGCCTGCGCCCCGGTCGAGGTCACGATCACCTGGAGTCCGGCGGCCTGGTGCGCCCGCGCGACGCCGGTCAGCGCGGTGCTCTTCCCGGTTCCGGCCTGCCCGACCACCACCACCAGCCGCCGGTCTGAGCACGCCACCCGCACCGCCCGCTCTTGCTCATCGGCCAGCTGCGCCCCGGCCGCGGCCAGCTCGGCCTGGAGCGCGGCGACCTCGGCGTCGACAAGCTTCTCAGAGATCGCCAGGGCCTCCCCGTCGGCGAGCGCCTCGGCCGCGGTGACCGCGACGCGCTCTATCCCCCGGTGTAAACGCGTGGTCTGACGACCATCCGCGAGCTCGAGGATCTCCCCGCGCTCTCCCAGCGCCTCTAACGCGGCGAGCGCCCGGGCGGGGTCGCCGCCCACGCCGGCCTCTAGGGCGACCGCCCGCGCCTGGCGCGGCGCGAACGTGGCATCGAACTCGGTCAGCCGCGAGAGGATCCGCCGCTCGAGATCGGCCTCGGAGAGCTCCACCGCCGCGGGGTCGCGCCCGTGCAACAACAGCGCCTGCACGCTGCGAGCATCGAAGTCGTGCTCCTGGGCCGCCTGCCACCACGCGTAGTCCAGGTCGCCGGCGGTGAGAAGCGTGCCCTTGCCGGCCCGGGTGGCCATCGCCACCGCCCGCTGCTCGGCCGGCATCAGCTGCCCCGAACGCTCCAGCGCCGCTAGGCGCGCCGCCGCCGCCCCTGCGCCGGGTCCGCCCGCCTCGACCCGCGCGCGCAGCTCTGAGAGGCGCTCGGCGAGGCGCTGCTCGATCGCCGCGCGGACCTGGTGATGGCGCCCTGACCACTCCTCGAGCAAGCCTTGGGGCACACCTGAAAGCTCGAAGTAGCGCCCGCCGCGGCCCGTGCCGCGCTCGATCTGAAAGCCGAGCGCTCCGAGCTCGGCGGCGAGCTGCGCGCGGTAGGCGGCGCCGAGCTCGCGTTGGTGCACCAGCCACGCGCGGGACTCGATCGCCACCACCTTCCCGTCCCCCCGCCGCACCGCGCCGTGCAAGACGACATGGGAGTGCAGCTGGGGGTCCGGGGGACGACCGGCGACCGCCCGCGCCGTCGTATGCCGCCAGCTTGAGGCAAGCAGCTCCGCGGGCGTCTCGCGCCGCACCGTCGAGCGGTCCACCCGCCGGCGGACCATCGGCACGTATTTGGTGGCGTGCTCAAGGGCGGCGTCGACCGCGCGCTCCTGCGCCGCCTCCAACGCCGCCCGCAGCTCCGGGCTGCTAAGGGCCCACACCGCGCTGACGGACTTCGGGGCCGAGAAGGTCGCGTCGATCGCCGCCACTGAAGATCCGCCCGCCCCGCCACTGCGCAGCCGCCCACCCGTCCGCGGATGCTCGACCTTCATCAGCCGCTGAAAATCTTCGGCGGCGACCGCCCGCGACGCGTCCACCCCGAGCGCCGCCGCGCCCTGTGGCCCGAGCGTCCAGCGACCGGGGGCCTCGACCCGCTCCCCGGCCTTTAGGTAGTAGTCCCCCGCCGCCAAAGCGACCGTCCGCCCCTCCAAATACAGGCCGTAGGCCCGGGCGCCCGACGCGGTGACCTTGGCGACGGTCAGCACCGCAGACCACGCTTGATAGCGCTCCCGACGCCCGGCAGTGAGGCCCGGGCGGGGGGAACCACGAGGGCCGTCCGCGACGGCCGCCAGGAGAGCGCAGAGGGCCGCTCAGGAGGGGTCTGGCGGGAGGGCTTTAGCACCATAGGTGCGTATAGTGTATCGCGGTTCCTGTCGTTGTTGGTCGGTGGTTGGTTTTGTCCGTTATGAGGAGTACTTTTGTCGGGAGGATTTGGGACTGTCGAGGAGTGAGGAGGAAGGGTTCGTAGGTCTATGAAGACGAGGCGAATAGATGCGCCGGATGGGTATGGAGGGTTCATGGGTCTGATGAGATGAGGCTGATCGTGCGATTTCGACCTTCTCTTTCCTGGCGCCTTTTTTGATCAGGCACGAATGTGCCGACCTTTCGAGCAGCGATCACGTTGGTGCGGAGCTCGAAGCTCCTATGGGCTAGACCTGGCGGCTGGTGATGGTCCCCGAGGCCCGAAGGGGTGAGTGGGGCCAAGAACCAGCCGCACCCGACCAGGGTTATCAACAGGCGGCTCGCGCGCCCGTGCGCGCGGATCCCTCCAGGTTCATTAAGAACAGGTACATCCTGTGCAACTCGCTCTCCGGGCTTCTGAGGCCGTTTAAGCAACTCGCTCTCCGGGCTAGGAGGCAACTCGCTCTCCGGGCTTAACGACATCAAGGGCAGCTCGGCGGCCGGGGCTGAAGGCACGCCTAGAGGCACCTAGAGGGCACTAAGCAACTAAACCTCCGGGCTTTCTGTCCGACTGGCCGCGCACACTGGTGTCCGTGAGGAGCCGCCATCACGGGCAGGCGCCGAGGTCTAGCCTCCTGCACCCGATGTTGGAGCCTGTGACCCGCGGCGAGCCGAGCGACGAGGCGTTCGTCGCCCGCTGCCTGCTCGGCGCCGGCTGGGTCGGCGCCTCCCGGCGGCTGTCGATGCTCGACCTACGGGTATGGGCCGCGCTGTGCGGCATGTTCCACGCACAGCACCTACGGGCCACGGGCGCTGGTGATCCCGACCTCGGCCACGCCGATACGCGCACTGTCGCTACGACGGGCTACCAGCTCGCCGAGCGGGTCTGGGCCGATGACGGTGGATGGCCGTATCGGCGCTTGCTGATCTCGCTAGGTCGGTTGGCCTCGGCACGCGTGCTGATGCAGACGGTCGAGCAGGACCTCGACGTCGCGGCCCTGCGCGTACACGCCGCCAACCTGACCTTGCTCGGCGACCTCGTGATGGAGACCACGAGGCTCGATCTGCGCTCCCCGCGCGAGTGGGGAGCAATGAAGGGCTCAACTTCGCTCCGCGTCGAGATCGGCCGGTGGCCTGCGCAGCAGATCGTCGCGCAGCGCTGCACCTGGCTGGACCTCGATCTGCTGCGAACCCTCGGGCCTGGACTCGCCGGCCGCCTGTTTGTCGCGTTGGAGGCGTGGGCGCGCTGGCCACAGCAGTCAATGGACGGCGGCGAGGAGACGGCGATTGGTCTCGGCGTTCCCGCGCTGGAATCTCTTGGCGTCGGTGGCTACGGCCGCGCGGAGCGTGCCCGGGCAGCGCTCAACCGTGCCGGCGCGAAGGTCGTTGCCGTCGACCCCGCCTACCAGCTCGTGCGCTGCGAGAAGCGCGGCGGCTGGTGCCTGGTCGTTCGCCGGGTCAGTGGCGCGCGAGCTCGGGCAGCAGCTCGGCGGGACGCGCCCTGGCGCTCGCCGGGGATCGCCGCCACCAAGCGACAGCGTGCCGAACGGAGCGCGGTGCGCGCCAACGTCCGCGATTCGCTCGCAAACGGCGCGTCCTAAGCCGTTCTAAGGGCTGCTGGGAGGCGCCGGCGACGTGTTCGCCGTGGAGCTGCCCGGGGACGGACAGAACCGGGGCAGGACCCCTTGCGTGGGTGTCGAAAAGACGACCAGTGAGCGACCACACCCCCACCCCTGACCAGGACCCCGATCCCGCCCACGGCGGGGGTCCCCGGCTGCTGTCGCTCACCGAGGCGGCGTCGGCCACGGGCCTGTCACGTAAGGCGATCGAGCGGCGCGCGGACCGTGGCACGCTCAGGTTCGTGCACGACGATCGTGGGCTCCGAGTGATCCCACGCGCTGAGCTAGAGCGAGCGGGACTCCTTGATGAGGGGACCCCCGGCGTGGGCGGTGGTGAGATCGTCGTGTGGCGCGACCTATTTGAGCGCGAGCGCGAGGCACACGACAAGACGCGAGAGCTACTGACAGACCGTGCCGAGGATGAACGTCGTCGCAGTGATCAGGCGATCGCTCGCGCCGACCGGCTGCACACCGACCTTGCGGCGATCGCGCACGCCGGCCCAATCCGCGCGATGCGCCTACGCCGCCAAGCCCGCCGGCAGTTCATGGCGGGCGCTGAAGACGACGCCTAGCAACCCGCCTCCCCGAGCGCCGCCTCTCCACGCCCGTGCCCTATGCCTCGCGGCTGCGCTCCTCGAGCGCCGCTGGTCAGGGCCTGCCAGAACCCACGCCGAGTCGTGCCTCGAGCGCTTCGCGAGCGAGCTGGGAGACGGTCTTGCCCTCGTCCGCGGCGGCCTGGGCGGCCTGGTCGCGGATCTCGGCGGGCACCCGGAAGGCGATCTGCGGAGAGCGGGCGCTGGCGCCCGATAAAGACGGCCGCCCGCCGGCGTGGCGGACCTGCCCGACGATCTCCTGTGCTCGGGCTGGGGTCAGTCGGGTGCCGTCGGTCAGGCGGATGTCCTCTGACTCGAGGTCGACGTCGGCTCCGATCGGGGTGTTAGTCGTGATCGGCGGTGCGCTTGGCTTGGTCATCGCGGGTCCTTATCGGCGGTAGTGGGTGGGCATGACGTGGATGACGAGCAAGACCGGCTCGGGATCCCGATCGCTCTGGGCCTGCACGGCGACGACTTCAAGCTCGCGGTCGCGTTCGTCGACGCCGACCCACAGCCACGCTGGGCTGCCCTCAGCGGTCGTGATGGCCGCCGGAGCCGTGCGCGCCATGACAAAGCGGACCGAGGCTCGCCCGATCCGGTGGCGGCGTGCCGCCTGAGCGAACCGGATCTCCACCTCATCATCCTGTCAGACAAAACTAGTAATGTCCAACAGAACTCTAGCTCGCGGACTCCCTCCGATCACCGGGGCCTCTCGACCCGTCGGGTCACGTTTACGTTCAAACCGCTTCTGGCCCCCGCTCATGAGTCACGTTAATGACCCAAAACGTGACTCAAGCCGCAAAAGACGGGTTGCTGAGAATCCCTTCGCGCG
>JAABUQ010010348.1_pt1 | contig 12251 bp, 6 predicted proteins | sample 5560001 | NCBI WGS metagenome assembly JAABUQ01 (sample SAMN10711888, study PRJNA513371) | rock metagenome | isolation source: Antarctica rocks | place: Antarctica: Victoria Land, Finger Mt nord | collected 2015-12-18
CTACCCACCCCTAACCCCTCCCTAGAAGGGAGGGGAATGCGCTCTCGTCCTTACGATCCTCCGGCTCAGTCACACTATCCCAGTGACTACTTCGCCTTCACCGAGGGGATGTCCCCCGGGTTGGCGCTCTTCGCGCCCTTAATCGCGGCTTGCGGGTCGACCGACGGCGCGCCGCTGGCGGGGGTGCCGTGGTTGGCGAGGTCGGCCGTCGGCGAGCCGGTGGTGGCCGCCTTGATCGCGCCCGCCGCCGCCTTGGTGTCGGTCGGCTTGCCCGGCGCGGCGGCGGTCGCGCCAGCGGCGGGCGGCGGCGGCAGCGGCGCGTTCGATCCCTGCTGGTTCAGGTACAGGATCACGTTGGCGCGGTCCTGCGCGTTGGACAGCCCCGCGAAGGTCATCTTGGTGCCGTCCGCGAACTTGCGCGGGCTGGTCAGCCAGGCGTTGAGCTTGTCGAAATCCCATTTGCCGCCGATGCCGCTCAGCGCGCTCGAAAACGCGAAGCCGCGCCCTTGCCCGACCGCGTCGCCCAGCACGGCATACAGATTGGGGCCGACCCCGGCCGCGCCGCCCTGGTTGATCGTGTGGCAGGCGGCGCATTTCTTGAACACGTCCGCGCCCTTGGCGGCATCGGCGGTGGGGAGCAGCGCCGCGATCGGCACCGGCGCGGCCTCGCCGCCGCCGCCCGCTTCCGCCACGCCCTCGATCGGATAGCCCATCTTCTCCGGTCGACCGCCATGATAGACGACACCGCCGACGATCGCCGAGGCGAGCGCGATCCCGCCCGCGCCCAATGCCCATCCTGCGATCGTGTTGGTCTTCATGTCCATTGCGACGGTGAACCTTGCTCGCTGATCTATGAGGGTTCCATAAGCACCGCTACCCATGCTCGCAAGCCGCGCTTGCCGGTGCGGACGGTCGCCATTAGCGCTGCGATTGATGCAGGATTACCCTACCCCCGCCCGCCCGCTGGTCGCGGCGATGACCGCCGCCGCGCTGGCCGGTCCGTCGCGCGCGGTCGCGTTCCAGGGCGCGCCGGGCGCGAACAGCCATCTCGCGGTGGTCGAGGCGTTTCCCGACGCCTTGCCGCTGCCCTGCTTCGACTTCGCCGACGCGATCGATGCGGTGAAGGAGGGGCGTGCCGCCCGCGCGCTGATCCCGATCGAGAACTCGCTACACGGCCGGGTCGCGGACATCCACTTCCTGTTGCCCGAATCCGGGCTGGTGATCGTCGCCGAGCATTTCCTGCCGATCCATTACGCGCTGATGGGGGTCGGCGCGTTGGGTGAGGTACGCGAGGCGATGAGCCACCCGCAGGCGCTCGGCCAATGCCGCCATTGGCTTCGCGCGCGCGGGATCCACCCTGTCGCCGATGCGGACACGGCGGGCGCGGCGGCGCGCGCGGCGGCGCTCGCCGACCCCGCGGTCGCCGCGCTCGCCCCGCCTGGCGCGGCGGCGCTATACGGGCTGAAGCTGCCCGCCACCGACATCGCCGACGCAGCACATAATACGACCAGGTTCGTCGCCTTGGCGCGTGAAGCGCCCGCATCGACCGGCGACGGCGCATGGATGACGACGCTGATCTTCGAGGTCAGAAACGTTCCTGCCGCGCTGTACAAGGCGCTGGGCGGGTTCGCGACCAACGGCGTCAACATGACCAAGCTCGAAAGCTATCAATGCGGCGGCAGCTTCGCGGCGACCGAGTTTTTCGCCGATGTCGACGGCAAGCCAGGCGACGCGGGCTTCGATCGCGCGCTGGCGGAATTGGGGTTCCACGCCAAGCACATGCGGGTGCTAGGGACGTACCCGCAGGCGCGGCGACGGGGGTAGCAAGTCCTTACCCGTCGGCGCACGCGTCGACAGCTCGTCGGCTAGGTGCGACGTTGCGGTCTTGCGCCCTCGTCGTCCGGGTGCGCGTTCATGCGGATCGGCGACCGCCGCCGCCTGCCAACAGGAGATCATTTTGGCCCTCTACCCATGAGCGTCGCGTTTCGCCGCGACAGCGACGAGGAGCATCGCGAGCCCCGGTTCGAGCTGCCGATCCCCGCCGGGCCGAATTGGGTCACGCCGCGCGGGCTGGCGCTGATCGAGGCGAAGCGCGCCGAGCTGGCGGCGGCGATCGAGGCCGAGGCGGATGTTGAGCGGCGTGAGGTGTTGCGCCGCGAGCTGCGCTATTGGCACACCCGTCATGCCACCGCCGCGCTTGCCGCCGCGCCCGCGCCGGGCGAGGCGGGCATCGGGTCGCGGGTCAGCTTCCGACTTGCGGGCACCACCCGCGAGGTGGAGATCGTCGGCGCGGACGAGGCAGATCCGGCGGCGGGCCGGATCGCCTATCACGCTCCGCTCGCGCGCGCGCTGATCGGCGCGGGCGTCGGCGACCGGGTCGATTTCAGTGGCCGCGCGGAGGCGATCGAGGTGCTCGCGGTCGCGCCGTGAACCTTGTTCATAGGGGCGGACATCCCATGTTATCGGGCTAATGAGTTTCCCTGACCTCCCGCCGCTTCTGGCCGAAGCGCTTGTCGCGCGCGGCTATGCCACGCTCACCCCCGTGCAGGCAGCGGTCACGCAAGCCGAGGCGCGCGGCCGCGACCTGCTCGTGTCCGCGCAGACCGGGTCGGGCAAGACCGTCGCCTTCGGGCTGGCGATCGCGGACGTGACGTCGGACCCGGAAGGGCGGATGAGTCCCGCCGCCGCGCCGCTCGCGCTGGTGATCGCGCCCACGCGCGAACTGGCGCTGCAGGTCAGCCGCGAACTCGCCTGGCTGTTCGAGCGCGCGGGCGCTCGGATCGCGACCTGCGTCGGCGGGATGGACGCATCGCGCGAGCGGCGCGCGCTCCAGTCCGGCGCGCATATCGTCGTCGGCACGCCGGGGCGATTGCGCGACCATCTCGAACGCGGCGCGCTCGACCTGTCCGCGCTCGCCGCGGCCGTGCTCGACGAAGCGGACGAGATGCTCGACATGGGGTTTCGCGAGGATCTGGAGACGATCCTCGACGCAACCCCGCGCGAACGCCGCACGCTGATGTTCTCCGCGACGCTGCCGCAGCCGATCGTGGCGCTGGCGCGCGCGTATCAGCGTGACGCGTTCCGCATTTCCACCGCCGGACAAGATCGCGGGCATGGCGACATCAGCTATCAGGCGATGGCGGTGTCGCCGTCGGACATCGAGCACGCGGCGGTGAACCTGTTGCGGCTGCACGAGGCGGAGACCGCGATCCTGTTCTGCGCGACGCGCGACAACGTCCGCCACCTTCACGCCAGCCTGCAGGAGCGCGGCTTCGCGGCGGTGGCGCTGTCGGGCGAGCATAGCCAGTCGGAGCGCAACGGCGCGATCCAGGCGCTGCGCGACCGGCGCGCGCGGGTGTGCGTCGCCACCGACGTGGCTGCGCGGGGGATCGACCTGCCGTCGGTGACGCTGGTGATCCATGTCGAGCTGCCGCGTGATGCGGAGACGTTGCAGCATCGCTCCGGCCGGACCGGGCGCGCGGGCAACAAGGGGACGGCGGTGCTGATCGTCCCCTATCCGCGCCGCCGCAAGGTGGAAGGAATGCTGCGCGGCGCGCGCATCGCCGCCGAGTGGATCGACGTGCCCACCCCCGAGCTGATTCGCGAGCGCGACCGCGAGCGGCTGTTGGAGCAATTGCTCCAGCCGGTCGAGGTCGACGAGGAGGATCAGGCACTCGCGGCCCGCCTGCTCGCCGAGCGTACGCCCGAGGAGATTGCGTCCGTGCTGGTGCATGCGCGCCGCGCGTCGTTGCCCGCGGTGGAGGAGTTGCTCGATCGGGCCGCGCCCGCCCCGCGTGCGGAGCGTCCGAGCAGCGGCGAGGAAGCGGCGTGGTTCCGGCTCAACGTCGGTCGCCGCCAGAACGCCGACCCGCGCTGGATCCTGCCGCTGCTATGCCGGCGCGGCCAGCTGGCGCGCGGGCAGATTGGCGCGATCCGCATCGACCAGCACGAAACGCTGTTCGAAGTGCCGGTGTCGGTTGCGGCGCGCTTCGCCGACGCGGTCGCGCGCGCGGCGGCGGCGGACGGCGGCGAGGACGGGGTGCGGATCGAGCCGGTGGGCGGTGCGCCCCGCCCGCAACGCGCGGCTCCGCGCGCTGGACGGCCGCCGCAGCGGCCGCGTGCCGAACAGCAAGGCCGCCCCCAGCGAGCACGCTGATCACCGGTCGACACGTTTCTACTGGGTTGCAATTCTACTGGGTTGCAATTTGCCATTTCGTCACCCCGGCCTTGTGCCGGGGTCCAGCGGTGTCGACCGCCTCATGCTGGCGCACGCGCGCACAACGGTGGATGCCGGAACAAGTCCGGCATGATGGAGGGCTCGCCAAGCTAAGCTGGTCCGTTCCCCAATCCCTCCAGCACCGTCGCCACCCGCGTCAGCCGCTCGGCGGGGTCCTCAATGCGCTCCGCCAGCAGCCAGCGGCCGTTCTTGTCCGTCAGGCCCGCCGAAACCGCATCGCCCGCGAAGTCCCGCCGGGGCGTGAACGCGATCGCGGCCGGTCCCGCGTCGATCCGCGTCACCCGGTGCTCGCGCGCGGCGGCGCGGACGCGCGCGACGCCGAGCAGCGTGCGCGCATCATCCGGCAGCGGGCCGAAGCGATCCTCCAGTTCCGCCTCGAACGCGTCGATCGCGTCGCCGTCCGCGAGCCGGCCCAGCCGCGCATAGGTCGACACGCGCCCTTCCTCGTCGGGGATCCAGGTGCCGGGCAAGCGCCCCTCGATCCCGAGATGCAGCTCGGGCGTCCAGCGTTCCACGTCCTCGCCACGCGCGGCGCGCAGCGCGCTGCCGAGCAGATGCTGGTACAGGTCGATGCCGATCAGCTTCATGTGCCCCGCCTGCGCTTCGCCGAGCAGGTCGCCCGCGCCGCGCATGTCGAGGTCGCGCGCGCTGATCGCGAATCCCGCGCCCAGCCGGTCGAACGCCTCCAGTGTCCGCAGCCGCTGCAGCGTGCGCGGTGCGATCGTCGCCTCCGGATCGGTGAGCAGCAACACCTGCCCGCGCCGCCCGCCGCGCCCGACCCGCCCACGCAACTGATGCAGCTGTGCCAGGCCGAACCGGTCTGCGCGCCAGATCGCCATCGTATTCGCGCGGGGGACATCGAGCCCCGCCTCGATGATGTTGGTCGCGAGCAGCACATCGCCCTCGCCGCGCCCGAACCGCACCATTGCCTCGTCGATCTCGGCGGCGGGCATCTTGCCGTGCGCCTGGAGCAGCTCCAGCTCAGGCGCGAGTTTGGCGAGCGTGGCGGCGATCGGGGCCATGTCCTCGATCCGGGGCACGACCACGAAGCTCTGCCCGCCGCGCCCTTGCTCGCGCAGCAGCGCGGTGCGGACGGTGTTGTCGTCCCACGTCGCCACGCTGGTTCGGATCGGCTGGCGGCGCGCGGGCGGGGTGGCGATCACCGACAGCTGCTGCAAACCGACCAGCGCGGTCTGCAACGTGCGCGGAATCGGCGTCGCGCTGAGCGACAGCGCATGCCCCGCGCCCATCTCGCGCAGTCGCGTCTTGTCCGCCGCGCCAAAACGCTGTTCCTCGTCGATGATGACCAGCGCGAGGTCCTTATAGTCCATGCCCTTGGCCGCGACCGCGCCGGTGCCGACCACCACGCGGATCGTGCCGTCGGCCAGCCCCGCCTTGACGCGCTTCTTCTCCGCCGCGTCCGACAATCGCGACAGCCCCGCGACCTCGACGCTGGTACCCGCGAACCGATCGGCGAAGCTCTCGAGGTGCTGACGCGCGAGCACGGTGGTCGGCGCGGCGAGCGCGACCTGATGGCCCGCCAGCGCGGCGGCGGCGGCGGCGCGGAGCGCGACCTCGGTCTTGCCATAGCCGACATCGCCGATCACCAGCCGGTCCATCGGCGCCCCCGAGGCGAGGTCGTGCGCCACCGCCGCGATCGCGCGCGCCTGATCGGCGGTCTCCGTGTACGGGAAGCCGGCCGCGAACCGTTCGGTGGCGGCGGGGTCCGGGATCAGCTTGGGTGCCTCGCGCCCCGCCCGCTCGGCGGCGAGTTGGGTCAAGCCGCGCGCGCTTTCAGCGATCGCCTGGTCGATCGCGCCGCGCCGTTTCAGCCAGCTCGCGCCGTCGAGCTTGTCGAGCGTCACCGCCTCCGCGTCCGCGCCGTACCGCCATAGCCGGTCGGCCTCCGCCACCGGCACCAGCCGCACGCCGTCATCGGCATAGGTCAGCTTGATCGCGTCGCCCGCCTCGCCGTCGCCGGGCATTGCCGCAAGCCCCGCGACGACCGCGAGGCCGTGATCCTCGTGGACGACGACGTCCCCGACCCTGATCTCGCCGACATCGAACAGCGCCGTATCGGTCGGGCCGGTCCCGGCGTCCTCGCGCTGCGCGCGCGCGCCGAGCAGGTCCGCCGCCGCGACCGCGAGCACGCCGTCGCGACGGAAGCCGCGATGGGCGGGCATGGCGAGCGACCAAGCGGTGCCGGGCGCGGCGTCGCGGATCGCTTGCCAGGATGTCGCCTCGCCAAGATCGACGCCCAATGCTCCACGGGCTTGCCTCCCCAGAAACCGCAAGTCGCGCGGGCCGCCGAGCAGTGCCACTCGCTCGCCCGCCGCCAACGCCTCGCGGGCGACCTTGCTGAACGCGCACAGCGGGCCGCGCGCCTCGACGAAGCGCGCGGCCGGGTCGCCGGCGCGCGTGAGGTCGAGCGAGTCGCGCGCACCCAGCGCCTTGGCCCATGCCTTGTCCTCGACCACCTCCTTCACCGCCCGCCCCGGCCGACGTTTCGCGGCGTCGGCGGCGAGCGCGAGGAAGCGGCGGCGGCGATCATCCGCGCCCGGCTCCAACGCTACCCTCGCGCCGGGCAGGTGGTCGAGCAGCGCCACGCCTTTGCCGTCCAGCGTAGGTTCGCGCACGCGGCCGAGTTCGCGCGCCTTGGTGTCGCCGGTGCTCAGCTGGGTTGCAGGGTCGTAGCTGCGTAGCGAGACGACGCGCCCGTCCGCCGCCTCGACCCGCAGCGGCATTTCCGCGTCGGCCGGGTACACGTCGAGCACTTGCCCGCGCAGCGCGACCTCGCCCGGCTCGTCGACGCGCTCGTCGTCGATGTAGCCAAGCTCCACCAACTCGGCGAACAGCGCCTCGAGATCGACCGGCTTGTCCGGCGCGACGCGCGGCAGCGCCGCCTCGAACGCGACCGGCGGTGGGTAAAGCCGCGCCAATGCCTCGCCCGACGTGACCAGCGCAATGCGCGGTCGCTCCGCTTGCCCGAGCAGCAGCCGAACGCGGCGCAGCGCCGCCGCTCGCTGTCCGGCATTGGCGGGGGAAGCGGGCGAGGCGTCGCCGGGCAACGCGTCGCTCGCCGGGCAGAACAACACGGCGGCGTCCGGCTCGGCGGCGCTCAGCGCGTGCGCGATCGCGACCGCGCGCTGTTCGTCGACGGCGGCAAAAATCAGGTCGCCGTCATCCAGCGCCTCGGCAAGCGCGGCCGCGGTTTCGGCGGTGCCGAGCAGGGACGTGGGAGCAGGGCTGGCGGACGCCGGCATCTATATGCTTTCAGATCAAGTCGAGGTTGGCCGGACGGCAGCTCCGGTCGAACGGGCGGTTACGGGCTGCGTTCCCCTACCGACCCTCTCCCTCGATGATCCCGCGTATCCGGGTCGCGAGGGCTTCCATCGCGAACGGCTTGGTAATCATCGCCATGCCCGGCTCCAAAAAGCCCGACGCCAGCGTTGCATTCTCGGCATAGCCGGTCATGAACAATACCCGCAGTCCCGGGCGCAGCGCGCGGCCCGCGTCGGCGACCTGGCGACCGTTCAGCCCGGGCAAGCCGATGTCGGTGATCAGCAGGTCAATGCGCCGCCCCGACTGGAGGATCGCCAGTCCCGCCGGGCCATCGGCGGCCTCCAGCGCGCGATAGCCGAGTTCGCTCAGCGTTTCGGCGATCAGCCCGCGCACGACCGGCTCGTCCTCCACCACCAGCACCACCTCGCCCGCCTCGGTGGCGTGGTCGGCACCGAGTTCGGGCACCGCCTCTTCGATCTCCGCCGCACCGCGATGGCGCGGGAGGTACAACTTGAACGTCGTGCCCCGACCCAGCTCGCTATAGATCTTTGCATGCCCTTCCGATTGGCGCGCGAAGCCATAGATCATCGACAGGCCCAGCCCCGTCCCCTGCCCGATCGGCTTGGTGGTGAAGAACGGTTCGAACGCCTTGGCGATGACGTCGCTGGTCATCCCGGTGCCGGTGTCGCTGACACACAGGCAGACATATTGGCCGGGCGTCACGTCGCGGCTCTTGGCGGCATAGGCGTTGTCGAGGTGCGCGTTGCAGGTCTCGATCGTCAGCCGCCCGCCTTCCGGCATCGCGTCGCGCGCGTTGATCGCCAGGTTCAGGATCGCGTTCTCGAGCTGGTTGGGATCGCACAAGGTCAGCCACAGCCCGCCCGCGAGCACCAGTTCCAGCTCGATCCGCTCGCCGATCGTACGGCGGAGCAGGTCCTCCATCGACGACACGAGCGGGTTGACGCGCACCGGCCGGGGATCGAGCGGCTGGCGACGCGAAAAGGCGAGCAGCCGGTGGGTCAGCGCCGCCGCGCGGTTGGCGGCGGTTGTCGCGCCGCCGATGAACCGGTCGATCTCCGCCACCCGCCCCTGCGCGACGCGGCGCTGGATGATCTCCAGGCTGCCGGTGATGCCTTGGAGAAGGTTGTTGAAGTCGTGCGCGATGCCGCCGGTCAGCTGGCCCACCGCCTCCATCTTCTGCGACTGGCGCAGCGCGTCCTCCGTCACGCGGAGCTGTTTCGCCGCCTCGACCTCGGCGGTGATGTCGCGGCCGAACCCGTAGAAATTGTCGTCCTCGGGCACGGTGGTCCACGCGACCGTCCGCCGCTCGCCCGCACGGGTGAGCATGGCGACGGGATATTCCGTCAGGCCCTCGCCGCCGCCAAGCCGCACGATCCGCGCTCGCGACCCCGCCCGCTCCTCCGGCGCGAGAAAGTCGCTGATCGGACGGCCGCCCATCTCGTCGGGGCTCCACCCCAACGTCTTCGTCCAGGCGGGGTTGGCGGAGGTGATTGTCCCATCCTGGGCAGTGACCACCTTCAGCACCGGCGACAGCGTCCAGACCCGCTCGGCGTCGGCCGCGAGCGCGCGCTGGTCGGTGATGTCGCGGCCGACCGCGTGGACGCGGCCCGCGTCGGGCACCGCCGACCATTGCAGCAGGCGATAACCGCCCGCCTTCATCAGGCAGCGATTCTCGAATCCCATCCGGGTCACGCCGCGTCGCAACGGCTCGACCTCGCGCGCGGTGTCCGCGTGGTCGTCGGGGTGGAGGATGTCGGCGACGCTGCGCCCGACCAACTCGTCCGGAGGCCAGCCGAGCATCCGCGTCGCCGATGGGTTTACCGCCGTGATGACGCCCGCGAAATCGCACACCAGCATCAGGTCTTCCGACAGGTCCCACAGCCGGTCGCGGTCCTGCACGGTCCTGGCCAGTGCGCTTTTCTGGTCGTCTATATCGGTGTTCGCGCCGACCCAGCGCAGCACCCGCCCGTCTTCGTCGCGGATCGGCAGCGCGCTGACGAGGTGCCAGCGATACGCTCCGTCGGCACGCCGGATGCGGAACTCGACGGTGTAATCCGCGCCGGTCGCGAGCGACCCCGCCCAGGCCGTGCTCGCCCGGTCGAGATCGTCCGGGTGGACGATGCCGGTCCATCCAGCACCCGCCATCGCGTCGTCCGTCTTGCCCGCATAGCCGAGCGCGCGCGCGTTGAACCAGTCGAGTGCGCCGTCGGGGGTCGCTGTCCACACCTGGTTGGGTAATGCCTCCGCCAGCGCGCGAAACTGGGTCGCCGTCGCCTCGGCAGCCTGTCGCGCCATCACCCGCGCGGTCACGTCCGCGCCCTCGACGAAGATGCCCGACACCGCACCGCCCGCGTCGCGCAGCGGCTGATAGACGAAATCGACATAGCGCGTCGTGACGGGCGCGTCGGGCGCGACCTGCATCCGGTACAGCATGTCATGCGCCTCGAATGGCTCGCCCGTCGCAAACACGGCGTCGAGCGTGTCGACGAAGCCCTGTTCGGCCGCGTCGGGCAGCACTTCGCGGATCGGCCGGCCGAGCACGTCGTCGCGGCCGACCAGCCGCACCCAACCCGGGTTGACCCGCTCGATCCGATGATCGGGGCCGCGCAGGATCGCCATGAAGGTGGGGGCCTGCTCGAACATCTGCGCCAGCTGCTCGCGCTCGGCGACCAGCGCGTCGCGCGCGCGGGTGAGCTGCTCGGCCGCGAGCCGCTGCTGCGTGCGGTCGCGCAGCACCTTGACGAACCCCGCCGCCGCGCCCGCCTCGTCGCGCAGCACCGTCATCTCGCCATTGGCCCAGAACCGCTCGCCGTTCGCGCGCAGGTGCCAGCGTTCGTTCGCCGCGCTGCCGGTCTCCAGCGCACACCGCATCTCCTCTCCGAGCCGCCCCGCCGCGACGTCCTCGGGCGTGAAGAACCGGTCGGCCGGTTGGCCCAGCATTTCCGCTTCCGACCAGCCGAGTACGCGTCGCGCGCCCTCGCTCCAGCGAGTCACTCGCCCGGCCCCGTCGGTGGCGATCACCGCGTGATCGGTGGCGCTGTCGACGATCTGGCGATCGCGCGCCTCGGCGGCGCGGCCCAGCACGCGGTCGGTGGTCTCGTTAGTGACGATGAACAGCCCCGCCGGCGTGCCATCGCCGCCCAGCACGCGGGAGTAGGAGAAGCTCCACCATGTCTGCGCGGCTCCCCGGTCGGTGCCGAGGGTCCAGGGAAGGTCCACGAAGCGTTTGGCCCGGCCCGCCCTCGCCTCGTCGATGATCGGCTTGGCCTGGTCCCAGGCGTCGCGCCAGACCTCGTCGAAGCGCGCGCCCATCGCCCAGTCCACGCGCGGACCGAGCAGCGGGGCATAAGCATCGTTGAAGAAGAAGTGCAGCTCCGGCCCCCAGGCCAATACCATCGACTCGGGCGAGTTCAGCACCAGGCCAAGCGCGACGCGCAGGCCCTCGGGCCACGTCGCGGGCGCGCCCAGCGGGTGCGCGGTCCAGTCGCGGGCGAGCAGCAGGCGGGACGCCTCGCCCCCGCCCTCGAGAAAGCGGAGCGGTGATGGCGGGGTTTCGGGAAAACCGGCGATCATGTCGGGTTCAAGCGCCACGGCCAAGATCGGGTTCCCTGATCCAGAGCAATCGCATCGGCAACCGTGTCGCCATCACCGCTCCCCCAGCTCGCGGCGGATCATCTGTTCTTCGAGGTCGAGCTCGGCGCTGAGCGAACGCACCGTCTCGTCCTCATACTCCTCGCGCTTGTCTACCAGCGCCGCGCGCGACGCTTCGATCGCGACGATGCGGAGGCGGAGCTGGTCGCCCAACCGGTCGGCATCGGTGCCACAATCCTCCTCCAGCCGTTCGATCTGGTCGACGCGCTCCTTGAACTCTTCCACGATCTCGCCCGCGACCTCGGCATGGTCGCGGTCCTCCAGCTTTTCCTCGACCACCGACAGCGCCGCCACCGCGACATCGCGGCGCGCGGCGACCTCGTCCGGGGCGGGGCCGTCCAGCTCGGGGTCGACGACGCCCAGGCGGCGGATCAGCGGGCCGAGCGTCGTCCCCTGCACGATCAGCGTCGCCAGGATCGCGCAAAAGGCGAGCAGCAGGATGATGTCGCGGCCCGGAAACTTGTCCGGCAGCGCCAGCGCGGCGGCGAGGCTGACCACCCCGCGCATTCCCGCCCAGGACAAGACGGCGAGGTGTCGCGCGGGCAGCGGCGGCATCGCCAACGGACGCGCGCGGTGAACCAGCTGCGCGACGCCGCCGACCGCGAACAGCCACACGAACCGGCTGACGATCAGCGCCAGCGCGACCGCGCCCGCCAGCACCGCCAGCCGCGTGTGGTTGTAGTCGACCAGCCGCGCGCCGATCCCGCGCAGTTGCAAGCCGATCAGGATGAACACCAGCCCGGTGAGCACGAACTCGAGGAAGCTCCACACCGCCGCTTGCTCCAGCCGGGTGCGCGCGGTGAACTCATGATGCTGGTGCCGCCCGAGCTTCAGCCCGCAAAGCACCGCCGCGAGCACGCCCGAGACGTGGAGCGCCTCGGCCGCGAAATAGGCGGCGTAGCAGGCGAGGATGCCGACCGTGATGTCGAGCAACGTGTCGTCGAGCCGCGCGAACACCCACATCGCCGCTCGACCGACCAGCCAGCCGATCAAGCCGCCGCCCGCCGCCGAGGCGACGAACAGCAACAGGCCGTGGCCAAGGTCGAAACTGCCTACCAGC
>JAABUQ010010349.1_pt1 | contig 12251 bp, 6 predicted proteins | sample 5560001 | NCBI WGS metagenome assembly JAABUQ01 (sample SAMN10711888, study PRJNA513371) | rock metagenome | isolation source: Antarctica rocks | place: Antarctica: Victoria Land, Finger Mt nord | collected 2015-12-18
CCCGATGGCGGAAGGTGGGCCTCGCTCCGCTCGCCACCACCCTACGTGTTGATTTGTATCGAGGTCAGCGGCGCGAGGCCATCTGGCGGCGGGCCTGCTGGACCGCGATGGCGAGGACGGGGTCGGTGGCGGGATCGCCCAGGTCGGGGATCTCGGCGTCTTCGGCGGAGGGGTCGGCGACGGGCTTGGCCCGGACGGTGACGGGGATGTCGGGCACGACGCCGGACTTGTGGTAGGGGCGATCCTTGGGGGAATAGAACTTGGCGGTGGTCAGCTTCAGGCCGGCGGGGACCGACTTCAGCTCGAAGATGCTCTGGACCGAGCCTTTGCCGTAGCTGGTGCTGTCGCCGATGACGACCGCCCGGCCGAGCTCCTGGAGGGCGCCGGCGAGGATCTCGCTGGCGCTGGCGCTGTCGTGATCGACGAGGACGGCGAGGTCCATCGTGTACGGCTTGTCCGGCCTGGCCCGGTAGACCTGGGTCTGGCCGGGGGCCCGGCCCCGGGTCGAGACGATCACCCCGGCGTCGATGAAGCGGTCGGCGATGTCGACGGCCACGTTGAGCAGGCCGCCGGGGTTGCCTCGGAGGTCGAGGACGAGGTATTTCATCCCCTGGCGGCGGAGCGAGCGGATCGCCCGGTCGACCTCCTCGGCGGAGGATTTCTGGAACCCGGCGAGCTGGATGTAGCCGACGCCGGAGCCCGGTTCGACGATCTTGGCCTGGGTGACGCTCTCGACCTCGACGTGGCGGCGGACCAGTTGATAGTCCCGACGCGAACCGTCGGCCCGGAGCACCGCGATGTCGACCCGGGTCCCCTCGGCCCCCTGGAGCCGGCCGGCGGCCTCGTCGAGCCCGAGCCCTCGGACCGACTTGCCGCCGATCGCGACGATCCGGTCGCCGGCCTTGAGGCCGGCGGCGGAGGCCGGCCCCCCCCGGATCACGCCGACCAGGCGGAGCCCCTGGGGGTCGATCTTGAGCTCGACGCCGAGGCCGACGAAGTTCCCATCGATGATCGCGAACATGTCGTCGAGCTTGTCGGGCGTGAGGTAGGCGGTGTAATCGTCGGGCAGGGCGTCGCAGGCCCCGAAGACGAACTCCATGACGACGGCCGCCTTCGGGATCGCCAGGGCCTTGCGGGCGAGCTCGCAGGCGAGGGCGACCTGGTCGCGGGCGGCGATCTGGTCGGGCACGGCCAGGCGGTCGCGGCGGCCCCGGAGCTGGTCGCGGAGCCAGGCGACCCGCTCCGCCGTCGCCCCCTTGGCGTTCATCGTCAGGAAGGCGAACTGGGGGTCGCGGAGGGCGACTTCGAGGTTGTCGAACCCCCGGCGGACCAGCGGCTCCAGCGCCACCGGGTCGACATAATGGGTCTCGATCCGGTCGATCATCTCATCGAAGAGGGCGAACGCCCTGTCGTCGGGCATCCGGAGCAGGACGTTGCGGAAGCTCTGGTCGCCGTAGCGGCGGGCGAGCTTGAGGTGCATCTCGCAGAGCCGGGTCCGGTCGTCGAAGTCGGTGCTGGCGGGCCATCGGAGCTTGGCGTCGCGGTAGACCTGGAGGGCGGGCGTCCACTGGTGCTTCCGCTCGAGGTCGAGCCCCCGGGCCAAGGTCCCCTTGGGGTCGTCGGCGATGGCCCGCGACGGGTCCTTGGGGACCGAGTTGGTCGAGGTCGTCGTCGACGTGGTCGCGGGATCGGCCAGGGCGAAGGCCGGGAGCCAGGCGGCCGTCGAGAGGGCCAGGAGCAGCCAGCCCGAGCGGATTGCGGCCAGGGGTCTCATCGCGGACGATCCTCCCACACGTTTGGGAGCGCCGCGGTGGAGTCGATCGAGGCCGGGGTCGGGCCGATCCGATCGCCATGATCCCCGCCCCTTCGGGGGCATTCGGGACACGTCGCTCGGATTCACCGTCAGGGCCGCCTCGAATCGTCCGCGCACCGCTCCCGGGTTGTCGAAATCAGGTTGCTCGATCCATTGAGTGGGGGCGGGTCGATCGGCCGGCGTCGGCCTCCGAGGGGGAGGCTAAGCCGGTCGGGTCGGTCCGTCAAGGGTTCGGCCTCCAGCCGGCCCCTCTGGACCTAAATATATCACAAGGTGGCAAGGGTTTGAGGTCGTTTCGCGGGTAAGTTTGGAGGGCTTGGGCCGGATTGAAAATTCGACATCGGGCGGGGTCGCCGCAACTCGTGGGAGGGGACCGATCGGGGTCGTCGACCGGCCCGGGGGGCGATTCTTGCAAAATGGCCGGGTGGTCACTTTTCGGTCAAGCCGGACTCCTCGGCGACCCGATAGGCCCGCCCCGCCTCGAGGTCGCGGAGGACCGTTTGCTTGCCCGAGGGCCAGGTGATCTCGACCCGGTCCGCCTTGCCGAGCCGGCCGAGGCCGAAGGTCAGGGGGTGCTCGACGGAGGACAGGTAGCCTTTGGCCAGGAAGAGTTGGCGGCGGCCGGTGACGCCCCCGGCCTCGACGGCGACCTTGGCGCCGAGGGCGTCGCGGTTCGAGGCCCGGCCGCGGAGGTCGAGCCGGATGCCCCGGTTGCGGTCGCCCGCTTCGTTGCGGAAGAGGTGGGCGGGGCCGCCGTTCTCGGTGATGAGGACGTCGAGGTCGCCGTCGCCGTCGATGTCGGCGTAGGTGCTCCCCCGGCCGACGATCGGCCGGAACAGGTCGGGGCCGGCCTTGGACCCGTCGACCAGGAGGAACAATTCTCGCCCCTTCCGGCCCGAATTCCAGAAGAGTTGGGCGGATTGGGCGTAGGTCTCCGACCCCTGGACCTGGCCGATGTCGGATTCGAGGTGGCCGTTGGCCGTGAGGAGGTCGAGACGGCCGTCGAGGTCGTAGTCGAAGAAGAAGAGGCCGAACTTGAGCGGCGGCTGGGTCGGGGCCCCGAGGCCGTAGATATTGGCGAGGTCGGTGAACTGCAAGCTCGACGGCTCCCGGGTCACGTAAAGGGCGGTCATCTCGTTGGCGAAGTTGCCGATCGCCAGGCCGAGCGACCCGTCGTTCTTGAAGTCGGCCCAGTCGATCCCCATCGCCGCGCGGGTCGAGCCGGCCTGGTCGAAGGCGATCCCGGTGGTCAGGCCGATCTCCTCGAACCGGCCGCCGCCGAGGTTGTGGAAGAAGAAGTTGACGACCGTGTCGTTGGCCACCGCGAGGTCGACCCGGCCGTCACCGTCGACGTCGAAGGGGGCCACGCCGAGGGCCTTGGCGACCGGCGCCCGCCGGTCGGGCGACTTGACCTGGATCCCGGCCTCTTCGCTGATATCGACGAATTTGCCCGCGTCGTTGCGGAGCAGGACGCAGTTCGCCCCCTTGTAGTCGCCCGGCCGGTCGTAGGCCCGCCCCTTGCCGACGAGCTGGCCGGTGATCCCCCGGTCGATCGCGGCCGACCAGGCGACATAACAGCAGAGGAAGAGGTCGAGGTCGCCGTCGTTCTCCAGGTCGAAGAACGCGGCGCTGGTGGCCCAGCCGTCGCCCCCCCGGGCGTCGGCCTCGGCCGTCGCGTCGTCGAAGTGGCCCATCCCGTCGTTGCGGAAGAGGGTGTTGCCGCCCAGGCCGGTGACGTAAAGGTCGGGGTCGCCGTCGTTGTCGTAGTCGCCCACGGCCACCCCCATCCCGAAGGCGGTCCGGTCGAGCCGGGCCTCCCGGGTCACGTCCTCGAAGCGCCCTTTGCCGTCGTTCCGGTAGAGGGCGTGGGTCGGGCCGGGCGAGACCCGGGCGTTGGGCCAGTGGTCGGAGTTGACGAGGAAGAGGTCCTGGTCGCCGTCGCCGTCGTAGTCGAGGAAGGCCGCGCCCGAGCCCATCGTCTCGGGTAAAAGCTTCTCCCCCCGGGCGGCGTTGACGTGGCGGAAGGCCAGTCCGGCCTCCCGGGTGATCTCGACGAACCGGACGTCGGGGATCGAGGCCGGCGAGACCGCCTTGGGCACGACCGGGGCCGTCGCCGGGGCGATCACCGAAGGGGCCGGCGGCGGGGTGCAGCCGGCGAGGGCGAGCAGCGCGGCGAGGCCGAGGGCCCGCGACCGGACGCGAGGCACGATCGATCGGTCGCGGTTCATGGGCGGGCCTCCCTGGCGGCGACGGTGCCGGCCTCGGCGGCGACCCCGGGGGCTCCCGGGCGGTGGAGCGGGTGGATGACGATCGACTGGGCGTTGCTGTCCACCGCCGGGTTGGCGGCCCGCGCGATCCCGACGGCCCGGCCGGCGGCGGTCTCGTCGGGCTTGAAATAGGTATGCAGGGCCTTGTGGATGGCGGAAAGGGCCTCGGCCTGGGCCTCGCGGGCGTCGGGCTCGGGCTCGACGGCGAACGCGGCGCCGAGGGTGGCGACCGCCTCGTGGAGCGGGTTGAGCTTGGAGCCGAACGCCTCGCGGGGGGCGGCCACGAACCGGGGCAAGAGCCGGGACAGGCCGCGGGCCGCCCCTTGGCGGGACTCGGTCGTCGCCCGGGGGTCGGACGCCCGCGCGGCGAGGTCCCGGACGGCGGCGGCGACGGCTTCGGGCTCGGGCCCCGGGCGCGGTCCCGGCGAGGCATCGGGCGCCGAGAGGGCGGCGTAGGCCAGGCCGAGGCCGTGGTGGGCGAAGACGTTCTCGGTGTCGATGGCGATCGTCCGGCGATACGCGGCGACGGCCCGCCGGAGGTCATCGAGCTGCGCCGGGCTCCGGCGGGGTTCCTGGTGGGAACGGGCGAAGAGGGCGGCGCCGAGGGCGTTGATCACCTCGTAATCGCCGCTGAAGTCGAACTTACGCTCGGGGATGACGGTCGCCAGGACGGATTCGTAGCCGGCGATGGCCTCGTCCAAATACCCGTTCCGCTCGTCGATCTGGGCCGAGAGCCAGGCGATCACCCAGGGGTAGGCGGGCTTGGGGTGCTTGGACGCCTTCTCCAGCGCGAGCCGGGCGTCGGGGATCCGCCCTTCCTTCTGGTAGATCCGGGCGAGGTTGACCCAGCCGTCGGCGAAGCCCAGCTCGGCCACTTTCCGGAAGACCGGCTCGGCCTGCTTCAGCTCCCCCTTCTGGCTGCCGAGGGCCTCCCCTTCGAGGAACAGGCCGATCCCGTAGTCGTTCCACCGCTGCCAGACCTCGGCGATCGGCGAGGGTGGGTTCTCCACTTTCGGGCCCCCTTCGACCGGCAGCTCGACCAGGTCGCGGGCCATCACCGTGACGGGCAGGTCGGGCCCCTTGCCCGGCCCGAAGATGTAGTCGAGGTACTTGCGGTCGAACTTGCGGTAGTTGACCTTCGCCTCCAGCGTGACCGGCCCGGCGAGCCTGGCCGGCAGGTCGAGCCCGAAGTGGACCACCTGCCCCGCGCCCGGGGGGACCTGCTTGTTGTAGAGGGGGACGAAGATGTCCTGCGGGTTCCGGCGGTCGACCCGCTTGCCGTCGCGGTCGAGCATGTACACGTTGATGAAATGCGAGTACGGGTCGACCGTCCCATCGGGCCCGATCCCGCCCGAGCGGCCGATCACGCGGTCGCCCACCTTGGCCACGAGCTCGACCCAGATCTCGTTGGAGTCGACCGTCCCCTGGCTAAACGGGTGCCCCAGGCCCAGGGTCCGGACCACGACCTCGACGAGATACGGCCTGCCGGCCTTGAGCGCGGGGACCTCGGGCCGGAGCGGGCCGAGCAACTGCCCGTCGATCCCGCCCCCTTCGCGGAGGGCGAAGAGGTCCACGCGGACCTTCTTATCGGCCAGGTACTTGGCGTGGGCCTCGACGGTCTTGGCGTCGCCCCGGATCGCGGGGATCCCGGTGTTGGCGGCGGGGAAGAGGTGGTTGTGGACCTCGCGGCCCCCTTTGCCGTCGAAGTCCTTCGCCCCGAAGTCGGTCGAGGGGATGAAGTTCATGTGGCACTCGGAGCACTGGGTCTTGGCCACCGGCGGGTAGTAGAAGCTCCGGGCCCCGCCTCCCGCGGCGCCCGAGAGGAGGAAGGTATCCCAGTGGTTCTGGCCCCGGAGGAAGTCCTTGTAGTGGTTCAACGCATAAGGGAGCCCCACCTTGTGGCAGGTCGAGCAGAACCGGGAATCCTGGATCGCCGGCTTGAGGAAGGTCCGCTTGTGCATCTCCGGCTTGGCCTTGATCAGGGTCTCGTTGACCCAGCGGAGGACGGGGTTGGTGCTGGAGGCGAAGGGATAATGCTGGGGCTCGTCGATCGTGTAGTCGGCGTTGCCGCGGGTGCTGTTGACGTGGGTGATCGAGTGGCAGACGGTGCAGGTGATCCCGGCCTGGCTGGTCGGGTCCTTCACGTCGTCATAGTTGGGGTCGTCGAACTGGCCCGAGAAGAACGGGACCGGGTCGTGGCAGCCGGCGCACCAGCGGGCCGCCCGGATGTCGCCGTCGCGCTCCAGCGACACCTTCCGGGTCTCGCGGACGCTCGAGAGGTAGGCCGGGTTGTTGAACGAGGCGAATTTGTGGGCCGAGTGCGAGAAGCTCTCATACGTATCTTTGTGGCACTTGAGGCAATATTCGTCCATCATCAGCGTCTCCGCCGGGATGAACTTGCCGCTGGCCGTGACAGCTTCGGAGGGGAAGAAGTACTTCGACCCCTCGATCGGCCCCTTGGCCCCGAACTTCTTCGGCTCCTGGGCGTGGAGCAGGCCCATCGCCACCACGCCCGCCGCCACGACGGCGCCGAGCTTGCGGGCGTGGCCCCACCGGATCCGGGGGCCGGCCAGGCGGTGCTTGATATAGAGGCCGATCGCCGCCAAGGGGGCCGCGAGGTGGAGCCAGTAGCCGACCGAGCGGATCCGGGGGTCGCGGACCTCCCAGAGCCCGAAGCCGCGGACCAGCACCAGGCCCGACCCGAGCACCACCAGCGAGCAGGCCAGCAGGGCTAGGCCGTAACGGATCGCCGCCCGGTTAGGCCGCTTCCAGGACGTGGCCAGGTGGGCGAAGCCGAAGATCAGGACCGGAGAGATGATGGCGAAGCCGAGCAGCAGATGCAGCCCGACCATCAGCATGTAGATGAACGTCTGCTGCGTCACGCCCGAGTACCACGTCAGCGCGGTCACGCTCGAAAGGTAGACGCCGTTGGCCCCCAGCAGGGCGAACCCGCCCAGCACGGCCCATAACAGCGGCCGGAGCCGCCGCCCCACCGCCGGCCGATAAACCCGCCCCCGGCGGTCCTGGACCGGTCGAACATTCGTCGCCATGAGATCCCCTTCGCCCTTCCGATCCGATCGACCCGAGGTCCGCCACGAGGCCGGCTGGCGCCCCCTCCCGCTCGGGAAGGGACGACCGCGGACCTCCCACCAACATTCGGCGCGGGCAAGGCTCGCGGCGGCCCCTCGTGATCCGAGAGGCCGTGAGCGATCAAGCCGAGCGGATGCGGAGAGGCCGGGGCGGACGATCGGGCGGGGTCGGGCTCCGCGAAGGGGGCCCGAGCGGACGACGGTCGGGGTCGCGACGGGTGACGGCGAGCAAAGGGAGCAATGAGGCTGTCTGGGAGATCCAGGCGGGTGGCGTTAATGAGGGACCATGAGTGGTTTGGGGAGAATCCTGGGGACAGGGCAGGCGACCGATGACGAGACCGGTCGTCTCGAAGGCGGCCGGGATTTCGATCCCGCCGCGCTCCCGGGCGGGGTCGATCCCGAGCGTGGGGCGGTCGGGGACGTGGCAGGTCGAGGCTTCGGCCGGCCGGTCCTGGGCGGCGAGGCCGAGGAGGACGAGGCCGAACCAGATCGGGGACCAGGTGCGTGAGGTTCGCAAGATTCGTGGCAAGAAAGTGGGCACTCCGGCACCCTCTCGGCGGCGATCGGGCCCGAGTCTATTAGACGGCGGCCGGGCTCGGGAGTCAAGGTGCCCCGGGCCTCCCGAAAAGGGGGGAGGCCCGGGGCGGACGCCCGAGCGGCCCGGATCAGATCGTGCCGGGGAAGAGCCGGGGGACGTTGTAGTAGTAGAACGCGGCCTCGAGGAATTCCAGCAGCAGGGCGAAGTTAAGGATGGCGATGTCGTTGGCGGGCGACGGGGTGGTGCTGAAGCTGGCCGGGAACTGGCCGTTGTCGTTGAGGCTGGTGATGTACGGGGTGGCCGCGGCGGTCACCTGGGCGATCGTGAAGGGCGTGGCGTAGGTCACGCCGCCGGGGATCAGGGGCTGGCCGGCGAGGACGTTGAGGAAGCCGGAGTGGTAGGCCTCGACCAAGGCGATCGAGACGCCCACGGCCAGGACGTTGGGGTTCTGGATGTACGGCGCGGCGCCGAAGTAGGCGTGGACGCCGGTGTTCTCGAAGCCCACGGCCAGGTTGATGAACTGGCTCGCCGTCAGGTTGGTGATCCCGGTGAAGGTGGGGAACGGCCGGGGGGTCCCGCCCAGCGACCGGATCGCGGCGATGACGATGTTGACGTGGCTGGCCTCGTCGACCTGGATCTCCCCGAAGGTCGTCGCGGTCGAGTTGTTGGTGTAGCTGGGGAACGGGCCGACGACCCGGCTGGTGGTCCCGCCGGTGGTGCCCCGGACCGGGGTCCGGGTCTGGCCTTGGGCGGCCGAACCGGCGGCGATGAGGCCGGCGGGGGCGGCGACGGCCAGGCTCCGGCCCAAGAACGACCGGCGCGAGCTCGAAGGCCGGGCCTGGGCGGCCAGGTTCTGGAGGGTGGCGTTGGCCTGCTCGACGTCGGTGGGAACTTCGAGGTCCGAAAGACCGAGGACGGGGCGGGACTGGTTGCGAAGCATGGAGTACCTCGGGGAGGGTGAAACGAGAATGCGGGGCTCGCAGGAGATAGCTTATCCAGAACACCCCGACATCTACAATAGAATTTCCTTCCCCAATCGCGGCGAAAATCCCAGACAGCACAGATTCCGAAACGCGATCATATCATTCACCAATGATTCCGTGGCGTCAATCGCGAGGTCCCGCGCCCGATTCGCTGGGCCCTCACATCGGACGACCCCGGTCCGGGCCCGACGCGACCCCTTGGGTTGGCGGCCTCGCGTCGGCTAGAATCGACCCGGCTCCGGTCGCGGTCGGGGGGCGGATCGAACTTTCCGGTCGTCCGTCGCGTAATGGCTTTATTTCGAAGGTCGGGCCGGGCCCGGCCCCTTTCGCCGGAGATTTCGCGTTGTTCGCCGGACCCATCATCGCCCGAGAAGTCCTCACGGCCCCCCGCCCGGTGCGTTTTTACGTGGCCAGGGCCTCGTATGTCGGGCTCCTGTTCATCCTGATGTGGACGGCCTGGCAGAGCCTGGTCGGCCTGACCGACGTGAGCGAGGTCGGCGTGATCGCCTATTTCGGCCACATGCTGTTCCGCCTCTTCGTGCTCTTCCAGCTCACCTTGATGCTGTTCTTCGCCCCGCTCTCGGCGGCGACCTCGGTGGCCCACGAGAAGGACCGGCGGACCTTCGTGCTCCTGCTGATGACCGACCTCCGCGACGTCGAGATCATCCTCGGCAAGCTCGCCGCCAGCCTGCTCCAGATCCTGACCTTGCTGGCCACGGCCACGCCGGTCTTCTTCCTCTGCCTCTTGCTGGGGGGCGTCTCGCCGGGCCAGGTGCTCGACGTGGTGGGCGTGACGGCGGCGGCCGGGCTGGCGGGGGGCTCGCTCGGTCTCCTGGTCGCCTTGGGACGGGACCGGACGTTCCAGTCGCTGGCCTTGACCGTGTTGACCCTGGTCCTGGCCCTGGCGGGGGTGGAGGTCTTGGGGTACGCCTTGCCGGACCTCCGGTCCTTCGGCGTGCCGATCGCCGAGGCCCTGAACCCGTACCGGTCCTTGATGACGGTGATCGACCCGGTCGGCGAGGCGGTCCGGGGCCGGATGCGGCCCGGCATCGCCTTCATGGTCGCCTCGACGATCGCCTCGGCGGCGATCCTGGTCACGGCCACGGTGATGCTCCGGATCTGGAATCCCGGCCGGGACGAGCCCCGGGAGCAGCGCGAGGGGCTCGGCCAGGCCGAGGCCGGCGAGCAGCTCGTCGAGGTCGAGGAGCTGGCCGCCGTCGGCACCCTTTCCGGCTCGACCGCGACCTTCGGGGCCGCCAAGCTCGCCGGGGGCCGGTCGGGCGGTGTCGCCACCATCGAGGCCGAGCCCGTCGCCGCCCCGGCCGGCGACCCGGGCGCGACCACCGGCCTGCACGTCCCCAGGCGGACCCACCGGCGGATCACCCGGGGGCCGGGCCGATACCGCCGCCCCTGGGCCAACCCGATCCTCTGGCGCGAGCTGATGACCCGGGCCTACGGGACCAAGCCGCTGGTGATCAAGGGGGCCTACGTCCTGGCCTTCGCCCTCGGCGTGGCCTACGTGCATTCGGCCCCCGACCTCGCCTCGATGGCCAACCGGCAGACCTGGACCCTGATCCTCCTGGGGATCCTCAGCCTCCTCCTGGTCAACGCCCAGGGGGTGACGGCCCTGACCAGCGAGCGCGACACCGGGGCGCTCGACCTGTTGCTCGTGACCGAGCTTTCGCCCAAGGAGTTCGTCTACGGCAAGCTCTACGGGGTGCTCTACAACACCAAGGAGATGGTGGTCCTGCCGGTCCTCCTGCTGATCTGGTTCGCGGCGATCGGATTGATGAGCGCCGAGAACGCGATGTACGCGATCATCGACGGCTTGTTGCTGGCCCATTTCTCGGCGATGCTCGGGTTGCATGCGGCGATCACCTATACCAACAGCCGGACGGCGGTGGCCAACAGCCTGGGGACGATCTTCTTCCTCCTGATCGGGATCGGGATCTGCGCCTGGCTGATCCTCCTGAGCGACCGCCAGTTCGCCCGGCAGCTCCTTTCGTTCCTGATCTTCATCGGGGCCGGTTCGGTCGCCCTGTTCGCCTCGCTCGGGTCGAAGAACCCGAGTCGGGCCATCGCCCTGGTCGCGCTGCTGACCCCGTTCTGGTCGTTCTACTGCGTCATCAGCCTGCTCAACCGCGACATCCTCGCCGCGTTCCTCTTCAGCGTGGGGATCTACGGCTTTGCCCTGCTGGCGATGCTCGTGCCCGCCGTCAGCGACTTCGACATCGCCCTCGGCCGGACCGGCGCGATGCAAGGGTGAGCCCGGGTCCGCCACGATCCCCGGAGGCTTCACCGCCGGGGACCGGGCTTGGCGCGATCGATCGGCGTGGCGGCCGATTTCGAGGGGACCTCGGCGGGCGGCTTGGCCATCCCGGAGCTGGTCGGGGCGATCGGGAAAAACGAAGCCGCCAACTGCTTGGGCAAGCTGGGGGGGCTATCGGTCTCAGCGGCCTCGGCCGACTCATCGATCGGCGGCGAAACCGCTTCGACGTCGGGCTCGGCCGGGTCGTCGGCGACGACCTGCTCGCGGATCGCCTCGATCCGGTCGAGGGCCTTGTACATCGCGCGCTCGTTGGCGGCCTCGTACCTCCGGGCGAGGATGGCTTCTTGGGAGGGGTCGAAGAGGGCCCGGTCGGCGGCCTCGGCGCGGTCGCGGGCCAAGTCTCCGAGGTCGAGGGCGGAGAGTTCGCCGCGGAGCTTGGCCACCTCCGCGTCGATCATCCGGGCGATCTCGTCCCGGCACCAGGCGCGGAGGTCGCCGTGGGCGAGGTCGGCGGGGTCGAGCCAGGTCGGGTCGCCGGTGAGGCCGGCGTCGAGGGCGCGAAATCGGTACATCTTGTAAGGACTGACGGCCCGGCCGGCGAGGCTCTCGGCCCGCTCGGAGTGGGCGCCGGACCAGAAGCCGCCGCCTTCGCGGATCAGGTCGCCGCGGAGGTCGATCCAGCCGGAGATCAGCCGCTCGATCCCCTCGGGCATCCGTCGGAGCCCCCGGACCATCGCGCCCGGCTCGACGTTGAGCCGGTCGAACATCCGGTCGACCTCCCGGGTCCGCGCCTCGACGAACGCCCCCTCGGCGGCCCGGATCTTCTCGGAGAGGGCCACCGTCTCGTGCCGGGCGGACCGCTCCAGGCGGATCGAGCACAAGGCCACCCGCTGGACCAGGATCCGGGCCAGCACGCCTCTCGGCTTGATCTCCGATTCGAGCGCCTCGAACCGCTCCTGGACCTCCGCCGCGTCCTCCTTCGGCAAGGCGATGCCCGAGCCCGTCAGCCCATGCTTGTACGAGTTGAGCCGGGACCGGGCCTTACCCTCGGCCGTCTTCGGCCCGGTGCTCTTCGAGGCGTTGAGCCGGTTGGCATTCCGTTGAAACGTCGAGCAGACCATGCGATGCGCTCCCCCCGGAAGTCGAGTCGATCCGAGACCTGACGGGTGTTTCGGGCCCGACAAGTCGGGGCCACCGTCAGATAAGATCGCTCCGGCGAGGTCGGCCTAGCACAGATCCCCAAAAATGTAGGGTGGGTCGAGCGGAGCGAGCCCCACCATTCAAGTCGATTG
>JAABUQ010010350.1_pt1 | contig 12251 bp, 14 predicted proteins | sample 5560001 | NCBI WGS metagenome assembly JAABUQ01 (sample SAMN10711888, study PRJNA513371) | rock metagenome | isolation source: Antarctica rocks | place: Antarctica: Victoria Land, Finger Mt nord | collected 2015-12-18
AGGTTGGGCAGGAATTTCATTGTGTTGGCGCGCAGGATGGAAATGTTGGCGTAGGGTTGTTGGGGGGGGGTTACGGGCTGGTTTTGCGGGCGGGGGAGGGAGGGGAGAGGGGTAAGGTTGCGTAGGGCGGAGATGCGGTCGATGACGTAGGAGGTTACTTGGGTGCGGATCTCGAGGCCTGGGGTTTGTGATCCTTCAGAGGGGAGTTCTTGGGGTTTTGGGTGGGGTGAGGAAAGGGCGGCCCGGGGGGAAGGTACCTAAGATCAATTCGTTGGGTAAGCGAGGGGAGAGCGCGACGAGCAGCCCGCCGAAACCGCAGCCGATGTCTGCGACTGTGATTTGTTTCGTCAATTGCTTTGGGGCTGCTGGGCTGCTGGCGGAAGGGGAGGTGGGAGTGGTGTAGGAGGGGTAATAGGTGGACCAATCCATTTGGGAGGGGGAGATGGGACTGTGGGAGGGTCTGGTAAGCGGATGTCAGTTTTGGTTTGGGGGGAAGCGAAGGCCGGTGTGGGAGCAGAATAGTGGGGGAAAAGAGGGCGTACTATGTCAATTGGTGATCGGAGAATGGATTGGCGTGGGCGCGCTGGCGGTAGAATTTCTTCTTTGGGAGCTCGGTTGTGCCGGTGCCGGCGTGCGTTGCGCGATAGGCTTCCCGCTTTTGGCGTTTGGGTGGGATGGAGGAGGCCATGGTCTTGGAGGAGGGTGTTGCTACGAAGGTGCGTGTGCTGCAGGGCACGTTGGCGTGTTAATTGAGTGGTGAATTGTGGGAGACGGGGAGATGAAACGGATATAAGAAGGAGTTGATGACTAAGCACACGATTCTTATTGTGCGCTTAAAATTGAGATTTTGTTCCTGTCGTCACCTCGCGATGTCTTCTTTTGACCACACCTCGTAGGTCCGAACGATGTATGAGACACATCATCGGCAGTCCGAAATGCATATTGCTTGCCTAAGCATCATGAGTGTTGGCCTTCATTCTCACATGCAGAGCAAACAATTCGGAAAGCAAGATATATTGCCACAGCTAACGCATCTGCAAACATCAGCTACAGCCATGCTTTCCGACCCTTCCCACCTCCATCAACCCATGTGACCCCTGTTTCGATAATACTACATCTCCCTGATCAGCCAGAAAGCTCGCCGTCTCGACGTGGAGCCACTGGACGCCTTGTTGACGATCTATTCCTCGTCCTCCTTTCCTTTCTTCCCCTTCTTCTTGCTGCTCATCACCTGATCCTCCTTCTTCTGATGTACAATTAGCCTCGTCCACGACTCTTCCTTGTCCCATTCGAAACCTGCTAGGATGGGGAGCTCGAGTTCGTCGTCTTGCTATACACCCCAATGTCATCAGCGTTTGCTCTATTTACTTCTCGGTGCGGACTTATTGGGATGAAAGGAAATGAGTTGAATGTGGTTGCTTGCCTTCTTCTTGAACTGCTTGTGAATGGCATCTAGTGCATCCTTGATGGTCACCCCCTTCAGATTCCGTGCCGATACTTCCAGGCCCAGCGGGAAGTGGAGATCGATCTTCTTGACCGGAGGAGTGGTGAGGTGTTTCTTGAGGATTTCTTTGTCGTCCAGGCTTGCTGGTGACGTGTTCAATTTCCTTTGCCAAAACAATGTCAGCATCTCTGTCTCCGTCGACGACATCTCTGTTCGTCGCCATTGCTCACGTGCCCACTGCTGCTATGTAGCTGTGGTCAAGGCGGAATTATACCAGTTCAGCTTCTGCGTCTCCTTCGCTATCTCCAATTCCTTCCCCTCTTTTTCTGCTTGCGCGTCAGCTTGGCTGTTTTCATCGCTTTGATATCGATGTCGATGCCATCAGGGCATACCTAAGTCATTGATGTTATACACCCCAGGCGCACTCGAGCTCGTTCTCCGGTGACCCTTGACAGGCTCCTTATTTTCAGGTGGGCTGCTCGATAATCCGGAGATGGCGGAGTCGACCTTGGTGAGAGGAGTTACTGTATCAGCGGACATGATGATTGTTTGATTCTATTCTGATAGAAGATCAGAGGAAGAAGTGTTAGTTTTTTTGGTTTGCAGTTGATGAACTTGATGTTCAGGTACGAGCCAGAAGACAATTGATGGTGAGGAAGAGGTGGAATGTTATCGTGAGAAATGCGGGGTTGGTTGTCTCGTGACTGATCACCGATGAGGGAAAGGAGTGGCGCTAGCGACCCCACACCCGACGGCTTACGGATCTGGGGTAAGGAACCACGTTCTTGGGATGGGTAGTCTGGGATCGACAAAGCATCAATTGACGGAAGAATGAGTGCGAGCACAAACTTGAATCCTCGGTGGAAATGCAATCTCTTTATAAGGTAATCATTCGGACAGACAACAGTGAAAACAGTCTATTGGCATATTTCATGCTCTCTATTCGGGTCTATAACATAAGGTATATTCGCTTGCAATGGTCAAAGAATCTTCTTCGTCCCATTCCCGTGCAGCTCACCATTGCGTCTCTTTGTCTTCACAATCTCAGGTAACGAAAGTAAGCTCGGCCACTCGAGTTCGTAATCATCCTGCTTCCCATTCAAGCAATGCCGCAACCAGATCCCCCAAATGATGTAGAAATACGCTCCAGTACCCGTCATCAGATGCCTATGCAAATGGAATCAGCAAAAGCCCATCAAGCCTCCCACCAAATCTAGGGGAATGTTTGTTAGGAACTCACCACCACCCATGTCCTTCCAGCACGATCCCCCAAGGCAACCCCACCTCTCTCCTCCACCCCCTCAGCGTCGAGCAATACACATTATCTAGATGCCAAATCCCAAACCCAGTCAGGAAAGTCGACAGTCCAATCCCAATCAAAGTCCACATCGATCTCAAAATCTCCTCGTCCCTCTTATCCTCCCTCATTCCAACTCCCCCCTTTCCTTGCTTCCCTGTCCCCTCTCCCTTAAACCTCGCCCTCAACATTGTCTCCATGACCCACATCTGCCTCATCACAATCACGACCGTCAGCGCGGCATACGCATTCTGATGAAAGCGCGGATCCTGCAAATAATGATAGTACGCCGTGATAAAGACAGCCAACCCCACCAGTCCCACCCCCAGCACTTGCGCAAACAACCTTGACCGCGCGTAGGAAAAGGTGGCGTAGCACATCAGGCAGGTGGTATAGATCATAGAGAGCTCATCGACGAGCTGCATTGGGTACTTTAGGGTGGCGTGAAAGAGGAAACTTCCGGAGCCGACGAGGAGGTAGCCGATGAATGATATGAGGAAGATGGTGTCATGGTGGTGCTTTCGGCATGATTGGATGCCGAGATAGGCGAAGTAGATGAAGAGGAGGTTCGTGAGGGTGTTGACTATTTCGGCTGCGTAAGGGGTTGCGTAGTAGTCCTGAAAATTTCCCGCGTCAGTGAGGGTTCTGTCATTAGGGGAGGGTTGGATAGCAGTGGAGAGGGATGGGCACTTCTTCACACCAGTTCAGCGTGGAGGTTTCGGGCAGCCAGTACCCGTGGTAGAAGGGGGTGTAGGGAATTGAAGGGAGCCAGGTAGGCATGTTGACGGTGACGGAGGGTTCAACGGGGTGGATTAAGTGGTTGTAGAAGATTGACCCATGGAAGAGGCGGAGGAAAAGACCCTGCTCTTCCTATAAGTCGTGGGTCTTGCTGCTGTACAAAAGCAGGACCTGCCCTTTTTACGAGGAAGCACGATATGGGGGACCCATGGACCCTGAGATGCGTGTATCCTGAGCTAGGGGCATATCAAACTAAATACTTTGGTGTCGTCCTTTCCGTTCTTTCTGTTGTGTCTTCCACGCACCAACTTGGACCAGCTCCGCTCACCTTCTTTTACCTCAAGTCCAGCACCATTCCGTCCGTTTGCGCGATCAGATCACATCGGCACTGGCCCGTTTACTCCCCAATTCGATCAGAATGTCAATCCCAAACGAAGCTCTCCAAAAGGTCCCTCTCCTCGCCAGCTCCATTCAAGAACAATATTGCTAACATTCCTTCCAGCTCGCTCTAGAAATTGAATCCCAAGCCAACTCCGCCCAACGCGATATCAACCTCGTCAAAACAGCAATAACTACCAAACAACGTGATGCACGAATGCTAGAGCTCACATCCAGCGAGGTCAAGGCGTTAGACAAGGACACCAAAGTCTACGAAGGGGTCGGCAAGATGTACGCTAGCCAACCCCCACAGCCCTGCTTTGGCTTCTGTACAAATGCTAACGTTTGGAGGATAGGTTTGTGTTTAGCCCACCAGAGGAAGTGGAGAAGAAGATTTCAGCCAACGTGGCAGAATTGAAGTCGGACGTCGCCAATCTGAATAAGAAGCTGCACTATCTCGAGACAACACACAAGAATAGCAGGGAGCATATCGAGAAGATCATTCGGTCGGGTGGGAGGTCTTGAGGAGGGTTTAGAATCAAGGCAATGGCCTCAGATGGAGCAGGTACATACACCAAGGACGTGGAGAGGGTGGCTACACCGACAATCGAAGCAAACGTACTCTGTCTTGCTGGACCGCGGTCTTTGTATGCAACCATGGGCATTCGGGCACGCTAGACTCGCCTAGCCATCAACATCACGCTTTCTTTTTCCCTCGGAAAGTCAGCAATTGCGACTTGCTTTGCGGTCTTCGAACCACATCCCGTGCCAAATGCTGCCGACGCAGCCCACGACTCCAGACACATACTCTCGAGTCGCTTTGGAGAAAAGGTCAGCATCTTCCCATCAAAGCAATACCATTGGCCACTCGAGCTCGTGCGCAAAGATTCCGCCCCTCCATAAAGCCCCTCACCTCGTCAGTCCTACGTAACCGCCCTCCTCTACCGTGAGTATCCCACAATATCAAAGTCTCTCAAAGCAATCTCATGATCTAAGGATCGATACACCGGCAAGATGCGAGTACCATGCAGCACGCACAGTGAGCCTGTTCACCACAAGCTCTCTCCAACCTTCTCCACCGCTAGCCCAGAGCATTCAGCAGATCAAAAACCTGTGTCACCCCTCACACCGCCCTATCTCGAGACCAGCTCACCTCTGCAGCCCCCGCTCAACACAACCCCACCATTCGCTATCACCACACGCACACTGCCACACACTCGGACCTCGAACAACTACAAAGAAAACCAATACCCCTCTTTCAAAAGTGTGTCTTCCCAAGGCCACCGCAATAGCACTGATACCTCAGGCGACAACAATCACAATTGTACAAACTGCAGAGATTGTTCCAATTGCCGGAACTGTACCAATTGCACCAAATGCACTGACTGCAGGAATTGCACCGCCTGTGCGAATTGCAATGATTGCCACAACTGCACCGAGTGTGTTGATTGCACTGATTGTCGGAATTGTACTGGGCTTAATGGGGTGACCGGTGGGAGGAACCAGACGGGCTAAAGTGGGGATTACCTTAAGAGAGTGATGGGCGCCAAAGGAAAGGTTAACACTTAGGACTGTTGATGGTTGAGGAGAGGGTTGCAGAAGTGGGTTGGATTTGCAACATGAATGGAAACTAGTCGATGGAGCATACAGCACCAGACTAGCTTTCCCTCATGCCGACCTTCCAGAAATCCCCCTGTCAATAGCAAGCCCTCAAAACACAAGTTCAGCATACGAAGGGGACAATGCGTGTTGTGCCATGCCCGGTGTTCCATGCCTGGAGCACTCCCTTACTCCATTGCTACCCGGCGTTCGATCTCTTGCCGAAAAGCACACGCGCCTTTTTCTACCCCTCGACCCTAGACTTCATCATCATTTGGAATTCTTTGCATTGAGTCCTTTCATCCTGCATATGTCTACCTTACTGTACCACTTGCACATATAAGTTTTATTTCAACGAGCATCTCCGCCACTATTTTGGTGCCCGGAGCATCCTCCACATTCTTCCATTGCGGCTTGTTGTATCAGCCCACTTTCCATACCTATTGTCTGCCTGCTAACTTAATGGAAATGTGGTCATTAAAACCTTCCGAGGTCGTTTAGAATATTGGAGCATGTGTATTTTGCAAAAAGTCGTCTCCTATATATAAAAGTGTCTCGTCCCCGCGTACCCTATCGTCTTGTTCCGAGAAAATATCTCGCTTCCCGCCCTCCTACAATGTCTTCGTCGGTCTTCCAAATACAAGAACATGTTCTCCCTGCTCAATACATTCGCGAGTACCCAGGGGCAATCTTGGACGACCAGCAAGACACTCTCAAGCTCCATATCAAGCAGTACACTCCGTTGGAGCGGCCAAGCCAAGGATCCACAGGCATTACTATCATTGGAGCTCATGCCAATGGGTTTCCGAAGGTTGGTCAAGACTGAAATATCATCACTCGATCATGGCTCTGACATTTGCAGGAACTGTACGAGCCCCTATGGGAGGACTTGTACCGAGCGTTGCAGAAACGAGGTCAAGCTATTAAAAGCATCTGGATCGCAGATGTTGCCCACCAAGGTATGAGCGGAGTTCTGAACGAGAACAAGCTGGGTAATGATCGTAAGAAACCGCTCCCAATCCTCAACATATTCACTCCTAATCGGTATCAGCATCCTGGTTCGACCATCCACGCGACCTTCTCCACATGATCAATCATTTTCGTAAAGAAATGCCCCGTCCATTCATTGGTATCGGCCATAGCTTAGGCGGAAACAATCTGTAAATCACCTTCTCCTCTAACCCCCAAATATCTCGGTCTCTAACCCTCTGCCAGAGTCAACCTTTCCCTAATCCATCCTCGTCTCTTCACCACACTCGTCCTAATCGACCCTGTAATTCAGCCCTTCACCGCCTCGGCTCCCACATCCCCCCCATCCTCCTCCTTTGCCCGCTCCTCAACCTTCCGCCGCGACCAGTGGCCCTCACGCGCCGACGCCCTTGCATCCTTCAAACGCTCCAAATTCTATCAATCCTGGGACCCCCGAGTCCTGGACCGCTGGATGCGATTCGGTCTCCGGGAACTGCCCACGGCCCTCTATCGATCTTCCAACCCAAACACCACTTCCTCTTCCCGCCTACCTCCCTCCTCTTCTACAATTATCTCCTCCACAGAAGCGCACCCAGTGACGCTCACAACAACCAAACACCAAGAAGTATTCACCTTCCTGCGGCCCAACTTCCCCTCCTCAGACACAGCCGTGCCAAACCGCACAACCCACCCCGACTTCGACCCCTCCATCCCGGACTCAGCCCCCTTCTACCGTCCCGAGCCTCCCGCAATATTCAAATCCCTCCCCCACCTTCGCCCATCCGTTCTCTACATTTTCGCCTCCGAATCCCCGCTCTCCAACTTCGAGGGGCGCGATGCGAAAATGTCCACCACGGGTACAGGTGTGGGTGGTAGTGGTGGGGAGAGGGAGGGAAGGGTGAAGCAGGTGTTGATGCACGGGGCAGGGCATTTGGTTTGTCTGGAGGATGTAAAGGGGGTAGCGGAGACTGGGGCGGGCTGGGTTGAGAGGGAGGTGGAGAGGTGGAGGGGAGGTGAGGCGGAGTGGGTCAGAATGTGGGGAGGGAGGGGGGCGATGGAGAGACAGGTCGTTGGGGACGAGTGGAAGGTGAGGATTGGAGGGGATCCCAGGGGAAAGGGAGGTGACAAGCTCTAGGGAAGAGTCCGTGGGATTAAAGGGAAAAGGGTAGTGCTTGTGAGGTATTGGGATGTGGGAGGCAGTGAAAAAAGGTAACCAGGAAGAGGTGTGAGCAGGATGAGCGAGAGGGCGTTCTAGCTTCCGCATCCTTGTTTCGATGCATGCTTCACGGATGTGATACAACGACTCATGAAATCAAACATCTATTATCAGCAAGATTGTCTTATTTGAGGCCTCAATTGAACCAAATTGCAGTGCCGTGTAATTCGAACTATACGGTAAGATAGAGCTGTTGTTCCGGCACTAATTTGAATTACGTACAGTCGAACTCATTGGTCTCCATAGTGATCACTTCAGGCATTGTTTTCTGCTGTACGCTGTACACATTGCAACCGTTGGAAGGCCCACGTCAGGACATGCCCTCCTGTGTCTTCGCTCCCGTTTTGGCGGGCGGAGTGGCTGTGAACACTCAGCTACCCGGCGTTCGCGAACTGGTCCATTGCCTCTGACAGCGTAAAAGCAAGTGTGAAGCTGAGGTTCCTACATCCAGCAATGCAGTAGACGCAAACATGCGGCGACCACGTCTAACAACTTCCCCAGGATTATGGCCCTGAGAGCCCGCGATGTATCCATAGCGGCATTCATAGCGTTCGTTGCTTGGGGCTTCCTTATCAGCTGGGCTCCTATCCTTCGATACCTTGGCTACGCTTTCACCGCTGGCGTTGCTATCACCCTTTTAAGCTTGGGAGCCTTAGTCCTTCTCAGCTCAAATAAGAAGCAAGATGTCGAGTCGTACGTTCGGAGGGACCTGCCAACGCCTGCTTTCACATCACCGAAAGCGTGGAAGGAGGAGACTACGTGGTTGTCAAGCAAAAGCATCTATGAACGAACACCTCTATACCCGCCTTCGTTTTTGATATCAGAGAACCTTGATGATTTACTTCAACGAATCCTCCAAGTCTATGTCGTCTCTTGGTATACCCACATCTCAAGAAGTCACAACTTCGTCAATGAAATAGACAAATCTATCAGAATCGCCGTCACAGAAATTAAAGATCGAATCTTTGGCGTCGACATAATCGAAGTCGTTGTCTCACGTATCGTACCACTCGTGACAGCGCATCTGCGGGATTTCTACGAGGCCGAGCGGGTCGTAAGGGGAAAGAATCTCAGTCGCAATGTCACAGAGTCCGAAGAGCTGGATCTTGCAATAGCTGGGAAATATCATGATGGCAACCTGCATCCTGCAGCTTCACTAGCGTACTCGGACGTGAAGCTTGTTCAGCAAGAATATCTGCGCAGGATTGTGGTCAGGCTTCTACCAGAGGTTCTGCCTCAAAGCATGATCAATAGTCGGGTTGTGTCTGTTCTCATCAAGGAAATCGTGTCTTGTGCGATACTTGCGCCCTTGATGCGTCTGCTATCGGATCCAGATACCCTGAATCAGTGGATCGAAGCATACGGCCGCACCATGCTACGTGACCGCAAGACCGTCCGCAAGCTTCGCGCTGCTTTAGACCAGCATGCCTCGCCCGCCCCCAAAGCACAAAAGCCACGCGTTTTCCCCAAGATAACCCCTGGTGACGACGAGCGCAGATTCGAGAGGTTCATAAGGGCTATTCGACAATGCAATAGTCTCTCCGAAGCCCGAAGGTTTCGTAGCGATGTGGCTAGTCAACTGAAACGAGAATCCATGACGGAGAGTCAGGACCAAATATTCCTTCGGCGTCTTGAGACTGGCAAACATCTGCTAGATCAACGAGTTGGCAAGCTTAGCGCGGTGGGCAATGCGTCTGGTGCTCGGACGCCTCATCCGAATGGACAGAACAAATCAAGATTGTTGAATGCTTCCATCAGAGATGTCCTGCACGATGCGTCTGGTCTATCATACTTTATGGAATTCATGGACCGCCAAAGACGTATGACTCTGGTACAGTTCTGGGTCGTAGTGGATGGCTTCCGAAATCCTTTGGAGGAAGACATTCAGACCGAAGATCCGTTTTCGGGTACTCAAATGCAATGGACCGAATCCGATCGAATGGATCTCGCTCAGATCAATGATGCTTATTTCTCGAAACCCGAGCTTCATATCCCAGAAGAATCAAGAGAAGATGTCCGTACGTTCTTGAAAACCGGGCCTGGCGCTACGATGGCACAGTATCTACGTGCTCGAAGCGCGGTCCTCAGAACGCAGTCTGCAGCGCTCGAAGAAATGCAAGAGACGCACTTCCCAAGCTTCAAGAAGTCGGATCTGTACTACAAGTATCTTACATCCGATGATTCCTCTCATAGAGGTGCTAGTAAGGCGCCCGCACGAGCGCTGAAGGAACCTTCGGTAGCGTCAATTCCTGAATCACCCAGCAGGCCTCTTCCACTGTCTCGACTACTCTCTCGTGCGAATGCAAGTGCTTCAGACCTGAGACGAAATGCTGCATCTAACATTGATCTGAAATCGTCAGCCATCAGAGCTGAAGAGGCACAATCAACGCAACCTCGTCGGTCGCTCGACATTGATACATCGGCTCCTCTATTTGACGACGATGTAGACGATGAGCGTCTCGCACAATCAACCCAAAGTGTAGACAATGAGTCTATGAGCGGCGACCAAGCATCTGGAGACCAAGAGCAAATGGTCGAGGCTATGGAAGCAGCGCTGGATGACATTATGACCAATGACACAAAAGGCGAAGACCTCAAGGAGTCAGTCTTTGAAAGCCCCGAGTCAAACTTCTTGTCATCCAGGATAACAGATTCACCACGAAGTTCAGGAGAATTCAAGAGAACCGAGACTTCTCTCAATGAGGAAGACAAAGAGCGCCCAAATCTAGCTTCACTAGGCCTCGTGAATACATCATCTCGGATTGGTGTATTCTCTGACAACGATCTTTTCGGCGATGAAGAAAAGTTCTTGGAAGACGAGCAAGCCGACCGTGAGTGGTCCGCGGATGAGAAGCCAGTAGACGAAGAGATTCATCAAGCTGCTCCTGGAGATCTTGGCCTCGCAGAAGCCATAACTGCCCTGACTGCTGACATTGAAAGGCTAGCTGCTCAAGACTCTGTTGTTGATACTCTGACCCGGAAAGCAGAGCTTACCAACAACATTGCGGAGTTGCGTATCTTGGGCAAGTCAAAATCAAGTTTGGAGCGAGAGATGCGTCGCAAAGAAATGCAGAGACAGCAGTATATTGTGCAAGAGAGCGACAACAGTCTTTTTGGTCGAGCGAATGTCAATATCAAGTCCATCATGGTTGGCAAAGACAACGATGGTCAGGAATTTGCTTTATATGTTATCGAGGTACAGCGTAATGCGGGTGAGCATATGCCTGCGGCGTCGTGGGCGGTAGCAAGACGCTACAGCGAATTCCACGACCTGCACCAACGTCTCCGAGGTATCTATCCAGCTGTTCGCAACTTGGATTTCCCAAGGCGTCGCCTGGTCCTGAAACTTCAACGCGAGTTCCTCTATAAACGCCGTACATCCCTTGAGGGCTATCTGCGTGGGCTTCTTCAGCTTCCAGCGGTCTGTAGCAGCCGTGATCTCCGAGCTTTCCTCTCCCAATCCGCCATCGTCTCAGCAAAGGATGCCAGCCGCGATGGTGAACGTCGCGACATCATCTCCCGCATCTACAACTCCGTCACTGACGGCATGGATGAGTTCTTAGGCAACGTCCCCGTCCTAGATCAGCTCTCCATAGCAGGTCAAAACCTCATCTCAGCTGCTACATCCCAATTCAATACCATGCCTACCACCAATTCATCTGGCAACTCTCTCCCAATCGCTCCCGAGGATCCTATCCAAACCGACGATGCACGTGCCGAGCTGCTAGCTTTCGAACCCAATGCAAACAACACCTCTCGCGCAGATCAATTGGAGCCTTTTGTAAAACCCATCTGCGACATCTTCCTCGAGACATTCGATCTTCAACGCGGCAACAACTGGCTCCGCGGCCGGGCCGTAGTGGTAGTCCTACACCAACTCCTGGGCGGCACAGTGGAGAGAAAGGTTCGGGAATTTGGTAAATCACTCGTCGCCGAAGCGTCCGTTCTGAAATACATCAATACCCTCAAGGGTTCCCTATGGCCCGAACGTAAGACCGATGCAGAAAAGGCGCCGAGGACGGAAGCTGAGAAAACGAAAACCAGGCTCGAAGCGAGTGTCATACTGGCGACTCTGATCCCGGATCTGGCGGGCAATGTGGTTGGGAAGGCAAATGCACAGGCGGCCAGTAGGAGGTTGGCTGCTACTGTCAATAATGGGAGGCTGAATGCGCATTTGGCTTTTGTGATATTGGATGAGGTTGTCGATGTTCTCTTCCCGCTGGATAGAGGAGGTAGATATCCATAGAGCGAGGGGTGTTCCTGAACTTGTCTCTTGGGGTAAAACGGTGGACAGGTGGAAATTCTGCTGTACGATATCGATCGCGAGAGTCGGATGGCTTTTGCGTTGAATAGGAGCGCAGCACCATACACAAGTCTTCATTGCAATCCCCACAAACGATTGAATTCTTTCCAATCGAAGCTCAATCACGGCAGGTTGATATCATCGAGGCCGCCCTCACGCCCTCACGCTCTCACCGCCCTCCTCCCTCCTCCCAACCCCCACGTCTTCAGCCAGACCCCCACTCCTATCCTCTCCCGGTCCCCAGCCTCCCTTAACACCTCCACCAACATCCCTCTTTACCCCACCCCCCCCAGCACCCTCTCCTCTT
>JAABUQ010010351.1_pt1 | contig 12250 bp, 12 predicted proteins | sample 5560001 | NCBI WGS metagenome assembly JAABUQ01 (sample SAMN10711888, study PRJNA513371) | rock metagenome | isolation source: Antarctica rocks | place: Antarctica: Victoria Land, Finger Mt nord | collected 2015-12-18
TGCAGGATCAGCGAATCGCTTTGCAGCGCAGGGATCGCATGCGCACCAGCCATCATCGCCATCAGGTCATGGCGAACAAGGTGGTAGCGTACATCCACCACATCATCCTCTTCCCAGATATAGCGAGCCGCATTTACATTGCGCTCGGCAAAGGCTTTCATAGTGCCCTGCAGCACGCGCCGCGCCTCCTTACCCAACTCCAGAATACCGTGCAGGACGGAGGCTTCCGTAATCTGCGCATTGCCATTGGCGGACGGAGCGTTGATCACAACCTGTGACACAGTGCCCTGGCGCAGTGGACCCATACGCAGGATATTCTGTGTGATCCCTTCCGCACCATCGCCCATGCGTTCCAGGTCGCCCACAACCGATAAAACCGAAGCCAGGTAGCGTAGATCGCGTCCTCCCAGCGGTTGTTGCAACGTCAGTAAACGAATAGCATGCTCTTCCGTAGCGGCCCGCAGGCTATCAATTATCGCGTCAGCCTCAATAACTATGCTAGCCTTCGCCAGGTCTCCCGTCTCCAGCGCCTCAAGCGCCTTCCCCAGCGCCTCATCCACCAGTGTGCCTAACTGGTTGATCTGGCTATCCAGTTCCTGTAGTTCCTTGTCTAAAATAGTCCTTGGCATGCAACCTTCTCCTTTATCTTGTGCTCGCGCTGTATATATTTCTGCTTTGCTTATACTCCTGGTAAGTTCTATCAAATGACGTATTAACTCGCTGTACCAGATTAAGTGTACCATATTTATGATTTGAAAGATAGACTCATAGTAAAAATACTCGTTCCATTCTTTAAGGAATGGTGTGAGAACTATACGAAATTGACAGCGCTTCCCAACACATGATACAGTAGCAAAAAGGTTTCATAGCAGAAGGCACAACGAAGAAGGAACAGGAACAATGGCTACGAAGCGCCTACTAGGTATCTTTGCACACCCCGACGATGAGGGTATGATTGGTGGAGCGTTACTACAGTATAACGCACTCGGAATTGAAACCGGGCTTGTCGTCGCCACACGAGGAGAGGTTGGCGAGATCGCCGAGCCCACCCTGGCGACGGCCGAAAATCTGGGGCAGGTGCGCGAGGAAGAGATGCGAGCAGCGGCGGCGGCCCTCAATGTGCACAACCTCTGGTTCCTTGACTATCGCGACTCGGGGATGGTTGGCACGTCCGAGAATCAGGACCCGCGCGCCTTCATCCATGCCAGGGCCGCCGATGTGATTGGCAAGCTGGTAGCAATCATCCGCGAGTTTCGCCCCCAGGTCATGATTACCTTTGATGAAACCGGTGGCTATGGACACCCCGACCATATCGCTATTTATAAGTATATAACTGGCGCGTTTCATGCCGCTGCGGACAGCATACAATACCCGGAATTAGGCCCTGCCTTCGCCGTCTCCAAGCTCTATTACGCATCCTTCGCACGCCGGCAGATCATGGCTATGACGGGCTGGTTGCAGGATCAGGCATACGAGGGCTTTGTGCGCGACCTGGATATCGAGCACATGGGCTTCTCTGATGATCAGATCAATGTCGTGCTCGATGTCGAACGCTGGCAGGAACAGAAAGCGCTGGCAGGGGCGAAGCATCGCACCCAGGCGAACTCCGGCGGACCGTTTGCCCTGCTCCCGCAGGAGATGCAGCGCAGGTGGCGCAGTACTGAATACTACCAGCTCGCCACCTCGCGCGTCGGCCCCGACAATGTTGGCGACAATGATTTATTCGCGCACGTCTTTTAGCTACTTTTGCCCGGCTTCACCAATACTGCATTATTGAATCTGACTTTGCCAGCGGCACGGAGCACAACGGGCACCCGCGAGGGACTTTTTTTACTTTTTGCCCAGCTTTGCCAGCACCGCTCCTTTGAGCAGTGCCACTTCCTCTACTTTGAAGAACAGAACCAGGCCAAAGTAGACGCCGGTCGCTACACCGCCCGCGATGATCACGGTCAGCAAGCGTCCCAGCAGGTGATCAAGGGAGAAGAGCGCACTATGAGCCATTGCTAACTGCAAGCCCCAGGCCACCGCCACCATCGCGGCGGTCGCGAGCAGAATTTTGAGCACAACCGGGATCGTTTTACGGATATGCATCGGGCCGATAACCGCGCGCAGGATCAGCAGAAGAACAATCGCGTGCGACGAGTTCTGCACAGTATTGGCCAGAGCGAGCGCGGGCATACCCCAGGTCTGCGAGAAAGGCAGCGCGACCCCCAGGTAGCCTAGCAGGGAGACCACATACACCGCGACAGGGATAATCGTGTTCTTGCGCGCATAGAAGGCGTTGATCAGGATCTGGTCCAGCGCCACAAAGGGGAGCTGGAAGGCGTAGTATTGCAGCGCAATCGCAGCCAGTCTCGCGTCGTTGGGTTTATAATTGCCATGCTCAAAGATCAAGCGGATAATCGGTACTTGCAGCACGATCAGCCCGGCGGCGGCGGGGATCATCAGAAGGAGTCCCAGACGAAAGCCCAACAGCAGCGTATCTTTGAAACGCTCAAGATTACTGTCGCGCATATGCGCTGTCAGCGTGGGCAGGACGGCGAACGAGAGAGCAGCAGCGACCAGGCCAACAGGGAACTGAATCAACGTTGTAGCAAAGCTCAGCGCGGAGGTATTCGCTTCGCCGCATTCCTTTGCACGGGCCATAAATGACATACAGGGTGTACCCGAGGCGAGGTTTTGATCAAGGAAGATCAGCCCCATACTCATCAGAAAGCTAAAAGCAACGGGAGCATACAGCTTTAAGATACGGGGCAGCGCCGGATGCTTAAGATCGAGGATAAACATATAGCCCAGGCGTTGCTTGCGTATACCGGGCATGAGCAGCACAAGTTCACCAACCACGCCGATGAGCACGCCAATCCCCAGACCGAGATAGCCAAAGCGTTCCAGCCCCACAAACGCACCGATGGCAGCGCCAATAATAATGCCAAAGTGATAGGACACAGTGGCAAAGGCAGGCCAGCCAAACTCCTTTAAGGCATAGAGCGCCGCGAGCAGTACCGCAAAAGGACCAAGTCCGAGCAATGAAAAAAAGATCACACGGGCAAGTTGCAACGTCCGTAATCTGTCTTCTGGCGTATAGTGAGGCACCAGGATTGCATCAACGAACCAGGGAGCAAAGAAGAAAAAAAGGATGGAAGCGACGAGCATGACGATAAACACCAGATTGACGATCGTGAAGACGAGACGACGCAACTCGTCGCGCTTCTCTGGTGCCGCGTAGTCATTGAAGGTGGGAATGAGCGCGCCTGAGACGGAACCATTGACCAGCAGATCGTTGAAGGTTTGTGCTGGTCGCAGCGCAGCCAGGAAGGGACCAGCAATTGTGGTGCCGGTTGAAGCAACAACGATCTGGCGTACCATGCCCATCACACTGCTGCCCAGATTGCCCAGCATGACAAGCGAGGCAGATTTAACGATCTCGCGTCTTTCACTGGGCTGTGCCTCAGCAGCTCGCTGCTCAACCACTGCGACGAGTGGCTCAGCATCTTCAGTTGTTCCCACCGCCGTTACCGGCACTGCGACCACTGAAGATTCCCTATTCTCAGATTGCGATTGTTCAATAGAGTCTTTTGCCATACAATATTTCATACCCTTTCGGACGCGCGCCATAAAAACCTTACGGCAACTGCTTGATCTTAGCAATCAACTCCGTTGTTGAGTGATGGGGCAGGTACGGGATAAGACGCACGCTGCCACCATATGCCTGCACGATCTTTGCTTCGGGCAAACGGGTGGTGTCGATCTCGCTGCTCGCGCCCGCGTAGTCGCCGCCCTTGACGTAGATCGCCGGTCGTAACAGGTCCACCAGGGGACTGGCGGTTGGCTCCGTGAAGATCGTCACGTAGTCGATACAGGTCAGTGCAGCGAGGATCTCGGCGCGCTCCTGTTCAGGAACCAGCGGGCGACCTGCCCCCTTGAGCCGGCATACGCTCTCGTCGCTGTTCAAACCCAGCACCAGGAAATCGCCCAGGGCGCGTGCATCCTGCAAGTAGCGCACATGGCCCAGATGTAGCAGATCAAAACAACCATTGGTAAAAACGCCGCGTTCGCCTGCCTGCTGCCGACGCTGGACCTCAGCAGCCAGTCTCTCGCGGGACCATATTTTTTGTTGTGTTATAGATTGTAGATCATTCATCATAAAATACTCATCAATTCTTCGGGGGTATTGCTGGCGGCTCCCAGACGGCGCACAACCAGCGCGGCGGCCGCATTCGCCAGATAGGCCGCTTCCGCCATGCTGGCACCAGCAGTAAGCGCCAGAGTAAAGGTCGCGGCCACCGTATCGCCCGCGCCATTGGTATCAACGATCTCGCTGGCTCCGGGCAGGTGATATGTAGGGAGATGAAGAGCTGGCTTATCCCTCTCAAAGAGGCTCATGCCCTCGCTGCCGCGCGTAATCAGCACTCCCTGTGCCTTACTTCCACTGAGCAAACGCGCGCCTGCCTCGTCTAGATCCGCCTGCGTATGAATCGTCATGCCCAGCGTCCGCTCGGCCTCGGGCTGATTTGGAGTGAGCGCGGTCGCCCCTTGAAAGCGAAAGAGCAGTTCGTGAGAGTCTACCACAATCACCTTGTTCAGTTCGCGCGCAGCAGGAATGCAGGTCTGGATAATCTCAGGGCTGATGACGCCATTCTCATAATCAGAGAGCACCACCGCATCGATCGTGGGCAGGCTATGCTTGATATAGTCGAGAATGCGTCCCTTCGATGGGCCATCGACCTCTGAAGTATCAACGCGGTCGATACGCACAATATGCTGCTGAACAATCTGTGGGCTACCGGCGAGGATACGTGTCTTGGTGGTGGTGGGACGCGTCGGATCGGTGATCAGTCCTTCCTGGTGCATCTGACGTTCGCTCAGGGCCTGACGCAGACGCTGACCGGCCAGATCATCGCCCACCACACCGGCCAGAAAAACTTCAGCGCTCAGAGAACGCACGTTAACAGCGACGTTGGTCGCACCACCAGGGATAGTGCGCTCCTCATCAAGTTCGAGGATCAGCACAGGGGCTTCGCGCGAGATACGCGTGGGACGGCCAATTAAATATTCGTCGGCCACCATGTCGCCGATCACAAGCACGCGTTTGCCCTGAAAGGTCGCGACGAGTGAACGCAGTCGTGTGGCAGACGCCGTGGGAACGGTAGTATCAAGCGTCATACAGTTTTGCGCCCTTTCAGTACAACTTGCAGCGCGAAGCGTGGCAGAGCCAGCATGCGCCGCCAGCGCCATGGCTCACGATAGAGGCGGTAGAGCCATTCCAGCCCCGTCTTCTGCATGATCCTGGGCGCGCGCTTCTGCCGCCCTGAAAGAAAGTCAAAGGCCCCGCCGACTCCCATCGCTACGGCGACGGGGAGGTGTGCCAGGTTGCGCTGTATCCACAGATCTTGCGCGGGTGCGCCATACGCGATACACAGGACATCGGCCCGTGCAGCACGCACACGCTCGATAATGGCATCCTCTTCAGCAGGCGCGGGTGAGCCGGCGTACGTCCCGGCGATCTGTAGGCCGGGAGCGAGTTGTTGCAGGCGCGCAGCGGCCAGCTCGGCTACGCCAGGAGCGGCCCCCAGGAGAAACAGGCGATATCCCCGTTGTGCACAGCGCCTGGCAAGCTCGGTCACTGTATCAACGCCAGTCACACGCTCAGGTGTAGGCTTGCCCAGGTAGCGTGCCGCCAGGACAATCCCTATCCCATCGGGCATAACCAGGGCTGATTGATTGATACAGTCACGAAACTGAGGGTTGCGCTGCGCGGCGATGACGAACTCGGGGTTGACAGTGATGAGTTGCTGACACGATAGCTGCCGCTCGCTGCTGTGATAGTGCTCGATCATGCCCTCAATCGCGTCAAGCGCTTGCGACTGTGAGAGGCGATCGACACGTACACCCAGTACATACAGTGGCGCGGGCATAGCCGGCTGAGGAGTATTTAACATATGTAACATATAGTTTACTTTACCAGGTAATCATTTCAATTTCACTATTGGCAATAATCACATCCGGGCGCGTCTCTTCAATATAGCGTCGTACATGCTCCAGCACGGTGCTCGCATGTTGACCATTGTTGCTCACGCAGCTCACACCGAGACCCGCGCTCTGCCAGAGGTCGTTGTCATCGACCTCGGCGATCGCGACCTCGAACTGGTTGCGCACACGTGCCATAACAGATTTAATGACCTGCCGTTTTTCCTTTAACGTATGACAATCCGGCAGATGCAATGTAATGTGACAGACTCCTATGACCATGCGATTAGTATAGCACACATCTCGACGCGTACGGCTAACTCTGTTACAATTTCCTATAATAGGAACGAGAGAGTAAAGTCGAGGTATCATATATGGTCGGAACAAGTACCCAGGGAGGACAACCGAAATTACCGATGCAAGGCGTCGCGCAACCCACGCGGGACGAGGTGCTCAATTTACCCCGTGTCCATATCTCGCAGCATCCAGTCATGGCGCATAAGATGACGCTGCTGCGCGATAAACATACCCAGCCCGCGGAGTTCTACCGCCTGGTCAAAGAGATTGGCGCACTCCTGGCCTACGAGGCAACCGCGAATTTAGCCCTTGAGTCACACGAGATCGACACACCGCTTCAGAGTACAACTGGCCGGCTACTGGCGGGGGGGATCGGGATCACGCCGATCCTGCGCGCAGGTCTTGGGCTGGCCGAGGGTTTTCGCGAGGTGATCGCGGATGTACAGGTCTGGCACCTGGGACTGCGGCGCGATGAGCGCACATTGCAAGCGCTGGAATACTACAATCAGCTCCCACACAAGGTCAATCTCCAGATCTGTTATGCTGTAGACCCGATGCTGGCAACCGGGGGATCGGCCATCGACGCGCTCAATATTCTCAAGCGACGCGGCGTTCCACGCCTGTCGTACGTTGGTATTATCGCAGCGCCCTATGGTCTCCTCAAGCTGACACAGACGCATCCCGACGTAGACATCTATATTGCCACGCTCGATGATAGTCTGAACGACCTGGGGTATATCGTTCCGGGCCTGGGAGACGCTGGCGATCGCCAGTTTGGTACTTTCTAGCCAGCAGGTCACATGCAAAAAGTGTTTGCGATGTTTTTATCGCATAATACTCTTAATATACAAGGATAAAAGTACGTGTCTACATCGCCAGATGCAGCGTTGCCAGAAGAGCACAACGCTGCCGAGCAAAAAACAGCGGAGGGATCGTTCGCGGCAGAACAGGATGAAGAGATAGCAGCGGTACCAGAACCGGCACGTGCTGGTTCGGCGCCACTGCCGGAGAACACCACACAGGCGGCACTGCCGCCAGAGGCACAGGGCGAGACAAACGGAGGTCCACTCGGTTGCTGCCTCGGCGTAATGGTCGGTCTCCTGCTGAGCCTGAGCGTAGCAGTACTCAGCCGTTTCTACGCGGACCCATTAGCGAGCGTGCTTCACGTGGGACTGAGTTCGATTGTACGTATTACAATGGCCCTGGTCGCCGTTCTGGCCGTGATGGTCTGTGGCTATGCTGGTTGGAAGATCGGCAGAAGGCTATACAGGGAATACGAATTGAGCCCGCGCCAGGTCGCGCGCTTGAAACGCCTGGAGGAGAGGTATAGCGGTCGTCGGAGATAATAATAAGTATCTTTGTTAACGAGAAAGAGAGCCTGTATGCGCGTTGTTATTTTCTGTGATATGGAAGGGATTTCTTGCATTGAGACCTGGGAACAGGTAACAGGCGGAACAAAACTCTATGAAGAGTGCCGAAAACTGTATACCGATGAAATGAACGCGGCTGTACGCGGGGCGCGTGCCGCCGGTGCCAGCGAAGTGGTTGTCGTGGATTGTCACGGAGCAGGAGGAGCTTATAGCTTTAAGAGCTTTGTGCCTGAGCGCCTGGAGTCAGGGGCAGAATATGTCTTTGGCTACCCCTGGGCGCGCTATATTGCTCCTTTTGAGCAGGGCTGTGACGCGATACTGTTTGTGGGCGCACATGCAATGGCAGGCACACCTGATGGCGTGCTCTGTCACACGGTCTCGTCCGAAGCCTGGTACAACGCCTGGATTAACGATACGCTCGTAGGCGAGAGCGGTATCCTGGCCGCGATCGCGGGTTGCTGGGACGTGCCAGCGGTCTTTGTTTCTGGTGATGAGGCAACCTGCCGAGAGGTCACAACACTCCTGGGCGATACGATTGTCACAGCACCCGTCAAAAAAGGGCTGGGGCGTTACTACGCGCGTAACATGGCACCCCGTGATGCCTGCTCGTTGATTGAAATGCGCACCGCGCAGGCGTTGAGCACACGCGATTGGCCAAAGCCCTATAAAGTCCCTGGCCCGGTCACATTCAAAGTCGAGCTTGCTACACCCGATCGCGCAAACGATTTCCGTGGGCGCGCGGGCGTAAGCTTCCAGGGACCACGCACAGTCATTTCTACCGGCGATACCTTCTGGCAGGCCTGGGATCAATTCTGGTACAGAAATTAGGGCTATAGATCTCGCGGCCAGGAAAAAAGTCTCCTTCCGCATTTCAGGGCCATGCTATACTGTTATTAAGTGTATATAGGCATATGTTTTTCTATGAAAACAGAGCAGCGATCGTATAGACAATAGACAAGGAAGTCGAAGGGCGCAATGTTACAACAGAGAGAAGAGGATAGGGCCACTATAGATAGGCCCACCACAGCACCACAAACATGTACGTTCCATATGCACGTGCCATCCTATGAAAGCAACAGCCTCATGTTCGATCTGGAACTTAAAGAGGCGGAGCTGGCAGCGTATGAGCAAGCCATACAACTGGCCCCACGTGAAGCTGTCCTGCATTTTCACAAGGGCCAGGTGCTGGAACGACTGGGGAGGCTGGCAGAGGCGGAACGCGCCTTCGAGGATGCGCACCGCCTGGGTTATCAGTAGAGACGATCGACAGAGGAGTTATAGAAGGATATAACGAAAGTGCTAGCGCTCACGCAGGCGAATTATTGCTATACGTGAGCGCAAAGCCTCAGTTGATTCCACCACGTGCGCCATCGATTGTTGCATTTCACGCATGTGCCCATTAATATCTCCCGTCATGCGAAATATCTCATTGATCGCATTCACCACCAGCGGCGAGCCCTGTGACTGGCTTTCAGCGATACTACAGATCCCGCGCACCAGGTGGGAAAGCTGGTCTGTTACAATGCCAATTGCTTCGAGGGCCACCCCGGTCTGCGTCATCAGTTCGGTCTGCATGACTACATGCTGGGTGCTCTGCTCAACGGATTGTGAAACGGCCGTGGTTTCATGCTGAATAGTACGAATGTAAGCTGCCACCTTGCGCGCGGCATCAGAGCTGTGCACCGCCAGCGAACGAATCTCCTGTGCCACCACGGCGAAGCTGCGCCCCTGCTCCCCGGCACGTGTCGCCTCGATCGCCGCGTTGAGCGCGAGCAGGTGCATACGCATGGTCAGATCGCTAATCGCCAGCACTGTCTCATTGATCTCCTGGCCGCTTTCACTGAGCGTTTTCATAGTACGCGCCGATTGCATGGTTGCCTCACGAACCATACTCATACCTTCGACGGCCCGGTCCACCGTTCCCTGCGCCTCGTTCGTCACATCCACCGCCTCAACTGCGGTCTTTGAGAGGATCGCAGCACGTTCGGAGATAGTATGTATCATCCCAGCGATGTCGCCAACCACCTGCGAGATACGGTGCACCTGCTGTTCCTGCTGCACTGTATCGCTCACCAGCAACTCGGAGTTGTGCTGGACACTGCGTATGTGCTCATCAACGGCCTGCGTTACCTGCTGCATACTGCCCAGAATAGCACTGATCTCCTCCACCATTGCATTCACCGCGTCAGCCACCGGCTGCAATTTCCGATGTGTAGAGCGTACACGCAAACGAAGGTCGCCGCGCTGTAAGACCTCCAGGTCTTCGCGCAAAAACGCGATGGCCTCTTCAAGCGCCACGCGCTCATCCTCGCGTTCCTGGAAGAGGCGGGCATTATCAATGGCGATCGCGGCCTGGTGCGCGAAGAGTTCAATGACCTCGATGCTTTCAACCGTAGGAATTTTGCCATCCTGGGGAGCATTTAACGAGAGGCAGCCAAATAACTTTTGTTCGCGCGGACTATAGAGAGGGATAAATAAATAGTCGTCAGGATGCCACTGACCTGGCTGATAGTCATCCTCATCACTGCTTTCACTTGGTAGAACCGTCATACCTTGTAGTAAATCGCGATGCTCATGAGGAATAAAGAAGCTCTGGCTGATGCGGAATTCCGGGCGCATCAGGCTCAACATCTTCTCAACTGGGAAGGTTCCTTCGCGCAATCTTCGCTGCTCCGCCTCCGTGAGGCCAGCAAAAGCGACAGGTAGGAGCCTCTCTTCATCGTCATCAATTAATTTAATGGCCAGGCGGCGGAAGCCCGTACAGGAGGCCATAGAGGTCGCCATTTGCTGCAAGACTTCATCAAGTCCTAAATCAGCACGCAAGAGATTGCTCAAGCGAATAAGTTCTTTGATCTGCCGCGCATGTCGTTCCGCTTCTGAAGCATGAGTAAGATCGGGCAGCAAGGGCTGCGTGTCGCGTCCCCCTTCGGTCATCGTTGAGGACTGTTCGCGTCCATAGCGCTGGTATTCGTTTGCGGGACGGAAACGAACACGGAGCGGGATGTACCTTGTTTGCGATTTTCGTTCTGACATCGACTTCTCTCACGCTTTCGTTGCGGAACACGGCGGTTGCTTTTTGAGCATAGCACACAGGCTCCCCTGTCTACAAGTCTGGTAGCCCTTCTAGGGAATTTCAGAAGCAGGGAACGTCCCGCCGTAGCTGGACGTTCCCTGCTTCTGAAAAGTGCTTAGCGGCTGGATGCATAGGCATATGGTGAGTAGTAGCCACGTAGAGAGCGTGGGATACGTCCAGCGATGCGTACGCCTCCCGGCTCATGTTCCTCCTGGTCTACATGCCCCCGGCGATGGAAAAGTTCCACCAGTTCGCCCCTATGAAAGGGCAGCAGAACCTGTACGGTATCCATGTTATTTGCCAGCACCTCGGCGATCTTTTCGCACAGGGCATCCAGGCCATTGTTACACAGCGCGGAGACGGGAACCGCATGAGGATAGAGGGTAATATCCAGTTCTTCCGGCTCAGCAAGGAGATCAATTTTGTTGAGCGCCGTCACACGTGGTTTGTCCTGTGCTTCCAGTTCCTCCAGGATCTCGTTGACCGTTTCGCTCTGCTCAATGGCATTCTCATGACTGACATCCACCACCTCCAGCAGCAGGTCGGCCTCGATGACCTCTTCAAGCGTAGCACGGAAAGCCGCGATCAGTCTGGTCGGCAGTTTGTGAATAAAACCAACGGTATCGGTGAACAGCACTTCCTGGTTGCCCGGCAGGGTAACATGACGCGTGACGGGGTCGAGGGTGGCAAAGAGTTTGTCCTCCGCCACTACACCGGCCTCGGTGAGGGTATTAAACAGGGTAGATTTGCCGGCATTGGTGTAGCCGACGACCGCGACGACCGGGATGGCCTGGGCAGCACGCTGCTTGCGGTGGATGGTACGCTGCTTGCGCACCTCTTCGATCTCTTCTTTCAATTCCGCGATGCGTGCGCGAGTACGACGACGGTCGATCTCCAGCTTTGTTTCACCAGGACCACGTACGCCGATAGCTCCACCAACGCCGCCCGATCCCGCGCCGCGCGAACCGCCGGCCTGGCGCGAAAGCTCGATGCCGTGCCCGCTAAGACGGGGCAGGCGATACTCCGATTGGGCCAATTCGACCTGGAGACGGCCCTCGCGTGTGCGGGCGTGCTGGGCAAAGATATCGAGGATGAGGGCTGTGCGGTCAACAATGCGGGCGTTAAGCAGCTTCTCCAGGTTGCGCTGCTGGTTTGGCGTCAATTCGTCATCAAAGATGACAAGATCAAATCCTACGTTTTTCTCCAGATCGCTCAGTTCTTGCGCGCGACCTTTTCCCACATACGTTACCCCATCAGGATGGGAGAGCCGTTGGAACATAGTGCCAACAACGGTTGCCCCGGCGGTACGGGCCAGCGCGGCCAGTTCGTTCAGCGAATCCTCCGCACTCCACATCGTATCCTCGTCAGCCGACTCGACTGCAACAAGATAGGCACGCTCCAGACCACGGTTCACACCGGTTTCTATAAGGCGGTCAAATTTTGTCGTATATTACCTCCGTCAGTTTCAAGGCGTACAACACTCTTCGTATTATAGTCCCAAAGGATATAGTGCCATAAAACACTATATCCTTTGTTTGTTTCA